>Ga0307513_10000144_pt1 | contig 101236 bp, 93 predicted proteins | sample 15_EM_MG_FD_202174 | JGI IMG/M metagenome (GOLD analysis project Ga0307513, IMG submission 202174) | Populus trichocarpa ectomycorrhiza microbial communities from riparian zone in the Pacific Northwest, United States - 15_EM | ecosystem: Host-associated > Plants > Roots > Unclassified | place...
TGATTGATAGCGAAATTTGATACATAATAGTAGAGCCTAAGCTTCTCTTCATTAGAATAAAAATGTTTCACATCTTGATAACACTTACCTAATGCTCATGAAATTCGAAAATGAAACATAAACTAAGGCACCTATAGGGCCCGGCCGTCCGTCCCTGGCATAGGTCAGGACGGACTGCAACTGGGCGTCCGTCCCGTCCGAAGGTCTCAAGCTTGGCGTCCGTCCCGTCCTAGGCTAAAGACGGACGGACTGGACGCTTGGGAACATTAGATGAACCTTGGCGCCATAGTATGGCATCTTGCTCCAGACGACTAGCCGATTCACTGTAGCCCACCTCCAATACGACCGAAGGAAAAGCAGCACGACGATCCCACCCAGGGCCAATGCGCAGAACGAATGCCCAATCAGGCTCCTTCACCCGGCCCGCATAATCACCCACAAAACTCTTCACTTCTATGTAAAATGGTCAGCTCAGATCTCACATTTAGAGAAAATAGCAACCTACCAGGACTGGGCATTACATCAATTGTCTCGTCCCAAACTTCAGGAAGCAGCTGGTTCCTGATCGCTCGATTTTTGACTTTATCCCGCCATGCTACACTACACTCATGAAGAAACGAAGGCATTGTATTCAGTATTATAGTATAAGGCAAAGGCAAAGGGACCTTGCGATGACAAGTCAATAGAGTATGATGGTTTTGGTTTCTCGTGAGAGGGGGGGGGCAATGGGATGAGGAGGAGGGTTGCTAAAACGAATACTGCACAGGATTAATGGAGAGCTGTCGCAAGCTTCCCTGAACATGCGCGGGGTTTGAGCCGCGTCATCAAATATCAACCCAATAAGCGAATTCCTCTCTGTAGCAATGCACAATCGTTTCAACTGAGAAGTAATGATAGCCGACAATCAAGATCATAGATTACTACCAACTACTACAAGAATAATAGTAAAGATATAAGCAAGCTATATAGTGTGGTGGTTCGGCTCCGCTTCACCAAGCTTCCGCTTCCACCAAACTTCCGCAACAAAGAACAAAGGCATTGAAAGAAAGTATATAGGAACAAAAGGAATAATAAAGAAAGTGTAAAGAAAACAAAATTTGTACTCGGCGTGAGAATAATATAGAAACCTAGAAGAAGCATTTGAGAGGAGAAAAAAACCTTATACCAACACTCTCCCCCTGGTACAACTATTGTACATATTTTGGCGCAGGGTTCCCCGCCGTCTAGTCTCCCGGTCTTTGGAGGACAGGACGGACTACACTGCATAGCCAGTCATTTTGGGGGTGCTAGGAGGGACCACACCCGGGAAAGCGAGGACGGGACAAACTGTAGGGGATTATAGTCCTAGAACTTTGACCTCCGGTGGCAGCCGAGTTGACATCGTTCACCTCCTAACGAATCATTCACACATCATTAGGCATCACTCGTACCATCTCCGACTATCCCCCATAGTCCCCTACTATTCCCTGCCGTTCTCGGCAGTCCCTTACCACTCCCGGTCATCCTCAAACGATAGCTGACAAAAGAGAATCGACAGAAAAAAAGAAAAATATCTTTTATAAGCAGAGAATCGGCCAAAATTCATATACACCGAAGACGAAAACGACAACAAGGAAAGGTAAGAAAATTCTCTACCACCTCAGATTTTAAACAATACAGATACAAATGGAGTGACAAAGCCAGGATCTAGTATTAGTCTATTCTATCCCTAACGTTCTATGTTTCCACTGACAATGTCAAACAGATATCAGCGTTTTCCAAATTTGGTGTAAAAGTGTAAGATGTGCAACATGGCAACGGTGAAATCTCAGTAACAACACCTCGCCTGCTAACCGAACAATGGGATATATCGGATAATTTAGTCAAAAAAATTCCACCTACCAACCCGAGTATTTCTTGGGTGCAGTAAAGCATTTCACACGCAAACACAGCCTCTACAAGATCATGGCACTATGAAAACCCATGGACTAAATTCTGTTCTAGATACTTTAAGATGGGGCTTTTGGAGGTCCTCATGGCGTATTATGGAGGCATATGGAAGTGGAGTGATTTATGGAACTCCTGAATTTAAGAACAATATTCAGCGCACCTTATTGTAGCCATAGGTGGATTCCCGAGACCCATTCAATGTAATTAATCGCTTGTAGATAACTACAAAGAAGCTTGATATACCGAATGCACATGATATCACTCGGAGCTCTTGGCACTTGATGGGTTGCACTATTTCAATTAGGACTGGTACACATTTATCGCTTCTACCACCATACCTAACACAACAAAAAAGTGAAGAGGGAGAAACTAAAGAAAAATTAAAGATTATCTGCGTGGAAGGGGGAGATATTATGGAGGAGAACGTCTTGATCTTGATTCTATCGTCGCACTCAGGAGGAAAATTAATGTCCTTAAATACATAACTCAGAAAAACTTTTACATTCTAACTTCCTCCTCTCCTAAACCGTCTTTCCCCACGATAACATTCGCTGCATCCTTTCTCCCTCTCTCCAAACTCCTCTGACCGCTTCATGTCCATCCTCTCCATTTGCTCCGCTTCAGCTCTCTTCCATTCCTACTGCTTCTTCTTCTCTTCTCTTCTCTTCTTACATACTTCTTCAATACGCACCCAACTCCTACTTCGTTCTCCATTTTCCAGATCATTCGTGTTCGTCCTTTATGCGAGAAGTGATGAATTCCAGAGATGTAATCGTGGTTCTTGAGATATCCAGATTGGGCTATCAATCAAAGCGCCGGTGATTCACAATAGAAGCCACAACTCATAGCCCATCAATCAATCAAACTTGCTCCTCTCTACTACTAGACCGCAGAAATGATTCACACATCCGCGGCCTCCTCCTAGAATTGACAGAGTGGCACACTTCTCCTCCACCGCGTAGTACGTTCCCCCCCCCCCCCCCACTCAACCTACTGTACAATCCCCCCCTGACGAGTATCCCCGGTAGTAGTCCCGGTGGTGCCGCTGCCAGTAGAATAAGTCCTATCATCCCCGATAGCCCCACCACCATCGAGGCCGGAGTCCACACGGGGGTCCAATTCGCTTACCAGGTCGCTCTTGTGTGGACCCGCGGTGTTGGGCGCGGGGCCGGCATATGTAGTGGCATGCGAGGTGCGGTGGGCGCGGTCAGAGACGACATGGTGATCGACCCCGTTCAGGATTGGCGCTTTGTGGGAGCCGCACCGTCCATGGCTCCGCCGGTTGTTTGTTCCGTGGGACCGTGGGTGGTGGTGGAACCAAGGCCTGCGCGGCTGCCTCGGTCAGAGCCGACGATACGGGGGTCCAGCTCGTTCATCGCCCTCGGATCGTGAGGTCCACAGCCCGTCGAACTGATTCCAAGACCGGTTGTGGTGGTACCGTGAGTACCAGAGTCGACTCTTGGATATGTCGAGCCTGTGGTGTGAGTTGAGTCCATTCCACCAAGTCTAGTCCCGCCGCCCACTACTGGGCTTCCCCGGCGCTCACGACCTGAGTAGTCGACGCTAGCTATGAAAGGAAAGGAATTTAGTACTGGGGTCCTACCAATCGAAAATATATTGGGACAAACATACGATCAGCGCGGTTGGCCATATCAGACCTATGTGGGCCAGTGGTAGTGGTGTCGGGATCTATGGCTACGTGTGTTTCACCAGCACCGACCGAGCGAGCACCGGTGGTGGTGGTAGTAGTGGGAGTAGTATCGTCGTGGCGGGTGATGGCGTCCTTGGCTCTGTTAGTGATGTTGCTCATGATGGATTAGACTATATTTGTAGTAAAAGACCTTGTAAAAGTATAAGATAGAAATATAATAGGGAGAAGATGTAGTTAGAGACTCGAAGAGTATGGTAAAGTTATAATAAGGTGTTTTCTGATAGTGGAGAAGAGGGAAAAGTCCTCCTTTGGGATCTTTAAGTTCTTTATATGAAGAGCGACCATCCATTCATCCACTTGCGCAAAGGATCTTTTCCAAGATGGAAACCTTCATTCTCTTTCTTCCAACTCTTCTTTCTCTTCCCACTCCCTCCATACGGACGCAAACAGGTCTTCGGATAAACTACAACAAGTTAGTTGCCTCCCGATGCCGGGAGAACTTGACATCATCAACGTCATGAGCAACAAGGTACCGGTAGGTAACCTACAAGCACTATCCACATCCGACAGGCCGCCGAAATGCTTAACTTACCACAAGCAACCAATTGCCAACCCCTAAGGCGCCCAGCAGTGGCACCTGCACAACAAGCCACACCACACAAAACCCCGCAACCGCTACCCACACCAATTTTCCGTGAAATTCGGCGTACGAACGAAGGGATAGTTATTATCACTTAAAGGTATCACGAAAATGACGAATCCAAAACAAAAACATCCATCGAGTTCGCCGGGCAACCCCCGCTTAGCACCCCCGAGCCCGACCCAGCCCAATGAACCCAGCCCAGGCTAACCCAACGAAGCCCTGACGGTATTATGGATATGTGACCTAGGCCCATAAGCGAAAGTTAGAAGTGGGATTCAATAATTTGAATTAAGCCATATATAGTAAGGGGCGATTACCCGCGCAGGTTTGCGCAATCTAACAGCATTACAATCCCGGGGTAAGCCAACTCAAATCGAAATGGGGAGTCCGAACTCTCGCCAAATATTTCAGAGAGAAGGAAACTACCCCACGACAGGAAGTGCATGCCATTGCGTATTCCTTACTCTCCTCCACCGTTGTCCATTATCGACGGGGGGGGCATGTATCATAAAACAGTGCTGCCGCGTACCTCATACTCCCGCCCCGTTACCTCTCCAACCAGCAGAGCCTCATGGCATGTATGGGATTGAGTGGGTAGGTACGTGTACATCAGGCCAGCCTTTATATAGGCTTTCCTCGAGAACATTCTTCTCCTCCCTCCTTCTCCTCCATTATCCTCACCACAACCACGCACACATTCTCCAAACTACTACTCACACATATCTCTCCTAAATTTCAGTGTTCCCAAGCGTCCAGTCCGTCCGTCTTCGGGTCCTGACGGGACGGACGTCAGTACCTGAAAGGGCGCCCGGGACAGATTCGCGGGGGCTGCGGGTGTCTCAGGTGGCGCAATTTTCCGGGTAACTCCAGATGACGGGCGGGCCCTGTAGGTGACTAGCGGGCCCTATGGGTAATTAGCGAGGACTGCAGATGACGGGCAAGGGCCACAGATGACGGGTGAGGACTACAGATGGCGAGTGAGGACTGTATGTACGATTCGGGAGTTACCGATCCTTCGAGGACTGTAGGGCCCTACAGTCACCCTCTTAGACGGTAGTCTTTCTCAAAGGACGGGCGCTCTTTCCCTACAGCTTGAGACAGACGCCCGGGACGCCCGGGACTGCAATCCTGGCGGTGCCTACAGGGCGGACGGGCCGCCTGGGAACACTGCTCCTAATATACGCACACACACAATGCCCTGCAATGCTTGTGAGTGTGAGTAAGACATTTCCCCATTCCATTCAGACCTAATTGCTAACTTGGTAATTCCAGGGAAGAGGGGTTTCTGGAAGCACCACGGTGCTGCCATTGCCACCTAGGGATCCGCGGTTATATGTTGTTTTGTCCTCGTCGGCAACTCTCAAATGAGTCCCGCGACCACTTCTGTCTCCCTCGTAGGGACCCCCACCGTAGTGTGCCTGAACGTTCCGAGCACGACCACAATCCTCACCCCCACGACCGTCACCGAAACCACAACGCCGACAATCATTCTGGCTGCTCCCCCGCCGGCACCAAGCGTTCCCTGCAGGCAAGGGAGCCGGAGCCTGGCGGGGGGGAGGCGCGGCTTCGGCGGGTGGGCGAGCCACCCGGGCCGCACCTCGATAGGGGGGTGGTCTACTGTGGATACCCCCTGTGCTTCACCGGGTAGGATGGTGTTGATGCCCAGAGGGGGGCTTGGTGGTGGGTTGCGGGGTTGCTGGTATGCTGGGTGGGAGGGGGTGCATAATGTTTTTTGTTTTTTTATAATATTATTATTCTGCCGTGATCAACGCCGGCACGAATTCCTTAGCTTTGTATGGTGGGCTCTCCCATTAGGGATTGTTTTAGTCACAATGAAATCATCTATTAATACTCCTCTTTAAAACCTTTTGTGCTTAAGAAGCTCTCTGCAGTCAGGACACTCGCTAGCCCAAGGACTTTCTCCCTGCTTCGTCTCCTATTCACTTCACCCTCTATCCGCTCCTCATTTCGATACCTCCGTCTCCTACCTCCTCATATCCATAGTCACTCTACCCCCGGGGCTTTAATTCTTGCTAAAGCCGAGGCCACACCCCTTCCACAAATGGGACCATATGATTCCTCCTGAACCTCACTATCACCACCCTCTGCCCGAGCAGAAGACCTCTCCAAGGAGAATCAGGCTGAGTCCCGGGGTAGACTCAAGTTACGGGCTGTATGGCCCTATGCGCTGAGTTATATGATGTGGTACGGCGCTCGCACTCTGTAATCAAGCAGTTGCGGTATCCCAAGTGCACATTAGTTGATTACTTTGGAGCAACATTCACTTAGCAAGTAACTGACTTGCAGTTACACCCCACTATCCCGGATCTCGATAATTTGGATACCTCGCTGTCTAGCATAAACCTCCGAGTCCCAAATCCATTTGCGCCAAACTTAAAACCTAACCTGTCACCCCAGATCGCGCGCTGTACGGGATAGATCCTCAGAATTTTCGCCGTCCGGAACAGCGAGCTGCGACCGCTTGGTGTGAGGACAAATGTCGGGAAGTGGCAATCACCAACTCCCAACTCAGTAGCACAAAAACAACTCTGAAGATACTGAGATAGGACGAAACAGTTCCTGGCAGCAAGGAATGCCCAAATACGCTCAGTGTGAAGGCCTGGCAGTTTTTATCACGGCGGTTAGTCTAATGTTGCCAGCAGTCGTCTGGCGCTAGTTCCGGACACACGAGTAGAGGTGTTGTCGGCATTGCAATCGGAACCTAGCTCGACTCCAGGGCGTGGTAGAGCTCATCCGCGCTAATCCACATCAAATCAGTGAGGAATCACTAAGGATACACCCTTTCCCCCCCTCTCCCTTCTCCTCCATGGCCTTTTCCCCCTGAATTGCCCATACTCAATCGCCCACTCAACGCTATTGTTAATTTTTATTTTTCCAAAACCAATCCGTTTTTCGATTCCCCCAAGACCGATACCCTATCAAGTGCAGATGTTCAGCTGTGGTAGAGATTATCCCTTAGGCCAACGGGAGCCATCAGGAATTCCGGTCCGGGGAATTGTTGGGGGTGACTACTTACCAAGGAACCCAAGGTATGCCAGTCACAATGACGCAAGGCAAGCAGACAAGACTGGCTGGCAGCTACTAGCAAAGCCCAATCGAAGCAAAAGGCCAGCACCCCCCTTGTGCAAAGGATTCGTCCCAATCCCCGCTGCCCGGGCCAGTGCTCCCAAGCGTCCAGTCCGTCCGTCGTTAGCCTAGGACGGGACTGACGCCAAGTTTGAGACCTTCGGACGGGACGGACGCCCAGTTGCAGTCCGTCCTGACCTATGCCCGGGACGGACGGCCGGGCCCTATAGGTGTCTTAGTTTATGTTTCATTTTCGAATTTCATGAGCATTAGGTAAGTGTTATCAAGATGTGAAACATTTTTATTCTAATGAAGAGAAGCTTAGGCTCTACTATTATGTATCAAATTTCGCTATCAATCAACCAATGCTTCCAGTGATATCCGATCCTGGTTCTGAGCACCCTGACCCCATTCCACTTCCTTGACTTACAAGGGACGCCCGTCCTTATGCAGGACGGTAGGTAACCTACAGGTGATGCCCGTCATTATGCAGGACGGTAGGTAACCTAGAGGTGACGCCCGTCCTTACTCAGGACGGTGGGTACTTACCGGAAGTTACCATTTCCAAAAAAGACTGCAGGGCCCGCCCGTCAACCTACAGTCCTGCGGTGTTTACAAAAGACGGACGCCGTGTCCGGCCGTTCTTACCCACCCTGCCCGGGACGGACGGGACTATAGGGCCCTGGCGTCCGGACGGGACGGTTGGGAACACTGGCTGCCCCCGATACCGATATTCTCACACCTACTATTAAAGGTCCAGGCATCAAGATTCCACCAGCCATGGCCCAGAAACCCTCCGCTACCAGTATGGAACCCGAGATGGATGTCAGAGGTCTGACCCCTGACCGAATATCGAAATTTCAAGCCGAGTATGAAGGTGTCCAAATCTTCCCGAACGTTTCACCCTAAGAGCTTGCAGACTGGCGGGAGAGATATCCGGAGGTTATTGAGAATCCCAAGACCCGCCTGGAATACAATTTTCTTTCCGCATCACTTGTAATAAAGTGTATGGCGCTACCGACCCATGATATACTGCAAACATTTTTCAATAGTACGGTTGTCACATTGCTGAATGAGAGAATTGGAGTCTCTGAAAGAGTTGAGCGGGTGACTGTGGCTTCTGGAACCAGTAAGTAGCTAAACAACCAACCAACCAACCCGTCATATCAGGCTAATTGTTAGCAGCCTTTAGGGGGTTCAAGGGTGATTAGGCCGGATCTTCGGAAAAGCTTCCAGATGCCTTTGTCCAGTTAGCTGATGAGGAGTTCCCCCGCATTGTGTGTGAGGCAGGGTGGTCGGAAAAGCATACCGAATTGATGGACGATGCACGCCTATGGCTTCTGCACACTGCCGGCTAAACCTGCCTCGTCATTATCCTTTCTTTCACCGAAACTACCGTAAATAATGCATTGCCGGCATTGGGCGCAGAGGGTGAGGTTGCCAGCGAGGCTAGTCCGGGTAGCCAAGACGAGAAAACTATCATTGACAGTATTGACGAAGCCACCAATCTGAACGATTTAGCCAATAAGTTATTCGAGCTCAATCAGGCAGGCCAACTTAGCAGGCCCTTAGTTGGGAACTTAGGCGCCACAATATATGGCTACAGAGCGAGCGAGGATGGCCTTGACATCGTGCCAAAATTTGAGCAGACCCTTCTGCCACAGCCTGAGCAAGAGGAAGATGGAGGAACCTTAACAGACTTTCCACTGACAATGCGAGATCTGCTTGGTGAGAATCTTCCGGAAGGCCAAAATCCGGAGGAAAAGATAACCCTTAGTCTTACAACACTATTAAAGTTGATTGAGCGTTCAATACCTCGTACGGCGCGTGTCAGGGCTTCCCGTCGGGCTGAAATGTTATTGCGCAAAGCGGGGGTGTGGGAGGAGGAGACTTTTGCCCAATGCAAACGTCGTCGGTTGAATCGTTCCCGGGTGTAGGATATGAAAAGGTATAAGCATGATTGCATAATGGACAAAATGTCCTTACTTTTTTTGTTTTTGTTTCTTTTTCTTCTTCCATGATTAGTGTGGATTATGTTTGTTTTGCAACTTGGGATGTGGAATGGCATATTAATTGCAGCATCTTCTCGATATCAGTGAGCTGCGGTCTGCATCCACCAGCGAACTCCCCCAGTTTTTGCAAGACTCGTGAAATTCCCTCCGGAATCTTTTCCATTCCGCTGACCATCTGCTTCAGCAGGGAACCCAGCACACTAGCTGCAGAGTGCTCCCTTCAGGCCGCGAAGTGGAAGTAAAAACAGCTGACGGCGGTGTTCTGTCTTATGTTCAGATTGCACAGCCCGTTCACTAATAGAGAACTTTCATAGAATTTTGTTAGAATAGGCCCAGTATACTTTCTCCACGGGGTATAGGCCTTGATTCCTGATAAATGTCTTACCTGCCCACGGATCTCCATGGCAAAACATAACTGACTTATTACCTTCATCCTCCCCACCCAATTTCCACCTTCCCTGAATTCCTCCCTCGTTATCAGCCATTCTCCGACATCGTTGACACGGCTCTCCTAGATGTCCCAGTTCCGTAAGCCCAGATTCGTGGGCGATAGCCCGGTCATGAGCTGAGACCAATCATAATCATTCTGATTGTTTGGGTTGACCCCTATCTGTCGGATTAGGATTTTCGCCACTTCCTCCTATTCATTCTGAGCAGCCCACCCAGGTGGTATGCACCCGAAATATCCTCCTTCATTGTTGTGATAACTTTCTGCCCCGATTACAGCAGTTACTACTTCCCCAATTCCGAAGGGTGATCCGCGCTGTAGTCCACTAAACCGGAAACTGGTACTCAAATCTTCCAGACTTATACGCTTCGCTGGTGCTAGAAATCGTTTCGCAGATATGTTGTTACCATATTCCTGAAGCAACAGGCTAACAGCGGAGTAAGTGATCTGGTAGTCCGAGAGCTCCCTCCGCTCATGGACTCCCCAGTATTGTAAACAATACCCTAGGTAGGGTGTGTTAAGGATGTGGGAGAGGTAACCGGGGAAAGGGCCTTGATCCGTTGGGAATTCAGATAAATCAAGTAGATATCGGTCATTGCCCGGCGAGGTCCACCAGGTGTGTGTACGAAGGCTTGGCAGTTTTTATTACGGCGGTTAGTCTAACGTTGCCAAGCAGTCTTCTGGCGCTAGTTCCGGACACCTATTCTCACCCGACGTATTGCTAATCCACACAGAGCCATGGTAGTACGAAGCACAGCCACACCCGAATTCGGCAGGTACGACTTCTGCATGCATCAACCACATCCGTGAGAGGCTCAGAGTCAGCCTCTCTTCAGACAGTATCGGTCGTGAACTCTTCGGCGAGTTCATCTTCCTTTATATCGCGCTTTGCCGCTTTTCTGACACCATGGATCCCTTCAGCATCACGTCAGGTGCGATGGGGATTCTCGGTGTTTCCGCCCAAATCCTGAGGCTCTGTTACTCAATCTATGATTATTACGGGGGTGTGAAAAATGCCCCGCAAGCCATGCGAGAAATCATGAAAGAGCTTGAAGCACTCGACCCAGTTCTCTACCAGTTACGTGTCCTTGCGCTAAGATCGCAGCCCATTCCGTTGCTCCAGGAATTCTCGAAGGACGGGGGTGTCATCGAGATGTGTCAAAGGGAGCTTCAAGAACTCGCGGATGGATTACAAAAGAGGATTGAAGCGAGAGGGTTCCACGGGAGGGTCGGGAGGCTCACATGGCCCTTGTCTGAGGCCGAGACAGCCAAACATCTCCTTGGAATCCAGAGGATGAAGAGCACAATTTTGCTGGGTCTTCAGGCTGATAGTTTGTAAGTCAACGGAGGCGCCAATGTTTTGTGGCAGATATATCTTTGTTCAGATTTGCACTGGCGCCTTTTCTAAAGTGCATCAACGCGATTTCGCTTCACACTAATCTATGCCGAATGACTTGGAATTCCTTTCTAACACATTAGTAAAGGAATGCATCGCATGAAGTTCTTCAATTGGCTCGGAAGGTGGATTCCAACCTTTCACAAATACATGATGCTACCGAAGAAATTACCGATTCACTGGAATATCGTGAGGCTGGTAGGAAACCGATCTAGCACCGCAAAAACTGCAACTAACTAAGCACAACAATCCAGAAAAAAACCGTCGGGAGGTCCTTAAATTTAAATGGCTTCACTCGGCCGACTTCAAGGAAAAGCACCAACTAATCCAAGACAACAGACAAGAAGGGACGGGAGAATGGCTGTTAAGAAGTGAAGAGTTTGTTAACTGGAAAAAGGGTGTATCCTCCCGTATGCTTCTTGGATTAGGAATAGGTAAGGTGAAGCCATCTCGGGAACTAGTAATTTGAGCTGACGAAGCACCTTGTAATGATTAGCCGGAGCAGGAAAAACTTTCTTGAGGTCCTCTTTATATTCCCAAACTTTAATGTCCCAAAACTAATGAATTCCCTAAAAGCTCGCGAGTGATCGACCATCTAGAAGATGTTCCTGAAGGCGGCGTAGCATACATATATTTTAACTACCAAGACCAACAAAGCCCCACTCGTATAATGGCCAGCATAGTGAAACAACTCCTATGCAAGTTGCCATCAATCACCCCCCTGCCCGAAATTGTCAATGACCTATATAGCAAGCTCGCTCCTGATAAGAAAGCTTCACAGGATCAACTACGCAGCGTGTTGAGTGGTGTGGTCAGTCTTTTCCCTAGCATCTTTCTCGTTTTCGATGCCATAGACGAGTGTGAGGAAGGCCTTCGAACACAGATCCTCTCTCTGCTCCTATGGATAGAAACCTTAGGAGAGAAAGTATTCCTGTTCATAATAAGTCGGCCATTGGCGGATCTCAAAGATATACTGACCGACGCTGTTGAAGTAAAACTCTCGGCTCATCCGGAGGACATAAGTACATATCTCGAAGCAAGAATTGAACAAACCAGACCCCTCAGGCCAACGAAAATTCCCCCACTGATGGTGCGATACAAAGCCAAGATAATCCCCGAGGTTAGAAATAGCGCTGGAGAAATGTGTGTAGATTCTCCAACTCTTCCATTTGGAACACTTATTGATCGATGGGATGCAGGTTTCTACTCGCCAAGTTCCATTTCGACTTCCTCAGTCAGAAGATCAATGCTCGTAAACTCCTGGACGCCATAGAGACCCTGAAAAATCCCTCGAGCAGAGTTGACGCTCTAGAGCAATGTTACAAAAGAGTCGTGGACGGTATCAGAGCTCGAGACGAAAACGACGGCCTTGCCCTGGACGTGCTCGCGCTGCTCTCCCGCGCCACAACTCCCCTTCGCATCAACGAGGTGCAGGACGCCCTGGCAGTGATCCCCGGGGAGTTGGAGCTCGACCCCCTAAATATCACAAGCGCAGAAACTCTGGTCGATATATGCGGCGGTCTGGTCGAGATCGATCACCATAGTAAAACAATTGGATTAGCGCACTACACGATCAAACAATACCTCGTCGACGAGAAAGTATCGCCCATTCTGAAAGAGGCGAATATGAGAACCGCGGTCTTTTGCGTCGCGTATTTATCGCTTTCCCATATCCCGGGTGATACGATGAAGTTGAAAAAATCGGTTTGGCACCGGTCGCCTTTCGCTTTCCTGCGCTATGCTGTGTCCAATATATCGTACCATTTACGCTGCAACGATCCGGACGAGCAATTGACCGCGATGACTCTGCAATTCCTCAAAAGTCCCAAGTCTCTGGCGATGTACGTTGAAGTCCTATCGTGGATCACCGCTGGCCATGGGATTCCGAAAGGAATCACTCCGCTGCGTGTCGGATCAATGATTGGATATTTACCAGTTGTTGAAGCGTTACTGGGTGAAAGAGATGGAGAGCCATTAGAAGAGAATGAGATGCACTCCACCGAGGTGCATTGGGCGGCGTATGGAGGAAGACCAGAGGTAATTCAGTTATTGCTGGACCGTGGAGCATCCCATTCTTCAGTGGATTTTTTGGGACGAACTCCGGGATCCATTGCAGCCCGTGCAGGGCATGTGAAGGTACTACGCTGTTTACTAGACAATGGGGCAACCTTGTTAGAACGGGACAAAAAAGGCAAGACCCCATTGCATTTCGCCGCGGAAAGTGGGCACGCGGGTGCAGTCGAATTACTACTAGAAAGAGGGATGGAACCTGAACTCGCAGACAATCGTGGATGGACAGCGATGAATTATGCTGTTTCTTCCAGAAACGCAGCCGTAGTCAAAATGCTCCTTGATAGAGGCGCAAGGAGCAATGGCATCATTGAGGGTAATGAGAGCGATTTTGGGTTTCACAAGTTACTCCCTTTATTCTTAGCCAGGGAGGAATATAGTACGGGAGGGATAACTAGCAGTATGGAGACGGCACTTCATCTTGCGGCAAAACACAACTACCCGGAACTCAGTCACCAACTTCTCCGAGCGGGGCAAGATCCCTCTATCACTGACATAAATGGGGCAACTCCCCTGCACTGGGCAGTCCTGCACCGGAGTACAGAGTTGGCAGAAGCCCTGCTTCTCAAAGGAGCCAACGTATCTGCCGCTGATAAGAGTGGGGAAACTCCATTACATTGGGCCGTCGCAAGGCGCCCAAGCTGTGGATACGGCAACTTTTCCTTCCTCCTCCGGACAATCGGGCTGCCAGGCCAAGATGCTCGATCCATGATTTCCCTGCTACTCGAGAGTGGGGCGCCCATTTCCTCTCGAGATTCAAAGGGGCGGACACCGATACACAAGGCAGCCTTTAGAGGGGACGCTGACATTGTCCGCATATTGGCCCGTAAAGGTGCAGATCTGTCCACAAGGGACAAGGAAGGGCGCACACCACTACATACGGCAATTCACCAACACAAGCTCCTAACATCCCGCATCCTAATCGACGCAGGAGCAGACATCTCCATCCCTAGTGCCGACGGACTGACACCGCTGCACGTCGCCCTCTACAAAGGAAAAATTGAAATAAGCCGAGCCCTGATCCAGAAGGGGGCGACCATTTCTGGCCATGCGCGGGATAGCAAGGGCCACACGCCGTTGTATATGGCTGCCCGATGGAACTGCCCCGATATCGTTGCCTCTCTGATCGATGGGGGAGCCGATATTTCCACCCCAGACAATTTGGGGAACACGCCGCTGCACATCACCTCCGATACGCGAACTGCCGGAATTCTAATCGACAGGGGAGCTGGGGTTTCTACGTTGAATAATGCGCGACAGACACCGCTGCATACTGCGCTTGATAGAAAAGACACTGCTGTGGCTAATTTCCTGATCGAAAGGGGCGGGGCAGGTACCCTCGTTCAGGACAGTATGGGGCAGACGCTTTTACATATCGCAGTCAAGAAGGATCTCCCAGCGGTCGCCCGCACCTTGATTAAGGAGGGAGCAGAGACCTCCGTGCCAGACGCCGAAGGCCGAACAGCACTGCACCTTGCGGTGGATATGGAGAATTTCAAAGTCGCCCGCACCTTGATCAACAACGGATCCGATGTCTCAGCTCAGGACAAGATAGGCCAAACGCCACTGCACTGGGCCGTCGGCAGAAGATACCAAGAAATCGCCCACCTACTCCTAGAGAAAGGCGCTGACATCACAATCCAAGACAATATGGGCCACACACCACTACACATAGCCGTCAAGCGAGAAAACACCGACATTTTTCACACCCTCGTTGGGAAAGGCGCAGACCTCTCGCTCCAAAATAACAAGGGCCAAACCCCCCTCCACATGGCCGTCAAAAGAGACAACATCGAGATCTCCAGAACTCTCATTGACAAAGGATCGGACATCACTCGCCGAGACGCACACGGGCGAGCACCGCTCCAAGTCGCAGCCTGGTGGAATAACATCGAGCCCACACGCCTGTTGATCGAGAAAGGCGCCGACGTTCGCACACGCAACAATCTAGGCCGGACACCGGTTCACCACCTGGTTGACACGAGCGGGCATACGAGTGTGTTCGAGCCGGATGGGCCGACGGAGGAGATGCTCGTGCTCCTGACAAAAAACGGTGCAGACCTATCCGCCGCGGATAACCTGGGTTGGACACCGTTGCATGTCGCGGCCAGTGGAGGCAGGAAGCATGGCGTCGAGCTGCTATTGCGGCTGGGAGCAGATGTGTCGAGTTCTGACAATGAAGGGCGGACTCCGTTGGACGTGGCTAGGAAAGGGAGTGCGGGGAGTGCGGGGTTTGATAGACACAAGTATATCGTGGATATTTTGGAGGACGAGCTACGGAAGAGGGAGGGGGCGTGTAGTAGATGTGTGAGTGGCGTTGGTGTGGAGGGGTGAAGGTTGACTCGCTGTGGAAGGGAAATATATGGAATCCTTTCTTGAGGGGTTACAAGTCACAATGAATTGTATACAATTTTGGTCAAATCAAGATTCCTACAGCTACAAGCAGTAAATGAATATATCCTCCTAGTTTATCGGATATATATAATTCTTACATTATATCCCCCCCCCCTCATTACCGGTCTTGAGGCCATCGCAATTATGGTCCGATGCTCGACTACTACTCGTGCGGCATACCCACCAATCGTGCTATAGATATCTCGGCACCAACCCAGCCCAAACCCCAGCCAACATGATCCAGTAAAGCCAGATACTCCCCACCCATCCGGCCAAAAATCCCCCAACCGCTCAAGCACGGCATATTAGAAGGAAGCTTTTGGCGGCGAGTATATAACTCGTCCCCAGGCAAAAAGCCCCAACAATTTAAGTAGGAGCTTTTTTTTTTGTGGAAAAAAGGAAGAAAGAAATCGCCGCTCCTTCCCCCCCTCCCCAAGAGCCAGAGATGTAAAAACAACAATACCCGAGGGAGAAGGGAGATTAAACAAGCAAGCAAAATCCAAGAGCAAAAGAGGAAGCGGATACAAAACGACAGGCAAGATCCCCCCCCCTCCTCCTCCCCTTCCAGGAATTTCAGCCCTCCAATAATTTTGCAATAAGCTGAATGCTCGGAATTTCCCGCCAGGAAAACATACCCCCTATACCTCAACTCCAACCCCTCCCTCCCGGCCCCGGGCCAAAACATTTGATATGATACTGCCGGCGATACGGTCACGTTGCCTATTCTGTAGACCGTATGAAGGAAGGGCTTTGAAGATTGTAGAAGCTATAGTCTACTTGATAATTTACATACCTGCTATTGTAGGTGGATAAAAAATAATTATAAGCCACCCTAACATCCCACCCAGTCACCCGCTCGGAAGACTACACTTGGACCCAAACAGGGAGTTTTCCTGTCCGGTAGACTTATGAGCTATAATGACTAGAGTGACCAGGGGTTAATTCCGTCGCAGGGAATCAGCCAATCGGCATATAGGAGTGAGGGGGGGGGGCAGGATCATTCCCTAGAAAATATCACGAGAAAATGCCTTACCCGCAATTAATCTGTCGACTGCCCCAAGCGAGCCAAATGGCGGACGGGAAATAGATCGGAGGTACGATTGAGGAAGCAAGCTATATTTCGACTATATTTCACCAGCAATACCCGGCCGGAAAGGTGCCTAGAAGGCTACGAATAGTAATACCATTAATCTCCCAAAAACTCTTGAACTACCAACCCCTAACCCAGCCCCATCCATCGTGAGAACTCGAACATTTGAACCCCGCACTAAGACGCCCAAAATTCCCTCCCCCGGACACCGAGGGCGAGCGTACTGCGAAAATTAGCCGCCCCGTCCCAGATAAAGACAAAAAAAGGCAAAAGAGTGCTGGACCTTACCAGCAAAGACAACTCCAGCGCCCTAGGCTCGATTATTCCAGTTCCCATGGTGCTAAATTCTAGCTTTCACTACAACAAGGTTCATCCACCGGGTGACCATCCATGAAGCACTCACGTGACCCCGATCCCCTGCCAACCTAGCCATGCTGATTACTCTCAAGCATAGAATCGGGGCAAACTCCATCGACCCTACCCCCTCGGCCAACCCATGTCGCCCCCCAGCTGCTCCTGCCCACTACTATTAACTCTCCACTAAAAAAAGCACTCCATCCACAGGAGCTACAGCCTAACATACTACCGGAGTAAAATCAACCCCCAAATAAGTTAACCGGAATGTACGCTGCATAGACACCCAACCCCCATTCTCTCTTCCACCCACACCGCACCCCACCCACCCATCCCCCTCTATCCCTCTATCCTCAGTAGCAGGCTGTAGATTGCGACAAATATCGAGTGACATACCGTGATAAGTAACTACCCGAAACCCCCGCGTGCCCGCTGAAAATGGCAAGTAAGACGAAAAAGAAAAAAAGAAAAGAGGTTGCACCCCGGTAATATGGCTCAAAAAAAGTGCAGGCTCTGTCTTGGCTGGACGCAAGAAAAGTGAAACGAAACGGAATCCGGGCGGAAAGTAACGGGTCAAGGGAGGCCGGAAGTGATGTATCATATCATTTGCCAGGAAACTGACCCTTTTTTCATCTGCTTTTTCCTTCCTGCATTTCGGTTAGCGTAGGTATAGCACCGTGATTGTATGGCAACTGGGTTTGCCTTTAAGTGAGCGAACGGAGGCTCGGTAACCTGCGTTGTCTGGGTTTCTCGGCTCCCAGCTAAGTCCGATGGTTCGGAGCTTTGAGCGCGGGCCGGTAGTTGAATTAGATAAGGTAAGAGAAGAGCTATATTTAGGTCAATGGATATTCGCTTCGTCTCCTTCGAGCGAGGAGTTATTGGAGATCCTGAGGACTGTAGAACAGCGTGTGACAAGTGTTGGTCTGAGGTTAAGGCATTTTGCACGAGTACTTATACGGGTACAAGAGCTGAAGTGCACTATGCCGTCCTGCATAAGGCGTTTGTGCTTCTATGTTGAGATTGTTGGAAGGGGGGGTATATCAGAAATGCAACACGCCTTGAGAGGATATTATAACATGGGATATTAAGCGTTCCTGCAGGATATAAGTTAAATTAACTCTCCGAGAGGGCGGGTTTCGAAGAAAGCAAAAAAAAGCCTCAGGTTAATCACCTGCAATCGATAGTTCATCAGGCTGAGGATACCGACCAATCTCAGATGCTGCCAGCCTTGCGATGCAGAACGCTAAAATTTCCAGAGAAGTCGACGGCATATTTCGCAGCCAGAATCGAGCGCTATAGTCCCCCACCCACTTTACATGTGACGATTGGATGCTGGAGGATTTGTAATATTAATTACTTTTGATAGAACCTTGGTTAACTTGAGATATTCGTAGATTGCATGAATGGTTACTCGTCAAGGCATGGGGGGCCAGGGCCTGCAGCAGGTCCTGGACCTCTAGCCAATGAAAAGGCTGCTCGAGTGATACATTATGATGAGTTCCGGGTACCAGAATTTGACCTGTGGGCTCAATTCCTGGGGTACCAGTCGCAGGAAAGAAGCACCCGAAAACAGGGGTCGTGAATTTGTATGGGCGCTCAGATACCCACGGCTTTTTTCCCATCTATTTTGTGAATCCCTGTTTTGGGGGTACTTCTTTCCTGCTACGGGTACGATCTGCCGCCCAATTATTCCTGAGGCGGTGCACAGCTGTCAACAAGGCCAACAGTCACCGGCCATCCGCACCTCACCGGATGAGCGAACCCCAAATAAGCTTTATGGTTTCGTTAGTATAAATTCCTTCATCTCCCCCCCTTCCCTCGCTGGAACAGAATCGATGGGATTGGATTTCTCTCCACCAAACTGCTGGCTCCGTAGCACAGTCCTACATTACCCCTAGCGGTCCCACAACCCCACACTTCGACTGAAGCGATTGCAAACTGTAACAGTGAAAATTTTGGGGGGAGGTTTGAAAGGCCAACAAGCTGAATTCGTGCGGGACACCATATGGCTTTCTCCCTAGCACACTAAAATTCCACCATTACCCCACAATACTCGACCATGGGACAGATCCGTATCGCTCCCCTGGAATCCACGCCGTGAACTCTCTCCGATAGCGAGCCAGCGGGGACCCTCCACTATAGGAATTAATTCTTTTCGTTCACGGAAGAGGCCTAATGCCAATATGGGAGCGTCTCCGAGGGGTCGCTATCGGAGATGCGTTTTCGGTTGACGTTTTCGGCGGAGTGATACGAGTTTGGCTCCAAGGACTCAGATATTGGCCGGGGGGGATTTAGAAGAACTAAAGGAAGAAAAGGGTTGAAAAATCCGAATAGGGCCGGTAACGTGACAAGGATAAAATATACCTGGGGCAAGGGTGTTGACTGATATTATGAGCTTTGATCGGGTGCCCACACAGCCGCCTACCTTTTAAACATTAGCGCCATAGCCTTGCAGTCTATAAAGATACTTATGCCCCGACCCAGGACTTAGATCCAAGCGGACCGGTTATCACCGTTGCTTTGGTTTTCAGAGTGAGCATGATCTAGCCAGGCGGGACCAGGTTGCTCGATTACTTGCGTGTTTTGATTGGCGGGCAATCGGCAACGCCCTAAGAGCCCTGTTGGCCGCGGACCCAGATCTCACTGTGCCTTTCAAACGCTCCAGCAATCGGAATTCATTCTGCGCGACTGGAATTTTGTGCTATCGGCAGCAGGAACGACATCCATACGAGCCGGTTAGGAGAAGCGGGGATACCGCAGTGAAGGGGAGAGAAGTGCGCTTTAAAATGGTTGTTGTGAAAGAGATGTTCCCACTCTATACCCCTACACTCAGAGGAGCATCTCCGTGCTTACCTTCACATCCCATCACTCGAGAAAGAAGGGATCCACCCGAATCAAGGCCAGGAGACACCCAGCAGGCCCACAAAACCGTTCACCGCTCTTTTCCGCGTCGGGCTTGTGTTTTTGTTGGACGCACAGTGGGAGGTTTGTCGCCGAACACCTTCGTAATCACTGGAACGACCGATCCTCCCGGAGAGAAACACATCGGCAAGAGAACATAGTAGCACCAAACAATACTCCTATCCGTATTGTGGTCGAATTTAACGTCGCACATCAGCCGCAAGTAGGGACATCCTTTCTGACAGGTACCCCCCCCGGCAGGTACGAGATCAAAGGAAACACAATATCAGCGGCGGCAGAAGTATAGGCACCAGATACGAAAAAAATCGCATTTGCCTAATATCTCGTCAGCAAGGTTGATTAATAAAAAAAACAAGTCTTCCCAAATATACAGCGCAACTCTAGATACTCTCGGCATTGCGTCAACCGGGCCCATGTGAATGAAACCGTTGGTCTCGGTAACCAACCCGATCTTAATAACGATGCATTCAGGGCCCCAGGCATCCAACAATCCCTCCGGGAATCCACAGTGAATAGGGGGGAGGTAGAAACTCGAAATCCAAGGACTTCCTTGAAAAGACAGCCGTGTCTGAAGCGAAACCCCGCGTCAAAAACTCCTATCACGTCGGTCCATGCTATCAGCTATTTCCCGGACCCCCTCTTCCACCCATCTCCATTAGAGCAACAGGGGACTTGTCTCCGGTATCAACATAGCCGCTGAATGCCGCCTGCCCGGATACTAGCATGCTGAGGCTCACGGAGATTAGCACAAACTGAGGCAAGATTGTCGTATATATGATAAGCCCGTGCCAATGATCTAGGGTATCCGAGGTAGAAAAGCATTTGGCTTTGATGATGGAGCGTTGCTGCGTGCTTTCGAGGGCGGGTTTGCTGGAAGTGGAGTCAGATAAGGGACATCGACCGGATATATGGGTGGATGAACGCAGTGCGGCCCGTTAGCGTTTTTCGACTTACCGGCAAATTGGCCGGCAGCGCAGTGGTGACGGGCTCGGGCTTCTCTACGGTCCAAGCTTCATCCTTCATTGTGAGTGACCAGTGATCAGGGTGCTAGAAGGGCACTGGAAAAAGAAAATAAATGGTTTTTCCATGGACAGCGGGTGATATGATACTCGCATCAGACAGCCGGCAGATTATTGGCTTCCAGAATTCATTTTTGCTCCAACCTTTAGTGGTTTGCCATTGCGAACCGCGCACCATACTGGTTGCCCATACCAGTACGACACAGATAACGGTCTCGCCCCTTTGAGGTCGAAGGCACACGGGGAAAAAAATTGGATTTCGAGATATCATACCGTGCCGGTCTCTGAGGTTGACCCTCACCACGACCAGATCCAATAGTGAACCAGCCCCAACAACCACCGAGGTTTTGGAGGGAAGACTCTCGACAGACCTATCTAAATTTGCCCCCTTTTAATCCTATGAACTCACAAAGTGGGAATTGGTTGAGAACGACAAGAGAAGCAGCTTGAAAAAAGTGATGCAGATACAAATTTATGCCAGGGCGCTGCCTTTTTTGTATGGGTTACTAAGCGAAAAACAAGCAACAGAGTCGGTTCTGGCGTCTAACACTTTAGGTGAGGAGCCAGGGCTTGCTTTTGGGTAATATTCTAGGCTGGACTTATAATACCGAGCTTCCGCATAAATGGTATGATAAGATATTAAGTGCAGAGTGTTTTATCAGAGCCCATCGCGTTCTCTTATGGATCAACTACTCCACTTTATTGACTTATTGACCTGTTAAATCCGGGATTCATTATCTTACAGCGATAAGTTCGGCTTAGGAGATATAAAAGCCTCTTGCTGGAGAAACAAGCGAAGCGATAATAGTATTGTCAGAGGATGCCTCAACCAGAACTTGACCCGAGAGATCCGCCCAGATAGTGCACAGGTCAAGTCACACCCTTATCGCGCGAAGCCTCCCACGAGCGAGTACCAGTATCGTATCCAGCCATCTCCCACGGTGGTTGGTTTTCCAGCTGACCTTCATATCTTAGGCTTGGAGCCAGCCCAGCCCAGCCCAGTTCAGCCATGCTTCCGATAATATCGATAACAGCACACCAGTGATCCAGCAACGGGGCCGCTCGATCATGCTTCCACTTGACTTTCCGTAGGTTCAAACCTCTGTTAAGGGCCCGAGAACACATTCCACCGACCATAGCAGAAGGGGAACCCTCTGGAAATTCAAGCCGAAGCACCCCGAGCCCCTCGGGGAGCCAGTAGACCCTAAGCCACCTATCCGCCCTGCTACAAAAGGAGAGAGATGCCAACTCTTAGCGGAAAGGCGGGAGCATGGTATTTGCAAGTAGCACAGGTTAACGCGGCCATAAATCAACATATCCGTGAGCTTTCTTAGGTGAGCTACTACGAAAGAGCCCCAAAAGAAGTTTCCAGGACTACATCCTAGATTGGCCGCGTCTCTTGTTTAAATAGCTAATGTGTTTTATTGAAGTCCTCCGCGCAGTTCCAATGCTTCCCCGAAGCCCATGGATTTTCTCCCTCCGATGTCTTGTTCCTCCAGATCACTCAATGGCCTAGAATCGATTACTCCAGTATAGCGAAATACCACCTCACTCATCGTATCCTTAATAATAAAAAAACACTGCAGGAAAACCCACTCGGTTTCTCGTTCACCGGGCTCTCTGCAATCGGTTGATGTTCGACGTATTCCTAAGCTCCTAGGTGCACTACCGATATCTAGGGACGCACTCACAACGACGCCCGGCCACTATCGGTGCAGTATAGCTCACAGCCGATACCGGCACTTAAATTACTCCCCTCGGATAATCTCATCCCGGCACTTGGCCAAGTGGATCCGTGAAGCCCTATAACACTACCGCAGCTAGTCTACTATTAGATCTTGTGCTACATACTGCGGGAGGCTCATCCAGTAAGGTAGGGGGATTAGGAGTGTGAGTAGGAAAGGAGCGGATTAATTTGATTTAACCTGTAAGTACGGTAGAGAAATGACAAAATCGTTTCTAGAATAGCGTGATTTGTGGGGTTTAACTAGGGAAGCTGGTATTGTCAAGGGGGATCAACGCCACCATTGTAATCACTCCTTCATATTGATGGTCCCTGGTGGTTTAATCGATTTCGGATAAAGTTCAAGCCCTTAGCTATTAGAAAGTCCATACAACCCAGCACTAGTCCAAGTGATCTGCGAAGTCGGTACTAACTTTACTGCCCAAGGCACTGCTGCCCAAGAAACATGGGCGTGAAAGGTCGAACAATTCTCCATGCCGGGTCGGCGGACGGTAAACCCGGAGACCACGATATAACATACCGTTATGTACCACCTCCGGGCGGCTCAAAACACAGCATAACTCCATTCAATAATACTCATTCAGTCATTACTTCCCGGTATGATACCCAAACATTTAAACATCCAAACACAGCCCACGCACCCCCAAACTAAAACATATCCTACAACCCGCCTACCAGACCCCGTTCATCCATCCATCCACCACATGCCGTGAAAACCACGGGGAGAAACCGTAGATAAGCCCTAGGCACCCGGCAGGGCCTCGTACCTCTCTCCAGCTGTTCTATCCCCGTCCCTCCACTTCTACACCCCCCCCCCCATCAATTAGCCCGCCAACCCCACCACCCTCACGGGAGGGGCCGACAAACCTTAATAACACCCCCGACCCATCCCCTCAGCCCAGCATACCCCAACAACCCCACCGTAGCCGCAATGAAAATAAGCACCACCGCCCGATCCTTTGCCGAATCTCTCTCTAACAGCGCCTCCCCCCCATTAGCCCCCCTCGCTTCCTTTCATGCCGGTCCATGACAGGGCATACTTACGAAAGCAGGTAGTAAAAATATCACCATCTCCCACATCACGACAGATTGGCAGGTGTTGCTTCAGGCAAAACTGGCGATTACATTCCGAGCAGCTGGGCGGGGAGGTGATTGGGATCAGGGTCGAGTTTTGGCCGCACGTGCATTTGCAAAATATGCTTGTTGGGACGGACGCTGCTGTTGGGCCTATGAGCAGGAAGAGGATGGGGAGGAAGGATATGGGGAGGAATGGGAGGAGCATTGTTTCCACAATAGAAGGAGAAGGAATGGGGAGAGTGGTGGTGATGGTTCGGGAGAGTACGAATAAGTTTGCGTTGCGTCGGAGGCTCAAAAGCGAGGGCTGCCAAGACTGTTTAGATCTGTGATACTTGTACAGTATCTATGCCGGTACACTAGTAAGCTAGTTTAATTGCTTGCTTTTCCCCGCTTTTTTTTCTTTTTTTACCTTGGAATCCAGCACTGTAAGACTTTTGAACTCCGCGATCTCCATATTCTAAGTCAAAAGCTCCCAGGCAGGATTTGAAGATTCACATTTTATCGATAAGGAACCTAGGATCTGTCTCAAGGCATGGCTCCCCATAGGACAAGCCAACAGAATCCGGAATTGTACCTATCCCCCGCAGTAGATCGGGGAAGTACCGCCGATGCGCCCTCATAGCTGAAGTCAAGGGACTAGCCAAGAACACAGCAGCAGAAAACATTGCGACACTCTGAAAACTGCTATGCAGTCCTCCTTTACAAAAGAAAACTAGATCTGATTCCCAGCGCCTCAAGTAGGTGGCGAATGACCACTCCAAGGGTAATCTTTAGCGATGAACTGTAAGGCGTAATTTGAATTAAACATATTAATCCCACGCGCAGCAACTCCCACACTCTCCTTGTCCGAGCCCTTCCCAAGTTCCTGACCCGCTAGAACTCACTGTACTCTAGTACAAACACTTCGACTAGACGTTTCTGATTTCGCTATCAACTTTGATCCCCTTCAAGAGCTACAAGTAGTTCATATATTTTGCCCCAGTCTCCAATCGGTCTGCAGCATATACCGGTATGTCCTGAGGCCTGAGCTTTACCCTATCCCCCTCAGACAGTCTCAAATTGGTCTAGTCGATCGGTCCTAACAGGTAAAACCAGAAGAATTAGTGCCAATAAGATTTACTAGCACATGTACTTGTACCAGACAGGATATCTTAGATCTCATTAACCGACACAGCATTCACAATCCCCTTGACCCACCAAGCCAGCCGGATAATAGGCTGAAGGACAGGCAATCAGACGGTCCGTCCCGGGAGTTTTCACCCTCTCATCTCATCAGCCGAAACCAGCCCGCCAGCCCAGGATAGCTCAAGTTTGACACAAGTCAACACAATCGCGAATACGATATCAGCTAATGAGATCCAACAAACCCAAGGGCTGATAGTGCGCTGTGTCGGGGGGAACGCTAATACTTTTCAGGAGCTTTTTTTGTCTCAGAAGCGGGAGATTACAGGGGTGGCAGACACTCGAGTGGTAGGTTTCACTAGATTTTACGGTATCACGGTATCACGGTAGTTGGAATCTCTTCCTTCCTTATTTCTTGGATATTGGGAAGCTGTTAGAGGGGGCGGGAGGAGTTGGTGGGTTATTCGTGGAGGTGTGGGATGTGGTTAATAATAATAATGATGGGTTAGGTTGGAGACGGAATTCCTCGGCCTAGCGTAAGAGGATGGATGGATGGCTCCGGCTGTGATACTCGACAATCATGCGGTGATACTGCGCTTCAGAATTCGGTGCCGGTAACAGGCCTCGTGAACATGATATCGGATAAGGTATACGGTACTCGAAATGTGGTGTACTCGGGTACAAGGGTAAGTCGGGCGCGGTGCCACAAAAAGTCTTGGTTTATTGCCTGTTCTGGGTGTCGCCCGACTTTTTTCCTCATACAAAAAAATTGGTGCAAACCGCGTTTGTATGGGTAAAACCCCTAGTTACTTTATATGGGTGTCGCCCGACTTATGGTACCCCCCGAGTACTCGTACATTTCAACCCAGGCGGGAGAGATCAATGTGTTTGAGGCAACATACCCTGACTTGATTTATCCGCCGCATCCACTGTATCTATCTCTCACAAAACTCCCAAAAATCAAGGAACACACAAATGGTTTATATTGACATTGCAGTTGACGGACGGGGGCGAGGCAGTGCAGTAATAAAATAATAATTGACAAGGGTAGTGAAGAGGAGTGATATTTACACCGTGTCCACAAAATGGGCTCCCGTCTCGATAGAATATCTATCTAAAAAAACGCCCACCGCTATTATAATTAATTATTCATGAGAGCCCTCCGTCGAGCAATCGTTTCGTTTTGGAAATTTCTTCCACCCACGCCCCCTCTATAGCTTGCTCCCGCATGAGCCTTAACGAACGTGTTCGCTGGTCTGGCTTGCTGGATCATGGTATAGTAGGACGCCGCGGCAGAGGTCAAGAAGGCGTTCGAGGCGGTGGCTGAAGCGCCCCGTCGAGCAGACGAAGCGTTGCACCATTCACACTGGATGTCGTCCGCTCCTTCGTTGCTATTCTCACAATTAGTGGAATGTCGCAGATTGGATAATAGAGGGGGGGAGAATTACTGTGCGATGCAATATCCACCTTTGCAACTTTGGCAGATACGGCTCGCTGCGGCGGTACACTCCCCACACTGGAACCCACATTCGAAGCATGTTCGAGTAACCCGTCTCTATGATCAGTGAGTTTTATTTTCTTAAAAAGCGGGGTTACAGTATTACGTATGTTTGTGGGGGGAGGGGCTACTTGTACTAACCTTTTCGGTAGCGCAATCCTCACACCACCATTGCCCGCACCCTTCGCACCAGCGCTCACGAACACACATTTCGCAGCGGAGTACATCTGCGGTGGGATTTCCATCTGCGCCTTTACATGCCACCTTGATGGTCGATGAGTGTAGCGGCGCCGGGGCGACAAGTACATCCGGCAGTCCCTCGCTAGTTGGAATAATTCCGCAGCCGGAACATCTGCCCTCTAGCTTGATCTCGGAGATCCGGGGCTCGATGTAGCCAGCCTCGTCGGTTCGATGCTTCGATCCACGACAGGCCCTCGTATCAAAACAGATGTCCTTACAGTTGGAAATCACCAACGCCCATTCGTTGGATGATTTTATTACGGACTTCTGCACGAAGCGGCCGGTTGTTGGAGCGGGGTTAGTGAAGTAGTAGATTCCTCGTAGTTTGGTGCTGCGCTCGGACGACAAGTGGGCCATAAGCGCGCGTTCATCAATTCCCTTACATCCCCGGATGGAGAGGAGAGTAATGTTCGATGAGTAGAGGATCGATTCTAGTTGGGGGACCGTCACGAGGCTGAAGTCCAGGACCAAGGTTCGTGTGGCCGATAGGATGGTAGGGCTGACCAACTTTTGGACATCTTGAAACCTTTTCTTCTCTTGGGAAAGGTCGATATGCCTGTATACCCCCTGTGCGCTAGCGAGTAAATTGTTGATGAGTTTGTTGGTGAGCGATAGCGCGGATATATCCTTGGGGTGTAAATAAGGTGCGATGGAGAGGAGGAGGTCGTTGGAGAGGATCGTGGAAATGGTTGAGGGCGTATCGGCCATAGAATTGTCTATATATATATGGATTGATGGGTGTTATTGCGAATGATAGACTTGAAGTGGGGAAGGGAGGCCATCTTAAATATCACCGCTAGTGCGCCGAGCCCACCAATTAAAAAAGGGAGAGGGTGAAATGGTTGAGAACAAGATGTTTGATATTTAGGTTTCGTAAACATGGCCTTATCTCCTTTACAACCTTACCTTCCCCCCACCAAGACCCAACCATCCACCAAACATGATCTAGCACCATCCGTCCAACCCAACCATCTGTCATGCCCACACACATCCATCACACCAGCGGTCAAATATATCTCTCTCCCGGGGACTTCACCCGGGAAAAGCAATATGGGATAACCCCACCAAATTGCTAAAGTTTATGTACTCTCCCTGCGTCACCAAGAGAAGGTAATAAGGTGTTTTCCACCCGACCCGCTGGTTTTCCGTTGAACGGTCTGTCCGGTCGTCGCAGCGTGCTGGGTCCGCGTAGAGTGCCTACATGCCCTAACCCCGAAAGCCTTCCCACCTCTTAAAGCCAAGATGGAAAATCGTATAGTATGATATCTCGTGTAAGGTCCGGCCAGAAATTGCGGAGCAATTATTCAAGGTTAAACACCCAAAGAGTCCCTCTCTGCTCCTGTTAATGGATTCCCACCCCTGCATCTCCGTGCGGGGCCCTACTAGTCTCCACCCAGCGAAAAAAAAGGTCTTGACAGCCTAATGCTGAAAAAAAGAGGCGTCAGTGGGAAGGTTGTGTTAACTCCTGTTGGGCAGTCCCTGCCATTGTTAACCTACGATCAGTTCGCACATTCCGGGCGATCAAACCCCGCCAAGGCGCCATCTGATCAGTGAGTTAATACGATGGTACGAAAGCAGGAAGGTGCAAGTACCGTAACCGTGAGCCACAAGGCTCTTCTCGTTCAAAGTGTTGAGAGTGGAGGGGCCAAGATCCAAATCTCATGAGCAGGCTAGAGGCTCGGTTCTCTGGGGTGGATCGGTTAACCTCGCTGCCCGAGCCCCCCCCCCTTTCTACCCAAATAAAAAACATCAAATCATCATGCAGCTTCAACCCACGCTCACCTCGTCTTTTCTTCCCCCACCTCTTATCTACGCTGAAGCGGTTGAACCATCTCGCATGGAATGCTCGTGCAAGCATAATGCCGTATCACTACCGGTATTTCGCAACTGCCAGCGATCTGCCTGAGGTTTATATTAGTTCCGCCAAAGAAAGTGTAACTATATTTGAGCTGTTCATCGGGATGATGGGGGCGTATGATGGTGACTGTCACGGTCGCTCGATGGTGGTCGCATCGCATCGGTTCAATCCCCGCCCGAAATCAATTTACCTATCTCGAGGAAAGTGTTCAATGATCAATTCGGTAATTACTGATCGGCCCTCGATCCTGTGCAGTAAGCACTGTAAGGACAACAAATATGCTTTTTTGTTGTCAAGTTCAATTTTTGCGAAAGAAGAAAAATAAAATAAAAGGGCCCGTTGAATAAGAGGTGGGTGGTGTGGTGTGGTGGGGATCTCTGTTACTATACTCTATCTTTCATAGTTTGTGCCAATTCGGTTCGTTATGCTTGGATATGCCGGAACGGGAATCATCGAATTTAGATGATGGTCACGGGGTTGAAAATTACCTGCAGATGGATCATTTCCAACCCGTGAGATGGTCATTCTAGGGTTTGTTGAGGACGATCATGCGTCGGTGTTTGCCCTTAAACATTATTGGGACCCGAGGTTTATCTTGGTGTCAGACACTAAGGGACGGAGGGGGGTGCTGAACTTTATGGTAGTTGGACAAGCCACCCCCCGATATCGGGACATCTGGTACCACAAAAAGGAAGAGGAGGAGAAGGATGGGCTGCTCGCCCAGTGAATACCCTCAGGTTATACATTATATAAGAGACTCACTTACAGTATGCCATTGACATTTTGGAGGCGGTACCATTCCGTTTTCGTTGCCACCACCCAAGGGCTCGCCAGCCAGAACTGTAGGGCGGGGGAGAGTTTCCGTTGGGATGGCGCTTTTCTGCTCGAAATTAGGATCATAAATTTGATAGTTTCTTTCTGGGAATTGTGGCCTGTTTGTGTCCTTTCTTGTGCACTTAGTTTTGATAGCCTGGCCACCGACCACCATCCATCTCCACCATAGAACCGACCGAAAGGGCCAACATCAACAGCTGCAATTGACTTCCTTTGAGTCAAAGACAAGCCTTTGCCACATAGATTACACACGGATATAATCTGGACTATGGTCCCCTTTCCTCCGACATAGTTATGATTCGATCATGATTTTTGTTTACTTGTACCGGTCCACCTGTGCAACCCAAGGCCGGGGGAGGCAATGCCGACTCCACACATAGGCATTAGCTGGTGATCCGGATAGAGAGAGAGAAAGCTAAGGACCTCGAGGTGCTTTGTAGCATGGTTTCCAGCACGCTCCGAAGGACTAATCAGCACGTGTTCTCCTGGCAATGTTTAGTCTGGCTCATCAGTTTAACAGCCCAGGGGTCGAGGTAGCTAATTGATTGTTTTCAAAGCCCTTGAAGGATTCGGTTACTCACCATGTAAAATTTACCCAGGCTAGATGGTAGAGAATACGAGAATCTCCGGGCCACCTACAATTCGTACTTTTTAGAACCCTAACATAATAAAGCCCTTACAAAGTACCTCTCCTATAAAGGAGAAACCCTGAGAAGAATCCTGGGGGAAACCCCACAACGAAACCCCTTGGGCAGAAGAGTATACAAAGCAAGACCCTTATCTGCACTGGTGCCATCGGATAAGGGACGAGTTCTTCTATAAAAGACTGCTCTCATGCTCCATCCCTTCTCCTATCTGCCACCACCACTACCACAACCGCCAGCAACACAGACGCTCTGCTCAAGACACGGTCAAAATGGAAAGCCCATACACCTTTTGGATGCTTCTTGGGCCGGCCCGGGTATCCACAAATCATTCACCTCACCACATTTTCCAATCTGGAAAACTTACTCTCCCCCACCAACACCACCTCTCCACATGCAACTTCACTTCTGATCAATTATTATCATCAATATCATCACCGCAAAAATCACTATTCAACACAAACAATCATTCCATCCTTATTTATCCCTTGGCTCGTTGGGGTTGCCACCCAACCAGGAGGCTTGGCTGTCAATACAGCTAGACTCCTTTTTGGGGACGGCCCCCAACGAGTGCTTGGGTTATTTTTATTTTTGCATATATCTACAGAACTCCAGTTGGAATGCTTCGTTAGCATTAACACCCATATATTCTACAAAGTCCTACGGTTTGTCCCTTTTCTTCAGCTATTTAACTTATCTCAACATGTGTACTAATATAGACAGAATGAAGAGAGTTAATTATCCAACCAAACTTACTCATCAAGTCTCAACTGATATTGATCAGAGCTCTAAGAGCTCATTAACGACATTTCAAAGATCCCTGGTAAGTTATATTTAAAGATCCCCGCAAAGTAATAGAGAGGATACTGATAGAGTATTGAGATGAGTTATAGGGCATTCTGGTTGTCCGGTGGTTGTGGCCTCTCTACCCTGGCCCCTTGTCGAGGAGCAATCCTCAGACAATTGTGATGTCGGGGTAGAGAGGTTACTGTTATCGGGATATTTGCTTTCCTGTATTTACGATTAGCTCTTTGGAGACAGTGTTTGAAGTTCACCCTCTCCAGACATATGATGATGTGAGATTTTATTTTATTTCTCTTCAGCCAAGACAAGGAATTAGCTAATTTGGTAGATGGGGTATTTTCATGATACGCTCGGACCTGAGTCTGGCTGTCTGGATAGCCAAACTTCATCTAGCACAACGAGGCATGGGGGCAACGCGGATACCAGTGTATCTAACAGGAAAACGGTTATATTCCCACTTCCATTGGAAGCCTTGTTTTCACAAATACCCATCGGCAATATTAACGTTTCTAGATCAAAGGGTGATGTTCTATCATGATTCGAAGATGTCACAGATTTTGTACGGTCCAGTGGGGTATCCGGTTCGGCATTATGGTGGGGGGTACTCTACAGCGGTAGATTCTGATGTGTTCAGTGGTGGCGGTGGGCGGAAAGATCTCTAACGAGATTACAGTGTTGGTGTAAGTTTGTATAGTGGTTATTCATAGGTAGTTGGTTGAGTGCACGCAGCATCAATTTTATCAATTGAATGGAGACTTGATACGTTATTGTTCCCCCGCTCAAAAGAAAAAAGGAAGAAAACCAAATAGAGGAAGACTCCACTTGAGCCTTGAACAAACAATGATTTCTGGTGATATGCAAGGGCTAAGGGAGTTCGGAATAGAACTTTGTAAATCGGGCGAAACCAACTCAGGTGAAATGGAGAGGTGGTGAAACTCAATGGAGCAGAGATTTCGTCGAATATGAAAAACCCGCCAACGCAGGAAGTACTGAAATAGGTAAAAGAAAACAACGAATAAGAGAAAGGGAAAAAGAAAAAGAGAGAAAAAACCCCTCCTTCCAAGCCGATTAATTAATTAATTGAAAATGAACAAACCCGTCAAGAAGAGTCCCTCCTAGCCTTTTCTGCTGCAGCCCTTCTGACGTCTGCTCCGCTAGCTTGTTCCCATAGATCTCCTCCCCACACCATAACTCTCTCGAGGATAGCGCTCGGCCTATCGATGGCGGGTCTGACATCTAGGTAAAAAACCGGCTCACCGGTAGGCTCAGGTGGCGCAGAGTAATAATCAATAACGTAGCGAACTTCCCTCCCGCCCTGTCGAAGTACGTACCAATCATGTCTATCGAACGGTGGAGGTCCCCTAAAATACACATGTACCATCAGTAACCCGCCGCCCACCATTCAGGCCAATCAGTTAATCAAGAAAACCTACCCAAACTTCTCTGGGTAGATCCTCCCAAGAGCCTGGAACATTCTCGCCTTAGGCGTCATCTCCCGGCTCTTTCCTTGAAATCTAACCAACCTCGGGAACCCCTCCCGCTCCCTCTCATTCACTCTCTCGGCAGCCTCGTCCCCCTCGCTCGCATCCAGCAGGGCACTCAGCACCCCACCGCCGAAGCGCCTCTCCCACCCCACGATCTCGCCCCACGCGCCCTCGTTCAGGAAGTTGTGCACGGCAACCATACTCTCCACTGCGTCCTCGGGCGTATCGTCATAGCCCTTCCGGCGCATCGCATTGTACATCTGTTGCGGGGAGGGGTACTCCCACAACCCAGAGTCCCCGCGGGGGATGCTGGAGGTCTCGCGTTCCGTTGGTAGATGGGTTTTTTGTCCCGGGGTGTGTGACTGCGGGAGGCTGCTGAACATTAGATTTAAGGGGCTGATGTCGTTGTCCGAGGTGGCGTTGCTGCCCCTGCTGCGGAGGTTCCCAGAGATGTCCGATGGAGTGGATTTGTGCATTGGGCATGAGGGCTGTACAACATTCTGTTAATTTTGATATTTTGAAAGCGGAAAGGAGGAGAGGGGGGCCAGAAGAATTACCGGTGGGGATCCGGACATGGGGTGGTTCGGGGGAGGTCCGGGCCTGACCCTAGGGGTGGGCTTTTGTTCTTGCTCTGCCCAGAACCAGCCCATTTCGTTAGGTTTTCGTTCTTATGTGACGGGTGTTCGAAGAGTTCTTTTTTGTTTCGTGAATTATTGATGTGGCGGGGTTGGTGGAGTGGAGGAGGGGTTTTTTTGAAGATAAGAGGTTAGTGAGGGTGGCTTTTAGGCTGTCTTACTGGTCGGGGAAGGACAGGGGAAAAAAACAAGGTTTGCTCGGGTGGATACATGTGATTAGTCAGCAGCGATCTTGTCTTGAAGTCCCCGATTGCGCAAGAATTGGCCATTACTGAGCATGTTTCCTCCCATAAAAATATTACACTATTATTCATGGACAAGTTAAGGCCGGGGCGACACCGTAGACCCAGGCGGTATATGGATTACACTCCGCCCGATATTTGAGCCCATCCATCTTAGTTCGGTATCTCTTCTTAAGTTAGTCCCTGTGGGCGAAATACTAGCTGTAAAGACAAAACGAAGTTTAGATAACTGCCATCCGGAAAACCAAACGTGAGATGTGATTCCCCGCCTATACAGGAAAACAGTTTCCCATGACCACACAAACCGCAAACCCCAATTCCCGATTGCAAGGCTCTCTGCTAGAAACTTGGGAGATGAGTTTTGGGGGTATTCTGTCACGATCTAGGGCTCCCTACAGTAGATCGGAAAGTTGGAGTTTTTTCCCTCCAAGTTTAACTGGGTTTTACTTCTTTTACCTCTTTTCATCGTTTAGCTAACTTTCCGAACCCTCCTGTCCCCCGATTTCCTTTCTGGGCTCCCAATTATATTTTGGTATCCGGGGTTAATTTTCGCATCATCGTGACTAGGTTATTATATTTGTATTATTTGTATCGCAGCATCATAGAGGTTTAGCCGCGACAGGCTCCGTAGATCTTGCATCTTCTACCAAGTTGGTAGTAACTATTCACAACAACTTCTTAAGGAGGGTGTATTAAACTTACAAGACGACCAATCAATGGGTGGGTCGCTCAATCGTAAAGGGCCAGTCTTACAGACTTTTTCTATTGTTTTCGTATTAGTGAGTCTGTAGAGTGTAGCATTCAGAGCTTACAGCCGCAGTTACAAACTAAAAGATGCAAAAGCTTCTCTTCTTAACTCTTCTCCTTTTCTGCTGCTACCCCGCCGATCGCGGGTCTGCGGTCCAGAGTCGGATTCTGACACCTCGCAGCAGGTCTGATTTTCCCTGCAGCCTTATTAAGGAAGGCTAGGGTCTTCGGTCTCCTAGTTCCCATAGGACAGGCTTCCTTAAGCTTCCTGTTCTATGTGATGGATTGTTCAATAATAACTCATTGTGAGTGGTATTAAACCCCTAGGCTCCTGCTAATTGCAAAGAGGTCAATTGGTTCTTGACATTAACCGCTACGCCAGCTAGGTATTTCACATAATGTTACCTTGGGAGCAAGTACTTATCCTACTATAAAGCGAGTTCGGATAACGGTGTCATTCTATTATACTTTGAAGGGATAGTGAGAGCAGGTGAATTCTTCCAAGAGAAAGTATGAACACCGACCACCGATTGCTAACGGCAAAATCCCTTGGTGTCCGAAAGAGTAATTACAACCGGAACACAAGAAGCAAAAGAAAAGGGGTAAATTAGGTCCGGCTGTGAGCAAAACAGAATCTAGAAGGGGTCGTAGATTAAAGATATACAGCTGAAGTCGTCAGGCGCCCATGCGCCGACAATCGTACAACAGAGGAGTACCACTACGCAACATCTATGACCCGCCGCGGCCTAACTTAGGGAATTGCGTCCGACCTTCGAGTCAGGTGTCGCGAGCTGAAATCTCAGATTCACTGTTTGCTGCCTAGTTATGAGCCTACCGAGTGACTCCCTATGACTCCATTGGCGCTGGAAAAAAAAACATTTTCTTGCTTATCTTAAATGTAGACTACAGTCCCCAAATCCTGCGGTGCCCACTCCCCCTGCGTACCGGCCTCTGCTTTACCCTTCAGAATTATATTATCAATAATCCTAACTGGCCCCTCATTTTCTTGTGTTGGTAACATCCTGACAGCCCCACTTAGTACCGCGCCTACATTAACATCAACCTGCTCTAACTCCTCCAACTCCTTCGGGCATGCAACGCTAAAGTACTCAGTCTCAGTTTTAACCTCATCACTTCCAGCCTCTCTGAGTACCTTCTCAGCAGGTCCTGTAAGAATCCCTCTCGGGATGACCGTAGCTCCCTTGGCTACTTCCTGAAGATATGCTTCCTCCGAAGCTTTAAGAGCCTTGTATAGGCACGCTGCAAAGCTCCGCCTCTTCTCGCCAAGATATACATTCCTAGAGCTCATGGCTAGTCCGTCCTCTTCCCTGACCGTATCCTCGACCCGGATCTTCGTAGGAACATGCAAGTCGCTAACCATCCACTTCAGCACGACCGTTTGCTGGACATCCTTCTGCCCAAAATACACCTCGTCCGGCTGGACGATATTGAAAAGCTTCATACAGACGGTCGCCACGCCACGGAAAAAGTGGGGGCGCGTGACGCCCTCCAGACGGCTGGACAGTGGCGTGACGGTCACGAATGCTCCTTTCTGCAGTTCCTGTTGCAGGGGAATGCCGGAGGGGTACATTTCCGGCACCGAGGGCACGAAAAGAGCTTCGATCCTCCCTTTTGAGGAGGACTCCGGGGATGATAACTCCGTGTTTAGAGCTTCTAGTTGCTCAATGTCTGTGGTGAGGGTACGCGGGTACCGTGAGAGGTCCTCATGCGGGGCAAATTGCGCAGGGTTGACGAATACGCTGATCACCAGGCTGTCGTGGGTCTGGGCTGCTGAGCGGATCAGGGAAATGTGCCCGGCGTGCAGGGCCCCCATCGTTGGTATCATGGCTACACTGTTGCGCTGGTTTGCCCGCTGGCGGCGCCATTGCCGGATTGAGGCGATGGAGGTGTAGAGTGTTAGGGGAGGCTTGGTCGCTGGCAGTGGGGTGGTCATCGTAGAAGTTATTTCTGCTCATGAGGATTTGTCAGAAGAGTGGATAGGCTGGAGGCCTTTTGCTTAGAGGAGCAGGGGGGTAGATGTATACTTGTAAGGGCACTTAGAGAAGCGAAGCGTCGAAGGAGTTGTATCATAATTAATTGATCATGGGTTGACGGAATACTTGCTCCTGGGTCATGGTCTCCGCGGTCTAAGGAATCCTCACGACATTTGGCGGGGAGTCAACCCAGGGACAATCTTTATCCCGGTTGCCATATAGAGTAAACGAAAAACTGACTCCTCGGTGTGCCGAGGCATGATTATTAAGCGGAATCTAGTTGCCCTTTTCGAATACTCGAGTGCCGCGGGGTGACAAATTGGCGCGAAGGCATGTATGATACCGCTGCACCACAGCTGAAAATCGGTGAATGTATTTCCTTCGATAGCCACCAGACCTAAATGATACAGCCAATTCCCCACCCTTACAGCAGTGCGGTTTCACTCTGGGAGTAAGGCTAGGTGTATTTTATCTCCTGTCGTTGAGGTTGCCCAAATTATTATTGCTGGTATTAAGCTGGGGTACTTGGTTGCTAGGTCCAAGTGTTCGCGCTAATTTGATACCCCGCGGTACCAGCAATCACAACCGAAAAGGTTCTGGCTTGGCACAAGAATTGACCCACAGGTACCTCTCGGTACTATGCCTTCATAAAATACTGCAAGATAGAACTGCTATCTTTAAGGTCTACAGTAGTAAAGAGTCTGCCGTGAGTATCTAGACTAGAATCGCCCATGATGACTAGCTGCCTCCAGCACAGTAACTCTTATAACCCACGACTATAGCCCTGTCGGCAAAGTCTTCCTAGAGAGGCATTGTGGTCGGGTCTTGGTAATAGCAACCTTATAGCACTAGTGAAATCCTTTGTAGGTCATTGTTAGCCACGCATATTAATATGACCCCGAAGCCGGCAAACCCAACCACCCGACAAGATCCCAACCTACCTTGATCACTCGCCCCAGTAAGCCTGGCCTTTTCAAGAGATCTTCTAAGCAACTTGCATCAATGACAGTTTGCATAATCGATAGGAGTTGGTGGTATGGTGTGTATTTTCGTGGTTGCTGAGACTCCGCAGAGCACCTCCCATCCGTGATGGATATGTTCTGCCACAAAAATCACTTATATTTAGCTAACATTGCAGAAAAAACTATGACCTTAGCTGGGAAATCCAATAAGGGATATTAGAGGTACCGAAAAACTCTTAAGAGGCTGTCGTTCCAGCCTTGTCCCGGGTAGATCTCATAGTACTTTAAACCATGCTCTGGTGCAGTGACCGACTCTGCAAAGCGCTGTCGTGGAAAGGAAGGGTGAGGTGAATTATGCTGCTATGGGGATAGCACGCTGTCTTGCCTTAGTATCCTCATGGTATGCAGAAGCGACAAAGACGGTGCCCACGCCATACCAGTATTTGTCCAGACTGCCTTGACTCCACCGCCCAACCCAAAGCTGCTCCGGGCGGTCAGTTTTTTGGGCTTTTGTCAATGGGCATGATTGGCTAAACGTGGAGGTTTTGTGTAATCGAAGTTTATTCTTCGATTCACTACAGGTGGGACGACTTATGGTTGTAGAAATATTTCTTAGTTTATAGGACGAAAATCGACGGGTAGGCCACTAGCATCGATTCTCGCATTCTCCCTTGATACCCCCAAGCATTAGGAGTTATATAAGAGGCATTATATTTCCCCTTCAGTAATACGTGGTAGTAAGGTACCATTAGTGGAGTAGGAAGTGCATAATTCCTAGAATGATCACCCGGCAGATTGGCTATGTAATCCGCGCTACCGGTACAGTACTCCGCATTGCGGCGTGATGACCCCGTAGCACTGGCACCCTGAGGGTAATGACGGCAGATTGGATATCCGCCATAACCAGGGACTTATAACTATGTCCGAAAACTCCAAACTCAGTAGTGGCGCCCAACCGCGCAAGGAAGGCCGGTTATTAATCCTTTCTTAGTTGCCTGCTTCAGAATTACTTTCTGTTGCCCTGATATGAGCTTTGATTTATTATGAGAGATATGCGCTCCTGTGGGCAGGAACAGAACAAGGCGATTAACTTTCCACGCAAGGCGTTCATGCATAAAAAACCGATAACAAAGCTAACGATTTACCGCTAGATCAGGAGGGGGGGAGCCTGGCAGAGCGTCTCCGCGCTCCGGGGGCATATGATGCGTTTGTTGGCGTACCTTATATACTTGCACCTCGCTGAGCTTTGCTGACTATGCACCCAAAAGTTAGATGCTTTATTCTGTACAGCGGGATCCCAAAATCTGTGATATTTCCGGCGCGAGAGCAGACTGTCTCCTCCAGTGTAACAATGGCTCCTAATTTACAGTACTCGAGTAAACATTCCAGTTGAGCCCTCCCTTCTGCGGAGCTATGTAAATTTAGCTGGGTGCTCGACAATTCTTTGGCTGAGCTCCTGATCCAGCATAGCTTGTTGACGGGTGATGGAAACAATTAACCTTTAAGCTTTCCAAGAAGCAGGATAGAAGTGCAGGCCCCGGCACGGAGCGGGCAATTTTCTATCCGGGTCGCTTACTTGCCCTGCTTGCTTAGTGTAAGCAGTGAGTAGGTTAACGAGAGGTTGCGGGTGCGGCAGCCGGGAGACCATGTGCTAAACAGCGGGTAAACATGACATCCCGGCCAGAGAACTACCTGCTCACCCCTAGAGTTTACCCGCCTAGCTATTCCAGAGCGGGGCGATGATATCCAAGCCCACTACGGCAAATATTGCTCTTGGGTTATTGAGAACAAACATTCTGCGCAATGAAGAGGATAATACTCGAGCACACTGCCCCCACGGTGGCAATATCATTCCTCTTTCTCTTGGAAAAAAGCGAGCACAGCGGTACAGAGGTTAACACAAATGACGACACCCTTCTAGCGAGTTGCGGGAAGCCTCACCACTGTAATGTTTTACCAGGAACCTGGGCATCTCCCCAAACTTTGGCCGAGCACCCAAGCCTCATTTGCTGGGTTAAAAGTTCTTTCGGAACATCCGAACCTGATTAGTGCCCAATTATTTTTACAACAATACAGTAGAGAGACCCATATTCTAATAAACGATGATAGGATAGCTTGATTACAGCCCGTTTACCGCACCCAAGGCTACCCTATCTACCATATTTGCAGGGGAGAGTGATGATTGAGGCATTCATGGTGCCTGTAGCATATTCCTGCGACCAGGACGAAGCCGGGCACCTAAGTTAAGGTGGAAATTTCCATACAATGGGTCCCGCTTTAGTTCGGCCGCGCGAGTACACAGTGGTTAATTGGATGTATGATAGAGAATGTAAGCTCTTAGCTTTTCATAAATAGGTCTTTCCCGGATTTGGACCAATAAAGCTTTCACCCAGAGCAGAAAACAATCGAGACTAACTATAGTTTATTCGAAAATATTTGGTACTGAATAGAATATATCCCGAACCTCAGAGCTTTTAGGGACCAAACTCCTACCAAAGAAGGATCGCTAATGAGCAATTGTGGGGGGGAAAGTATATAACACAAGTCACAGGCTACAAATGGAGTTTAGATTTTGCTAATATGAAGACGTTTCCTTCTCGAGTATAACACCCTAAATAGTAGAAGACTACGAAACTAAAGAGGGGATATAATTGCCAAAGAGGCAGAATAACAACAAAGCCTTCTAATCCAAACTCCTTGCCATCCACAACTCCAAACATAGTAACAAGAAGAGAGTAAATGAGAAAAATCATGAAATCTCGACAACAACTTCAGCTATTCCGCCACTACCCCTAGCAATCTTCATCATAGGATCCCAATCCCGTTCGTCTTCAGGATCAATATCATAAACCTCGCCAGCGACCCTCAGCATCACACTGCGAATGTGATACTTCTCTGCATCCAGCCGCCATTTAGAAGCGACAGCCTCCAGGAACCGTCCTAACGTAGGAACATCCGACGCATGGATAAATTTGGTCTTCGTGGACCCCACAAGACGAGTTTTAAATACCAAGTCCGGGGAGCTCGAAGCGGCAGAGGGAGATGGGTGGGAGGTGTACACAGGCTGAGGGCTTGAAATACTTATTGGGGGGGAGCAAGGTTGAAGGGGGTTTACGCCCGCCGGTGAGCCGTGGTGGGGCATGGGCAGCGGGCGGGCTTCCTGGAATCTCATCATTGAGGAGAGTTTCTCCCCAGTATTGCTAATGCGTGGTCGCTTGTAGTCCGGCGGGAATTCCGGACTCGATCGCTTCATAGCTTGGTTTAGGTGAGCAAGTTCTTCTACGGGTAATAGCAGTGGAGAGTTTCGGGGGGCTATTAGTGGAGAGCTCCTTGAACCGGGCAGTGGGTGGATTTCGGAGCCCTGGTTGTCTGCTGAGTAGCTTCCGAAGAATGAGCTGTCAACAGAGGACTCGCGACTGAGATATTGGTCTTTGGATACACCTGGAGAGTTCCCCGAGCCCTCTCTCTTCGATAGGAACCTCCGCTCACGGACCGCAAGAGCTGACATGATTTCTCTTAGGAATTTCCGGATCCTACACCCCGTCAGTCAAATATCATGAAATTGAAGGCATTTTGGCGGATTCCTGGCAGGGGAGCACACACTCTTTTCGATCTTCTGGGTAGGCCCACTTTCTATTTGTTCCCTCACCCCAAAGGGCCTTTCCTATACCCCCGTCGAGGAAGGTATCCAGCCAACTATCCCAGTGGAGTCCACCTTTCTGAGGGCCACCAAGGCCAACAGAGTTCCTTGGTTCGTGCAGGCGGCCAGCGAGGAATTCCCAGGTCATCATCCACTGTTCTGGAGGGAACCCACACATCTGGCGGAATTCCTCTATGGTCGGTTTGTGGCGCTTTGCACGGTCCATTTGATTTTAGGCAATGAGAGTAGAGGATTGGAAATGTAGCAAAGAAACAATGATGTCTAGACAGTGCTTATCAAGAAGTTGATATGATAGCCTGTGATGTAGAAGTTTATCGCCAGTTACCCCGAAAGCGCCCCCTCACAAGGTCTCCTGTTCTGCCGAGGGCTCTGGGCTTTTATTATGTTGCCTGAACCCTCGACCAAGTTTTTTGGTTTGACCGGGGTTGGAACTCCTCCACCACCTCCTCCAGTCGTTAGCCTAGGATACCGTCCCTTCTTTTTAGTGTGGCTAGTCTAGCCTCTGTGCTAGGGGATTCCCTTCCGCTCACCCGTAGGATCCTCGGATGCTATATACGAGATTCCGGTCAAGCTCTGGTATCCAGGTAGACGGCCAAGGTGCGGTGCAGCATCTCCCATCCAACGAGCTGTGGTGATGCGACAATGTTAAGACACCTGAACCGAAAACGGAAGATCGGGGGGGAGGAAACTCAAATCATGGAAACCTAGCACAGCTCTGACTGCATTATCACCTCTTTGAACCCAGCGGGGCTGTTGGGTATGGCAGTCTATTGAACACAATGCTAATAAGGCTGACAAGCCATAGGATAATTTAAGAACGGCAATATACTGAATATCTGACTACACCTTACCTGATATCCCACCGGTTCGATTCTCCAATCACCTCCTCATTGCCCTGCCTGGTACCGTGTTCGTGTGAGCCCTTTGGCAGAAAATCCAAGACTCCCTATTTGAGTGATGCATGGGGATGGAAATGGTAGGCGGTTTAACCAGTGAGACAACACAGTAAAGCCACTTCTCTGTAACGATATCCTAAGGGGGTTTAAAGCAAGTTGAAACCACTATACACGCAAACCTAATGCATCAGAAGAAAGGCTACTGGAGATGTACGGTATATTTTTGGCCTAGCAGGACCCAAAGCCAAGAATTTTTATTGTACTATATGGAACCAACGCAGGCGATACATAGTATGGTGGTTAAAGGAAATGAGTGAATAAGGTTGACATCCTTCAGGATCGGCACAGCGTCGAGACACGCACTTTTGTTTTTGTGTCTCTCAACCGCAGCATCTGTTTTCGAAAGGCTCTTGGCTCTCTCCTCACAGGTGCCACCTACTTAGGCAGCAGGTTCAGCTAACTAGTTCCAATCAGACGGGAAGTAGACTTACTATGATGCCGGAACACATCAGCCATTATTATGCGAGGTGTCCTGAAACCCCTTCAATTTTTCGCCCCCGGATGCAGCATCATATCCTACTCTACTATTTCCATCTTTCCTTATGTACCCTCTTACTAAAAGGGTTCTAGAGCCTTTGACCCTAAGAGCCCAGCACAGGATCTCTTCCGACCGATTTTTTCCCAAAATATCAAGGTTCGAATAGCACAATTTATTTCCTTAGCACACATAATTCCCAGGCAAGGCGTTCGCTACTAAGAGAGGAACCGTGGCCCGGGAATCCCGACGGGTCATCAGAGCCAGGCCTGAGATCATTTAAACATCAGAACATCGTCCCCAGAGTATCTTCATGGGCTGTCACACAGTTCCGATTAGGGCCCCTAGTGAAGTCAGAGTGCAGTATGCGAATCGTTTTTCCCATCACTGAACATCAATATAAAATTTGGCTCCTCGGGCACAAGTCCCGCATGAATAAAGTATTCCCCCTCCTAGCTAGGTCCACTTCACGCTTTAGGGTAGTATTCTAGGCCCGCTTGCTGAAGGCTGTCGATACGCCCGAATCCCCAGCATTCCTAACCCAGAAAATAGGCCCCTTTGAACCAAATTTCGCCAACCAAACTCACATGATCTAGAGTTGGGAATGCAAAGTTTCAAGTCCAGTACTATGGCACCTCGACAACAGTGAGGAAAGGACCTTTGATCTACCCAATACAGATTTGTATGAGGAAGGGGCATATTTTCCCATTCTTATGGTATCGCTAAGCGTAGCAACGGAATAGCCTTGTGAGCGGTTACGGCATTGTTCTCGCTCCATAATAAGGAGAAATAAAATATGAGCTGAGCATCAAAAAAGCTCCGAGTCGAATGTGCAAATCCGCCAGCTGCACATGCAGTTTGTCTCGAATATCCCTAGAAATGTGATAGGAAATACCCGCGAAAACCGCCAGCTCCACAATCCCCAATATTGAAATCTGTAACTGCTCCAAAGATAATCTAAGGAAGGTTCTAAGCAGCCTATCTTGGGTGTGTAACATGATGTGTGTCGAATTCGGACTATAGCGGTCTAACTCTGGGCTCTGTCTCCGCTCAACTAGAGACTACAGAATTACCTTTGTCTTGCTTCATGCAGAGTTGAAAAGGAGCCCGGTGGGCCCAATTCTGGGGCCAGCATCTACCGGTGGAGTAGCAAAATCCCCTCAAGAGGAGAGCGATATCTTGGAGGGAAAAGCCAGCTTATCAATTTCCAGACAACCTTTATGCCCGCAGGAATCGATGCCAAATCTCCATTTATTCTGTGCGCCCACTATCACCCTCTCTCAACCACTCTTCCTATCACAACCGCTCACTCGCACCCCACTAGAAGGGCACAAGCAAACCGACTAGGCTTCCCACCCCTCACAGCATCCCGCCACTAAACCGACTTCCCAAATCCTCGGCGACCAGCCACTTGGATCAAGTTTTCCCACCCTGCCCAGTATCCTTGAAACTAACTGCACATAAGATCGGGCCTACCTGTTTTCACCCAGCAGTGAGGTTTGGAACCGTACACCGCTTTCTACTCCCGCTTTTAGCAACCTAAGCTAACCACGGTAGGTTTTCCCTCTCGGCGCATTTTACCGGCTGAGCCGGTAGCCAGGAGAGTGTAACTGGATCGAATTCAGTAAATAATAGCGTCCAGCTCTCGGCCCCCCCTCCCCCTCCCCAAAGTTCCACCCCGCATTGAAGGTACCGGTGCTTAGCCAGTGTCTAAGAACCACGTTAGATCTCCTACAAGGGAGCGGTTCCAGGTAGGGAGGCTATGGAATTCTGATGCTCCCGATTTTTGACGTGGGGTTCCCATATCCAACCCTTGTCAGTAGGATGTATGATAGGGTAAGTTGAATTTTGTGAAGTTTGGCTGAATTTATTACTATACCACTTGGACAAACCTAGCCTAGGATCATCCCAGTACGGAATTCAAAATGTATTTAATATTCCGGAGACGGATCACAGGTTTTCTATCTCTTGAATATCCAATATGCTAATTCTATGCGTGTTAGTGACCAGCCTTTTACGGCAAAATGACCTCTGTCTCTGCACCCACTGTATAAGCCGTTACAAATAACAAACCATCAGGAGATTGCCGCAGCTTGCTGTAGGCTCAGTAACCCATTCTAGACCCACCCAGATAGGCTACTAAGTACCGACCCTGCTCAGCCCCAAACACAGCGACATCGTCAGCAGGAGCGCAACCACTTCTATGAAAACAGTAAGCACGGAACAGGAACAGTAATCACCCACAGCCCCGGTTAATCTCTTCGCGACTGATACGGCCACCGACACCAATACCCCAGGGTAGGTTACACCATTCCAACGCGGCACAGCAACAGCACTTCTGATTCTAAACTACACTACACACCTACAAAATCTCACTAGGAAAAGAAACTCCATACTCTCAGCGCGAGACTGGTTACTTTCACAGTTCTTACCGTATTTCTATCGGCCCCCACCACCCGCACCATCCGAACAGGACAGCGTTTGGCTCACGCCAAGATAGAACAGCCTAGCTAGTAAGCCATCCGTTTATACCCCGCCCCCGTTTCGCCGTAGGGCAATGAAGAAGCGTGAAGCGAGCCTAAGTATCATGTGGGTAACGCATCTTCAAATTCATCCGTCTCACTAAGAGCTGCGCAGCTCCGAGGTCTAAAAAACCAACAGTTATCAAATCACATCAGCTAGTTCTTCAATTCGAGAGAGGGCGCGGACCGAGAAATCTCGCTGGTAGGAGGGTGGCAATGCAGTTCGGTTTGCAATCCCACGGGGGAAACCGTACCTGTCAGCGCAAGCCTGGTGAAGAATAGGTTATTCTCCCCGGTTTCGGAGGCATAGGATTAACCACCGGCGCGGACGGCGATAATGTAATGTTGATTAGACTACCAACCTCACCTGCTAGTACTAGTACCCGGTACGAGGCACTGGATCATTGACTCTGAATTCGGTATGGTGGCTCAGATGCACGTAGATAATTTGCCCCACAAATTTCCGGTCCCTGTGTTTGGGTACTTCGACAATGCCACCCGCGTTACTGGTACGAGCTTTTCGCGTAGGCTCCATGAGTAGATGCTTACCGTTTCATCAAAGTTCTATTTTATAATCGCTCCGTGTGATGCAGGGATCCCGGAGTGACTAGGGGCTTTTAACCTCCGAAACATGGAGAATCCCGTTAAACCAGAGATGATAATACTAGGAGCGTAATACTTGATCCATTATACCGGGCTTAGAAGTATGAGTGATATCCACAAAGGTAACCAAATGGCCCACTTTCAGGCTCCAGGGGAGCTCTCCTAGAAGTTGTGGGGTCCACCTAGTAGATCTGTTTTTAAATATAAGACCCGCCAAAAAATCGTGGTTCTCAGGATACTTAAGCATAATAATAAGGGATTCCTGAGGATATACCGACCAATTCCGAGCGGCACCTATATTGTAATATTGTAATCTTCCGATTTATGCCATACCGAAGGGTATATCAGCTGCTAATTCCATTACCGGCCCTGCTCTTTCAAATATCCGTCATCAAGCATCATCCCAGGAGGTTGGTGATAATTGATGACTCAGGTTGAGAAGATCCCACCGATTAGATCCGATTAGATAAAATGAGGTTTCTCCGGCCTTGGCGAAATGAACTCTGAGCAGATCAGCCAAAACCTCCAATCATCTGCAGGACCAAAATCAGCTGAGCAATGAAGTGTCGAATAAAATCTCAATTAAGACTTCTTTCGACCCACTTCCACCTCCAGAAGCCCTACCCGCACCCGTACAACTCCGCAACCAGCTGCTATGGAATTCACACTGCAGCTCCAACACCGGGAGCCCCTGGCAAACCATCATATTCAACGCCGTTAGCCCGCTACCTCACCGAAGCGATAGAGGTCTGCCTACCATTACCATGCCCCCAGAAACCCCCCCGCGCAATGCTAATCGATACACAGACGACGGGCCCAATCACCCTCGCGGCCTACATGCGCCAATGCCTAGTCTCTGACCTTGGTGGGTATTACACCGCAGAGCGCCAGGTCGGGGTCGGAGACCAATTTGGCCTGAAGGGGGACTTTATCACAAGTCCCGAGATCTCTCAGGTGTTTGGGGAGTTGATTGGGATATGGGTTGTTTCTGAATGGATGAGACAAAGGCGCCCGGGGGAGAAGATCCAGATTATTGAACTAGGGCCCGGGAGGGGAACGCTGATGAGCGACCTATGGAGAGTATGTCTTCGGTCCCTGGGCCCCTACCTTGGGGTCATGAATGATGTAGGACTGATTGTAGGATTAGGCTGTGCTACGTTTTGACACTATGGCTGATTCAGTTGAGGCGATATACCTCGTGGAAGCTTCCCCTTCGCTCCGCGAAGCTCAAAAGATCCTCCTCTGTGAACCGAAAGCCAAAATGAGAGAGGTTGAAAATGGGTTTGCCTGTCAAAGCAAGGTGTCACCAAAGACAAACATTATCTGGTATGAAGACTTCAGTTTCATTCCCCGGGACAAGAATCGCACTCCCTACATCATTGCGCACGAGTTCTTCGATGCTCTTCCAATTCACGCTTTCACAAATACGGACGACGGTTGGCGGGAAATACTAGTAGGCACTTCCCCTAGAAAGGGCCAATTCGTAGCCAAGGACGGGGTATCGAAATTAGAGACCAGACCTAATACTCCTGAATTCGCATTGACCTTGGCTAACGCTCCTACCCCCCACTCCGTATTACTTCCGTCAATATCCCAGAGGTATAAGGACCTTGAAAAATTGAAGAATGCGGCAATAGAAATTTCACCCGAATCATTAGGACTCATGGCGAAGATATCACAAAGGATTGGGGAGGCAGGTGCCGGCGCTGCGTTAATCATGGACTATGGGACTTCTGACACTGTACCTGCTAATTCACTTCATGGAATCCTAAGGCACCAGATTTGCTCACCGTTTTCCCGGCCCGGTGAGGTGGACGTTTCGGCGCATGTGGACTTTACCGCTCTGGCAGAACAAGCCATCAAGTCTTCTAAAAGGGTGGAGGTTCATGGGCCAGTGAAGCAGGGTGCATTTCTAGGAATGTTAGGGATCAAAGAACGAACTGAACTCCTGATACGCGAACTTAAGAAACAGAACAATGGCTGGGATGATGGAAATGAAGATAAAGAAAAGGCCCTAAGGTCGGGCCATGATAGACTCGTTGGAGAACATCCGGGAGGTATGGGCGCAATATATAAGGCTCTTGCAGTGGTCCCTGCGAGGAACGGGAGAAGGCCGGTTGGGTTTGGGGGTGAGGTAACTGGGGATAAGGGCTAATGTAAATAAAAAAAATTTTAACTTGCAAAGAAGAGCACGTGTAACCGTATTCTAAAAGGTATGTGTAGCTCAAGCTATAATCACATCAGAAAATACGCTAAGGCCTCGCCACCACCTCCCCCGAGGCGCCGCTCCTCAATTCAGGTGATAACTCATCAAGGATGTTCCCCGGGTCACTAAGTGCAATTTTTACATATCTAGACAAACCCACAATTAGTAAACAGCCAGAGAAGAGACACGGAATATACAAACTTAGTATGGCTTCCCCTAGCTACCAGCTGGTCGTACTCGTCGTGGAATAACACCGTAGTATATGCAAGCGTTTTTCCAACTGAACTCGTTAGCTCTAGCGCCAGCAGAGTTGCCCCAGAGCTTACACTTATCACAGGTAGCCTCGCCTCGAATAATATGCCCCACTTTTCCCCCAGAACTTAGGTACGTTACTGTGGAGTGTCAGTAATGCCTCGAGGTATACTAGTGGGTATGAAAACGAACCATTGAGGTCAGTGGATACCCCCGTGGAGAACAGTCCCTTCGAGGCCACCGCCAAAGAACCACCCAAGTCGACTGCCCAAATATTAGCATGAAGAATACATTTACGCCTATTTGATTACCCATTGAAGCAATTGTGCCGCCGTGGAGTATGCCCAATCTATTCTACTCAACAGTTGGTTTCAATTGAAAATAATAGGCCAAAGTGGGCAGTCAAACTGTATGCATCTTCTCAATCAAAAGTTCAAAGTTAACTCTTCCAGGCTCGACATTTTTAAGTTTCAGCTGTGATTGTGCCATTATCTTAGCACAACACCCACAGAGGGTTAGAATAGGAATTAACAAACAGTCGGCAGTAATCTAAAAATGCATTAGTCAAGGTCAACTGGGTTCATAATGGAGGAAGTCGTGAGTGAATACGTTGGTTCGAGACCGCTTCTAATATGGAAGGAGCCCCAGACCTGAAATTTATAACATCAGTGATGCAAAGAAGGAGAAGTGGGATTTTGACAAACTTACGGAATTAACAAAGCTCGTTGCCGCTCTTTTGGACATCCTGTTTGTTGTTTCTCGTGAAGTGGAATTGCGATAGGCAAATCTCGGCCCTCGAGCGCTAATAGGCAAAGTTCCAGTGTAAAGTAGCGGCTGAAACTTTTGCCCCCCACCAATAGCCGGGTAACCTAACCCATGCGATAGAGCTTCTTGCGACTCTTCCAACTACTACCGCTATCTACCAAACCCTTTCTTAACCGCCCCTCTCCTGTCAATGGCTCTCTTGGAAATAGCCAAGAAGAGCCTGCTTGCTGCTGAGAAATATTCTACTCTCAATTCCCTCATCTCAGTACAATCTAAACCAGGGCTCCTCAGCCAGGTGCAAGAGTCTCAAAAGCGTGTCTCTGCAGGTAATACTTCCTCGTTTCTCTTAATGACCCCCCTTTATTAATATTTAGATTCAGGAGAGAGTAAATCTCTTATTGATGGGCAATTAATTGCGGTTAAGGACAATATTTGCACGACCGACTTCCCGACGACATGTGCTTCAAAGTTGTTGGAGCGTAGGTCAATTGCTGATACATTCTCTGTCCGAAAAACTGGCTAAAGCGGAAAAATAGAGTATACCTCGCCATTCGACGCCACGGTAGTGCGTAAGGCTAAAGAGGCCGGTGCGGTGATAATGGGGAAAACAAACATGGACGAATTCGGTATGGGGTAAGCCCCCGGTGCTTCATATCAAACCCAGCTCTAACCATTTAGTATAGGTCACATTCCATGAATTCCCACTTTGGACCTGTGATGCAGTCCGCCGAAGATGGCCAACCAGCCAGATCTGCTGGTGGAAGCTCCGGGGGTAGTGCTGTCGCTGTTGCTAGAGGAATGTGCTATGCGTAGGTCAAGTCTTGAATGCGGTTAAGGTATAACGCTAATTTTGGTGTTGGTAGAGCTCTGGGTACCGACACCGGTGGCTCAGTTCGCCTCCCGGCTGCTTACTGTGGAGTTGTTGGATTTAAACCTTCGTATGGAATGTTGTCTAGGTGGGGGGTAGTTGCTTATGCAAACTCATTAGACACAGTTGGAATACTTGGGCGAAGTATCTCAAGTGTCCAAAAACTATATGGTATCTTAAGATTCCCTACTTTCCACCTCACAAGGCTAACGCTTATAGATGCAATTAACAGCCATGATGACAATGACCCAACCAGCCTAACGCCGCAAACAAGAGAACGGGTCCAAGACCTGTTATCACGTAGTCGAAGAAAAGGCCGGAGACTAGCTGTCGGATATCCCGAGGTATACCCCTCCCTATCCAATGTTCGACCAAGGCCTAACACCTCACAGGAGTTCAACCTTGTAGAATTAGACGACTCTGTTCGCGCCGCATGGGAAAACACATTAGCACACCTGAGTTCGCAATCTCATAAAATTGTCCCTGTATCTCTGCCCCATACTAAACATGCCCTATCGACATACTATGTCCTGGCCCCTGCCGAAGCCTCTTCCAATCTCGCCAAATACGATGGAGTCCGCTACGGTTATCGTGACCCTGCCGACCGCTCACAAAACGGTCTTCTCTTTTCACCCACTCGCGCAAACTTTGGCGCAGAAGTCCGTAGGCGAATAATTGCCGGAGCGTATTCACTTTCCTCTGAAGCCATCGACAATTACTTCCTTAAGGCACAGTCAGCCCGCCGAATCATACAACGCGACTTCAGTAACGCATTCGCTCAACCAAACTACCTTATCACAGACAACCCAGAGGAAGGCCGCGGGGAGGGAGGCGTAGATGTACTCATCGCCCCATGTTCTCTTTCGAAGGCACCATTTCTAGAAGATGTCAAGATGCAAAAATCGCCATTAGACTCATACGTTAACGATGTATTAACAGTTCCTGCGAACCTAGCCGGTATTCCGGCGATTTGTCTACCCGTTATGCATGGAGGGGGGGGCTCTGTAGGAATGCAGGTTATGGCACAGTACGGGGATGAAGAAACGATGTGGGAAGTAGCGAAAATTATAGAGGAGGGCTTGGGACCGAAAGCAGAGCAGGCTTTAAATCCAGCTCAGTAGCCTAACTATAAATAAAAATAGACCACAAAATGCAGATCCAAACGGACGCGTGGCATGCTTTGTTCTTCCTAGTGGTGCAGGTATATTTCCTAGCGATAGACTGAGGACGGCTGCGGCCAAAAATAAAAAGGGTTCAAAATGACTAGTGTGCCCTTCCCATAACAGATCTAGTCTCTCGTGCCAAACAGATGAGCTCTGAATCATATTGAATCACTCGGAGAGTTGGAGCAGCAAAAAGTCGCCGAAACTAACCCAATATCCAATACTGCTCTTAAAAATACGGAAGCAGTGGGTTTCTCACTGGAGTGAAGCTTTCTCCTGTTTTACGATTATTTTTCCCAGCTAGCCTTTTGCGTCCTAATGCGCATATTATCGCTCTCCACAATACTCGAGTACTGGACTCGACCACTACCACCACACGCCCCGAGCCCGGTCACATCCCCTCCCTAAGCCCGGGCTCATGCATGCCGCACCCAAAGAAGAAAAAATCGAAAAGAAGGCAGCCAGAGCCAGGGTTAGTTAGTATATCATGATAGGAGACCCTTATCCAGCACGTGTATTCGGGAGGGGCCCATGCTCACTACGGTAGCTAGAGTATACATACCGCCCCCTGCGAGGAGAAGGGGAGGAAGGCTGTGATGCTTGGATAATATTTGGTTTTGTGACAAGTCTATTTCACTAGCTGTGGGGTGTGGGGTGTACTGAGGCTCTAACGATATGTAGCAGTTCGGTAACATTTGTTCCCCGGGGAGTGGGGGAGGTGGAGCGGGGAGCGGCCTAGGACGCTCTAGCGGTAGTGGGGAGGGAAGGTAACCCCAACAAAAAATATATTATACTCGAGTATAATATGAATTTCAATAACATCTCACTGTCAGCGCGGTATTCTACTTTCCGGACTCCCGAAGCAACAAGAACATCAGTATAGAAAGGAAAATGTATATGTATTACACATTCATAGAACAATTCACTGCCTCACAACAAGAGATTCGGAATTGGGCAATGGAAGCATGTGAGAGTGCCAAGACTATTGATATTAATACTGTCCCCAACAATAACAATAGTATGATATAATAATCACATACAAGTAGGGCAAACACCAAAAAATTCTTCAAATTCTCCCCCTCCAGCAACCCCCCCGCCACTCCCCCCTGAACGAATGAACCCGAACTCAGACATCCATAGAACGATACTTCCACAACTTCTCTCTACGAACCCTCGAATTACGAGCCCTCTCCTCACCCTCAGATGGGTAGAGATCACCCAACATCTGCATGACCCTGTGCGACATTGGATAATCCCAAAATGTGCAACCCTTGTGGTCCCTGGCATTGACATTGGCGCCCGCATCCCGCAGCGCCTCTACAGCCTCCACGCCAATTTGTACTGCCGAGAACCAGGGCGTTTTTCCAAACATGTTGCTGACCTCAGTGTTTGCTCCGGCTTCCAGGAGTATCTTTACCATTTCTAGGTCATTGTTACTGACAGCTCTATGGAGGGCTGTGGATCCTCGTCCGAACGCTGAAGACACCAAGTTGGGGTTTTCGAATTCTTTTTCGTCGGGGTTTGCAGAGTACCGGAGGAGGAGTCTAGCCGCAGTGGGGTTTCGGTTCATGACTGCTAGGTGGAGCGGCGTTTGCCCGCTCGACGTTACGCAAGATGGGTCGGCGTGGTAGGAGAGGAGTTGCTTTAGCAGTGCTGGACGTTTGGTAGCTACGGCGTAGGAGACCCCATCGCCGTATAGATCTCTGTGCTTATTTGGGTAGCGGAGGATGAGGCCCACACCCAGGTCTAGCGCTAGGTCGGTTTTCTTCTCGGCGGGCGTAGCACTCGGAATTGGATAGTCGATATCTTCGTCAAATATTGTCAAGTCGGGATTTTGTTTGAAAATTAAGGAGACGAGAGTACGGTTTCCGGTCGCAGCAGAGGAGTAAAGTGCTGCCTTTTCGTACTTGGGCTTGCAGGCGAGGTGGTAGAGGAGGTTTGTTAGAGTTCGATGAAAGGAACTACAGGTGCGCAGGAGGGAATTGAGGTCGGTGGGGTAAAGGTAGCTGGATATTAGGAGGACCAACTCGGTCGGGAGCGCTGAGAGAGACATCGCAGATCTAATTGGGAACAATAAATTGAAGCGAATTAGAACTCAGCTGGGATGGAAAATGAAAAAAATCGAGGGCGGCGGCTGCTGTTATGATGTTCTTGACCCCGCTGCCGGTGAGTGAATCGGAGTCGGTGGGTGGAAGACCCCCACGTATAGGCCGCCCAAGTACGTTGGACAGCTGGAGAAGCTAAATGAGGGAAGGTTAGTGTTAGTGGGGAGTACATTTGAATGGAAAGACAACTGAACCTACAAATGCTCAAAGCACAAAATATCAACTAGGGGGTTTGCATGTAAGGAGTGTGTGGATTGGCTGCAGAACTGGCGAAAAATACTCTCGACCTCGCGGATCACGTGGCTGTGAATGTCCAATATTGATACCCAATAAATCACCACCCTCTGGCGGTGCTGAGAACAGTAGTTCTAAGGCTCCAATTAACTTCAACAGCGATGAAAGTCCCAGAATGAGCAACAGAGACCTGGGCCGTTCCCCGTATTATATAGCTTAAAAGGGAGCCCGGAGGCAAAGATATCTGCTTCAATATTCCCAAATAAACTGCCGTAATGTACCGCAGAGACTGCTAAAAACCGCCAAGTCCGGACATAAGATGTGACAAGTCCGAGGCACCCGTAGTGGGACAGCTGGTCTGCGCAGACCTTGGCCGAATGATGTCTCATGTACCCGTAGATACCGCACAGGCAATGCACAGTATCAAGGCCACATTCAAGCCATTGCTTCCTACCATCCTTCTTCGGAATGGAATGCAATAAAGGATATACTTGTATTGGCATGGAAGGACGCCAATAAGGGCTCTGAAATTGCGATTGCTGAACAATCATATCCCGCATAATTCGGACTGCGTGCTTTGGGCTTGAGTGGGCACTTAGTCTACTCTCGAGTACTTGGCTTTATGAAGCCGTGGGCCTAAAATAGGGGCACTATGGAATCTAAGGTCGGAAAAGTATGATGCCTGCAAGGACAGAATGATTGCCTAGGCCATGATGTCTCCTAACTAATTGAAAGGAGGAAGGGGCTCTGAAGAAGTATTACCGGCACCTATATAGAAAAAAGCCGACATGAGGAGAACAGTTCACACTGCCAGTCTGACTTATGTTAGAACGCAAAGAGCCCGCTGCAGACGACGGTAAAGAGAAATTCATGATGGTCGGCTGATCCGTGGCTGCACTCGGTTATCATCGGTTACCCCAATCTCATGAGGCTCTGCACCACCGAGCGGAATGTTTCTTGTCACTTCCATGTGATCCTCAGAACCTTCCACACTCCACAATACCGTATCTTCCGACGTCACGGCCCTTGGAACCAATTCCCATATTTTTTCTTCCTCTTCGCATCCCATAATTTCCTCCCCTGAATATCCTCACCCCTCGGTGGAAAAAGGCCAATTATGCTCGGTTCTACAATTTCGAGATCCCTCCGTAAACCACTCTGTCGACAGTTCTCCGTTTCGGCTGCAGTGGGTGAGCACAACGTAAATAGGCTAGGGGTTATTGGTGCTGGGCAGATGGTAGGTTTGAGTCTCAATGTGATAGGTTTAAGGAGGGAGGGTGAAAGGCTGTTAACTTTGGGGGCTCTAGGGACTCGGAATTGCGCTTGTAGCTGCTCAAAATGCCCAAGTTCCGGTAACATTAGTGGATAACTCGCAGGAATCCATCAATAAGTCTATGATGTTCATGGGTTAGTTAGTTTTATTGCTAGCAATGTTCCACTTACTAAAGCTAACTCTACCGGCAGAAACGTTGCTACAGAAGAGTGTCGATAAGGGCCGTTTGGCCAGCGATGATGCACAAAAAATTAAGGATCGCGTTTCTACGTGCACGCAGCTCTCATCCCTCTCGGAGTCGGATTTTGTTATTGAAGCTGTGCCTGTGCGAGCACCTCCATAGGCCACATATATAACTTGGATTAACATAAAATAGGAGATCCCCTCACTAAAAACCAAAATATTCTCCGAGCTAGCTGAGATCACACCCTCAAACGCAATCCTCGCAACAAACACCTCAAGCATCAGCATAACAAAAATAGCGGCAGCAGCAAAGGGGGCCGAGCACCGAGTCCTAAGCACACACTTTATGAACCCAGTGCCTGTTCAAAAAGGTGTTGAAATCATCACCGGTTTACAGACCTCCCCAGAAACCCTCGCCCGCGCCCTCAGCTTTGTGAAAGCCATGGGGAAGATCCCAAGCACAAGTAAAGATTCTCCAGGATTCCTGGCAAATCGCATATTGATGCCGTATATCAATGAGGCTGTGATCTGCCTCGAGACGGGGGTAGGCGAGAGAGAGGACATCGACAATATCATGAAGAATGGGACGAATGTCCCCATGGGACCACTGCGGTTGGCCGATTTCATCGGGCTAGACACTTGCTTGGCCATAATGAAAGTCTTGCACAAGGATACGGCTGATTCAAAGTACCGTCCCGCGGTGTTGTTACAGAAGATGGTTGATGCAGGGTGGTTGGGGAAGAAATCTGGGAAGGGCTTTTATGACTACCCGTAAAATGCAGCACCGAGAAGTTGCTAAGCCTACCTTTGTCCGAGATGAGAAAATTATAGTGGTGACTCGTCGTTACGAGTACCACCAGTCTCCTATCGCTAATAATCATCAATTACATATCAGCGAAACGTGCCGCCTTAACACCAGTGCAAGCAGCCGGCACGGCGCATATCCACACCACCTCCCAATCCGATATTCGAGTGACAGTGCATGAAGCAAGCTGCCTGTGGTTTACCTGCTGCATCCGTCCAACGCTCTCCCAACTGAAGGCAGTTCGCTGAATGACAGTGGAAAAACAATTCATATCATACCAGGAAATGAGTCTTTCAAGCCAGCAGGCTCCAACAAGCCCAACCAAAAACCCATCAAGGAAAAGCGGAAGGTCACATCACCCTAAGCCACCCCAGAACATAATATCAGTACTGGTAGTTTATTTTTCACTTGCCCAGGGTGGGTAATGCTAGATGCCTATCCTGACCACCCAATCTACTGTACCCGTCATACTACACCAGCAAACCTTGCGTGCAGATACCCTCCCGCCCATGCACACTGCTGCTTGGGGGTCTTCCTAACCACACTACCGGTCGCTCACAATTACATGTATGGACCGGTGTAGCCACGAAGACTCTTTCAAAAAAGAAAGAAAGAAAGAAAGAAGGAAGGAAAGAAAGAAAAAAGACAACTTTATGGCATTTGACACTTCCTTGCTTCCTAAATATCAACCATAATTTTAACAAAATTTGGGGAATGAGTACTGTGATTGCATCATGAGAAGCCCAGTCGCGTGATCAGGCTTCAGGCTTTACTCATGCACCCTCTGAGGGGCAGTCCACTGGTCAGGCCTCCTCCAGATCCATTACCAGGTAACCCCCAGCCCTTTCGAAACTCCCGAAAGCTTGGCTGGCCGTTTTAATTCTTGGTATTATTTACACGATACCCGGGGCGTGTTCATCCAGAGGTTTGGGCAGGATCGGCAGAAATAGCTTTCCGATTTTTATTGTCACACCCGGGCACTCACGCGGCTAAGCTAAAGTCGCTTGCTATAGCGGCCTTGGTCATCTAGTGGCCAACCAGAACGCAAGTATATTAAGTATCCTTCTACCGGTACGAGTACATAATCGGCCTGCTGGTATCATACAATGCGGTACTGATCGACTTCTGTGCCTGGGCGCATGACTTTGGCGAGTACTGGTATGTATTGGACAAACCTACCAAAATGCGACATCTGATAACCATCTGATAACCAATCTGATCAGGCATTTTTCTTCCTTCTGTCCTAACCCCTGCCACCGGCAACTATAAGCCATCCTGAGCGGGCCGGGTGGAAAGAAGGAAGAGGGAGGGAGGAGAAAACAGGATCAAACGAATGTCTCTGGCTTGGCCGAAAATTGGGAGGGGGGCCTCCTTCACATTGCCAGCTGGTATTCTGAGAGATTTCGGCCCAGCCACGAAAGGGGCGAATCATTTCCAACTCCCTGCAGGTCTTGAGGAGCCTGCGCTAGTGGTAGTTCAGGGGTACCGATATGTACCATGAAACCTCAGTCGCACCTCGTAGCAAGGAACCCCGAGAGTTCAGGATTTTTCGTTCGTTGTAGCGAGGTTCCCATAAAGAGCTCCATTCCAATAGGGTGCGACTATAGAGTACTAATAATCCCGAGGTTTTTGCGCATCTGTACGAGTACTGTGCTATTACTCCCGTTACAATATTTTTAAATCCTAAACACCGGGCACTGGAGGCTGGATAAATGCTGGTTAAAAATGCTGTTGGATTCCTCTTTTTTTTCTTTCTCACTCAGCAGCAACCCTCGGGTTTTACGAATAATTCGCCGTGAAGCAGGTCACGGATCACCTCCGGGTGCCCTAAACCTTCTCGTCCCCGAACAAGTTAGGCCGTAAAACCGTCATTTCAGTTCAATGTTGGCCAGATCATCAGTCCCAGTCAAAGTGACCACCTCTCATCCCTTCTCCTCGAGCACCGCTCCTCAAGGCATCCACCATTCCAGCTCATCCAATCGCATCATGGGTCAAACACGTGACCTCAGTGTAACTCCCCAAAGCGAGTGGGTTTCCATAAGAACCTCAACTTTTCTCCCCAACCTTTTCCCCTCCTTTTTTCTTCTTTCCTTTTTTCAACCTCCACAACGAGTATCATACCGGCACTCTGACCAATTAACGGCGCTTGAACAGTTGTCCAACTACTTATATCCCCTCCCCCTCCCCTTTACTCAAGATAAGCAAACAACAAACAGTACCACACAAACACGCGGACAGCTTTTCTTTCAATTGCGAGTGGAAACAAGTTTCTCCCCCTTTTTTTCTTTTCTCTTCGTCCGAGTCGCGTTGTGAGAGTAAATCAAGAATTACTCGAGCTGCGGTTACGATCATCGCCCAAAATATACCTTGCACAGTCCCCCATGCCATTTTCCAGAACCCCGCTTTTCGTAGTTAGCAAAGATGACCAGCGAAATGAACAATGTGGGAATAGAACCTCTCGGGGCGCTCCAAGTACTTTCTTCCTCCTTCCACCCTAACCCCGAAACCCCTTCCCCTCATAAATGCTAACTGTGACTGTCAACAGGCCGAATTCCCTACCCTCGACTCCGCCCTAATCGCAGCAATACTTAACGACACTAATGACTTGAGTAGCGCCCGCCAAACACTCGATATACTAAAGCCGCAGACTGTCCTTGATGATGGCGCGCCTCCAGGCCTCGACTCCTGTCCTGAGCTCTGCGAGTGGTCGTCGGAAACTGACCTGACCTGGCAGACGGAGGAGAACAATGACGAGGACCCGCCAGACAAAATTGACTCCTTGCAGAAGATGTTTCCGGAATTGGGCATGTACACACTCAAGCGAGTACTTAGCAGCGCACAGGGCGACGTGGATCGCGCGATAGATGAGCTCCTGAATCGCGTGTTCTTGGATGGCGACGAGGAGGGGGGGAAGACAAAAGGGGTTGATGCCTTTGATGGAGAGTTGGGATTGAATTGGGGTGGAAAGAAGGGAAAACGGAGGGGACGGAGTAAGAACTGGAACGGGAACGGGGGAGGGAGCGCAAGTTCAGTACTGGATGAGAACTTGCCGGGCGACAATGCTGCAGAGTCCCGCTGGGCAGCAATGTCTCGGGAAGTGGATTATCTGGCGGGTTGCTTAGGTCTGGAACGGGAGAAGGTGTTGTCTGCCTACCATTGTCATAGCGGGTCGATAGGTCGTACGATTGTCGCTCTACTGGAAGAGTATGGTGAGGGCGGTTCACAGGACCCAACACATCTTGATGAACTCCATGATTTAGTAGCGAGATTCGGGGCGACTGTGGAAACAGATCACCTGGACAAACTCCTGTCGCTCTGCGGGGAGAATAAAACTGCTCTATTCCGACTCGCCGAGATTCTCTCCCGCAACACTCCTCCCAAACGACATTCCCTCGGAGCATCCTCTCCAACCCCTTTTTCCCCATCCACATCCACATCCTCCCCCTCTCAGTCAAAAAAGGCCTCCCGCCGAGCGACATCAACAGTCAACACCGACTGGACAGTAGTCGGCACCAGCTCCCGCCGCCTACCTATGTCTGCACGTGCCACCAACATCCCGAGATCCCCCACTTCACCCTTAATCTACGCGTCAACCTACGCAAGCGCGCGCGATGAAGCCTTCGCCAAAGCCAGTGCCGCACACAAAAAGTCCAGATCTGACCGCTTAATGTCCGGCGCGACAGCAGTCTACAGCGAGCAAGGACACGAATACAACAACAAAGCGCGAGAGTACAGCGATATCGCTGCTGAGGCATTAGTGGACCAGAACTCCAGTGGGGATACATTAGATTTACACGGCGTTACTGTGAAGCAAGCGATAAAGATCTCGCGGGAACGCACGACCCAGTGGTGGGTTAGGGAGAGTACCAATAGGGAACGGAGACGGAGGGGAGAGGGAAAGGCGTTTCGTGTTGTTACGGGATATGGGAAACATTCAACAGACGGGAAACCGAGACTTTTACCGGCGGTTAGCAAGATGCTGATTCGGGAGGGGTGGGACATTCAAGTCCAGGGGGGGCAGATCTTGGTTTGGGGGGTTAGGAAGTAGAAGTATGGCAATTACAATGCTATGCCGGCTGGATATCGTCTGTATTATGGATGGGAAGTTAGGAAGTGAGGTTGGAAAGTTTTGGAAAGTTTTGGAAAGTTGACAGGTTGGTCGGAGTGGCGGAATGAGATAGTCTAGATACTGTAATTTTGGATTGTGCCACATGTGGTTTATAGCTGGGTATTCTGATAGAGGTAGTCGAGTATGATATTGTGCTTGAGCACATACGAACTATTAGATTCATGTATGGTATGGTATGTACCAGTATGATACTAGCCTAGAGCGAACTGGGGCTATAAGCCGGGTAATACAAAGAGATGATTAGATACCAGTATCATATATCTGTAACCAATGCACCTGGGGGGGGGGGAACCAGTGCCCTAGACAAACCCGTCACAATTTTTCTAGAATTCTGTATGGGATATCATATCATACTCACGCTTCTCCACATTGCCCTCCCCCCCTCTGGGCACGCCATTCGTGAACCACACCTCACCCCAAAAGATAGTGGGCATCATGCCATTGACAATTCGGTGTCATCGCGCCATATCAGGATCTAATCACATCCTCCCCATCACGCTAATCCATCACATGACTCACACCACCAAACCTACCCCACCATCCCCCACCACTCCCACCACCACCAAAAACTATCATCCCAACAATCACCACCACCGCCACAACCCCCCACCAGCCAAAATGGCAAACTCAAAGTGCCCCCCCCCCCCCCACTCCCCACATTACCCAACCAACCAACTAACCCCCCCAACCCAGATACGAATACGTCCGCAACTTCGAAACCCCCCACCCCCTCCTGCTCAACACCTACATAATCCTCCGCCTGGACGGCCGCTCCTTCACCAACTTCACCGCGAGCCACAACTTCCAAAAGCCCAACGACCCGCGCGCCCTCCACCTCATGAACGCCAGCGCCAGCGCCACCCTGCGCGCCCTCCCCGACATACCCATAGCCTACGGCATGTCGGACGAATTCTCCTTCCTGCTGCCGCGCGAGTGCGCCCTCTTTGATCGGCGCGAGGAGAAGCTCGTGAGCACCGTGGTGTCCACCTTCACGGGGTGGTACGTTTTCCTCTGGCCCCGCTATTTCGCCGGCGAGGGAGGGGGAGGGGGGGAAGGAAGAGGGGAGCAGCAGCAGCAGCAGCAGCAGCAGCCCTTGCTGGCTCCGCCCAGCTTCGATTGTCGGGCCACTTGTTACCCGAGTGTGGAGAATGTTCGGGATTATTTCCGTTGGAGGCAGGTTGATACCCATATCAATAATTTGTATAATACTACCTTTTGGGCGCTCGTGCTCAAGGGTGGGTTGAGTAGGCCGGAGGCGCACGCTGAGTTACAGGTATGTCTCCCTCTTATTCTTATATACATATATTTTCCTCGTTTGGAGGGATGGGGGGAGGGAGGGAGGGAGGGCAGAGTCGCGACTAACTATCAGGCGCGACGGGCCTGATCGGTAGGGGACATTCTCGGCGGACAAGAATGAAATACTATTCTCGCGGTTCGGGATTAATTACAATAATGAGCCGGTGATGTACAAGAAGGGAAGCGTGGTATATAGAGACTATCGAGCCCCGGAGGGCGAGGATAAGGACGCAACAGCAATAGCAACAGCGGAGCCCAGCGCCCCTACCCAACCGCCAGAGCGGAAGGAGCAGCAGCAAGAGGAGGAGCAGCGGGAAACCACAGCGGTCCCAAAACTCAAGTCGAAAACGCAGAGAGAGAAAGAAGAGAAGCGCGCGAAAAAAGCCAAGATAGTAATAGAACATGTGGACATAATGGGTGATGAGTTTTGGAAGAAACGACCTTGGCTGCTGGGGAGTGGGAGTTGATTGATTGATGGGTGGGTGGGTATGATAGATGGACAGATGGACGGATGGACGGATAATTTACATAGACCACAACGACTTGGGCATCACAGGCCGCGGTAGGCTTGGTGTTGGAAAAATGGCTTTAATGCGACGAAGGTATGTCCGGCGGGGAATGGTGAGACTCAGATCATTGGTCATGTATATACACACCTCTCACGGGTATAAACGCCATGCCCCCCGGCACCTAGGTAGCAATGTACAGTACAAGGGACATCGAACAATTCTAACCCCCCCTTCTACGAACCATACTGTTCTCACGGTCAGTCAGTTCCTACTTTCCCCTCAGTCTCTCATCGCGCACACAGAATTTCCAACATTTGGGACCGATCCAGCGACGAGGGAGATTTGATGACGAGGCGAGTGATACGACATGACGAATACAGCATCACGCACGTAACGCTGGGAGACAAGGTATCATATGTAGACCGCTACTAGCTTATCCTTACGGCTTAACGTTATCTGAAACACAGTGCTGCGGCGGCTCCCCTTCCCAATTCATCTACTTCATAAAGTCGACCGTGAAGACATTTAACTTATCTAATTCTGGTGCGTTGGAAGAAGAAAAAGAAAAAAGAGATGGGAAGCAGAGTATAAGGAACAAGGGAAAGGAAATAAACGAGGCAAACCCTTGACGGAAAGCAAATGGTGAAAGTGGGGAAAAAAAGGAGCTCTTGAACGCAGTAAGAAAAAGAAACAAGACAGAACCCGAACCCGAACTTGGCTTTTTTTTTTACCGACACCGCAGACTAATGAACAAAGGCATTAAATTTAACACATCCGTTGCATAATAGCGCCAGATGGTGGCGAAATATTAATTGTTGCCATTTTTTACCCCCAGAGCTGCTGCCGCCGCCTCACTAGCACGGGACTTGGCTTCCGCCTCCATGATCACGCCCTTGATGATGTTCCTATCATCTTCGCTAAGGGCTTTAGTAAGGCCTTCGTAGATGTGAGGTTGCGTGTTTTGGAGATCTGACCAGGCAGTTAGTAATCGCTCATAACCGGGGGCACAGGGGAACCCACCCATCAAGGCACTACGGAAAAGCACATAAGGCTCGACGTGGTCAAGAGGTGTCTCCAATAGCGTTTCCTCTTCGAGGTCGTCATCATCATCGGCCCATGTCGTCGAACTAAGGCCGGCTAGACCTCCACGAGCCTGTGCTTCGCTGTTCAGGAAGTCCATATATGCACTGCTCTCGTCGGGGATATCCGCCTCGTCGCCTTCATCTGCATCGGCACTCCAGGTAGCCTCGCCTTCCCATTCTGTGTCGCTCTCCGTATCATATGTATCGTCGATAGTCAATCCCTCCTTCTGAATATCCTCACGGTCTATCCTGGGTTAACTTGGATAATCTAAAATTACGGATAGGGGCTCACTCTTCATTGCGACGGGTAGGGTCTGAAACAGCTGAACGATCCCTTGCATAAGCTTGGGCCATCCAGGCTGAATACTCTGAGGAACCTGCTCAGCAGGCAGCTGGATTAATGCAACGATTGCCACAATGGACAACTTCTTGTCGTGAACCCGATTAAAGTTCTCAATGTTCGAAAACCATAAGCTAAAGAATTTGTTCGTCCAACCGTGCTGCTCAAGAATTTGCAACGTAACCGAGGGGTTATAGTATATGCAATTGATAACCATCTCCATCAAATGGATCCTGTATGACTTGATGTCACCTGGAGCGTTGAGACATGTCATGGCAATTTCAACAAACCGGGGAAGATATTGGTCGGCATGGCCCCGAAGGTTAAGGAGCACAGCCTCGGCGAGCTTGCACCCGCAAATGCGATCCATAGCCCCCAGGCGCTCATTGGTGAAGATCTGAAATACATCGTTAGGCCCATGCACCCAATGCTAAGAAGATGGGGAGGTACAGTTCGAATAATGTCAAAGACAGCGTCTAACAAGGCAGGGTTTCCCTTCAACGTATCCGCGCCGTACGAGACGTAATTGTCAAGGGCAGGGAGCATTTCTGTTGGTGTTAGGTCCAAGAGCAGGTCCGCAACGAGGCACTTCTTACCTTCAATGTAAATTTCTCCACGGTCTTTGAATGATTTGTGAATCAGTTCAAAGACTGCCCACATGGTATCCGAGATTGCCTTCGCGGCGAAGGTACAGCTGTCGATGATCTCGAACACCTCATTGTATAAATCTACCCAAATTAGCGAGTGAGCTATATCACCAAAATACTTTATAGGTACTCACCAAATAATTTATGTTCCAAGGTGATAGTAATAACGGGGACGAGTATTTGCTCAAGGAGTAGGAGAACACTAGGGCTACTTTCTAATGTCAAAATGAGAGTCCCGATGGTCTGCAAAACGCCCAAGGCTGTAATGCTTTTATCATCTAGATAGTTGTCGGCATCATCATCAAGAGAATTTGCGCCCTTATCAATGACATCCTGGACTATCCGGAGATAGGTATCTCTCTAAACTATTGTTAGGGCTTGCGCAAGGTGGGAAAGCATATTTGGAACATACCAATTGCTCGGTGAGTTGCACAGCAAACGGTGTCAACTCCGATGCAAACACCTCAACAAATTCTTCCATAACGTTCGACAAGGCATCTACATCAACCTCATTGGCCAGCTTCAGCAATTGCTGCATAATATCCGCAATACTCTGTTGCATGGACTTTCTAATGAAATCATGCCTGATCAGGGGTTGTAAGGCCAAGGCAGCCCCTACCCTTACAGGGAGCTCGGAGTCGTCAAGGCATTGTAAGATGTTCTGATAGACAAGGACGACGTTCTAAAAAATTATTAGCAATAAATGGCAGTCTCAGAAAACACCGAAGCCTACATTCTCATCCTTGAAATTGAGATCCGAAAATTTCTCCAAGACATCGCAGGCACGTGCCCGGAGGAACCCGTGAGGACTTCGGAACTCTGGAAAAACATGGCGAACAAAGAAATATTCGACCTGATCTGCGATTGGACTACCTTTGCCAAGGATAATTGCAGAGAGGGTTCCTATCATTCTCAAAGCGCCTTCCTTCTCCCGATAGTTCTTCTCATTGTCTGGAGCTGCCTCATACCTAACCCCAAGATTAGCACATTATTCAACCCTCCGATTTCATAAATCTTACCTATTAACAACGTCGTTAATAAAGTTGATGACGGTGAAGGTCTGCTTCCGTCGACTCTTGCTAAGAGTGATCAAGAAATTGGTGGAAGCGACATCTGGCGCTGATATTTCCTCGTAAAAGTTGATTTTGCGAGTCAAGTACTCCGCTGGATCGGACTCAAACAGTTCGAGGTCTTCATCCGATTGGCACAGTAGAGGGAACAACACATGTGAAATTAAGTTTCCGATATGGGGATTTAGGTGCTTCCATGTGGCGGATGGTTTGATACTGCACAAGTCCGCAATTAGTCTCACTCCCGTGCCAAGCAGTGGGATAAAACATGGCCAGCTCATAGCATACCATTCATCTAAGAAAGCGATCGTACTTGACAGGCATATTTTGCTCAGCCAGGCCTGCTTAGATACCCACAATTCAACCTGCTGCAGATAGACCTTCAAAATCTCCGGGGCGAAGTGATGGATAAAGTGCTTGGAAAATTTCTCGTAATTTTCGGAGTTTGCTGCCGCCAAACTAGTGGGATTTCCGTATCTGCGTCGAAAGAGGTTAATTCTCCCACCCACACCATGAGAATATCTCAGAAACATGCCTAACAAATAATCGATTAAGATTCGAGTATGCCCACTTCTTCGCCTTCCACCATGGGTGAGCCTCCCGATCTTCGAGATCGTCTGCCATGGATTCCGGCGGTGCCTGCTTGCCTACCACCTTAAGGAAGAGTGTCGCCCAGGCCACAATGGATGATTCCTCTCGTAAATGAGCTGCCAGCTCGAACTAATTACGTCAGGTCAGATATTTTGGCCCCGTCACCCACAGGAACCATAACTCACGTAAACAACATGCTTGTAGGTCTTGATAATCATCTTGAGCATATCACCCGCATCCGTGCTCGTCTCCTCCACCAACCTATTCCCGAGAGCCAAGAGCGTGGGGAACGTGGCTTGTGTGACACGGTCCAGCTCTCCCCGTTTATCGTTGGCTTGCTTAAACCGGTAAACACGACAAAGGGAGAGTAGACACTGTACCCCGGCAAAGATAGACCCGATATCATTCGAACCCAAGAGTTGAAGGGTAATGTCCATGTAGCTGGGCCATTTCTCGGGAAAGTCGTAGTGAAGGACCTTCCCAATCAAAGGCATAAGCTGCTGCCGTACTTGAGGCGCCGACGATGCAAGCGTAGGGACAAGGCGGTCACGAAATCCTGCCTTTTCCCTCTCAGGAATCTGTGGGTTCTTTGGAAAGTCTTCATTGAACTCCCACGACCGCACGACTTTATTCTTAAGATATAGCACAGCTGTTGGGAGAGCACCAGGTCACGTCAGAACATGGGGAACAGCATTTCATTTTTCTCCCCCGGGAGGAGAAAACTTCAAAAACATCATATTTGCTTTTTACCAAAAGAAAATTCGGGACTCTATGGGGTGCAACGGTACCGGAAAGGCGAACTTGTAGCTCAGGGTCCGACGCTACGATATCCAACAGTGCCCCGATAAACCCAGGCGATGATTCCGCCTACCATGATTAAAAAATGATAATCAAACAACGTTAGCCAGCAGAACGCACAGACAAGTAAAACGACCCGACCAGTAGCTGCTGGTCTTTGGAGTGTGATGGTGAATTCTCGTACCTGTTTCAGTTGCATCTCAGCCTGTCGTCGAATGTCGGCGTTCGCGTCAAGCGCTGACAGAGTGCACTCACGAAGAGCTGAAACGTCCATCGTTTCTGCCTCGGATGATTCCCGCTTTGTCTATACAAATTGGCCTTTTAAGATAGCGATGATTAGGGGGAAAGGGTTCGCGTTGAAGAGGAGACGGGGGAAAGCTGAAGAGCCTAGGACGGGAGAGGGTTGCTGGGAAAACGTGAGCGCGGGGGTGTTGAGAGGGGCAGAGGAGGGAAAGCAGAGGGGCACCCAAAAAGTGAAGGGAGCAACACAGGGAAGTAAAAAAGTAAAAAAAGATAATAATGGTGGAAAGGGCACAAAAGAAAAGAGGGCCAGCTATTGAGAAGGCTAGGGGATTGAAGAGTATCTTTTTTTCCTTCACAGGGAAAAATTCCACAGGAGCCCTAGGGATAACTTGGCGGCGTTTTAGGGTTGGGTGTGGTGTACTGTTTTTAGACGATGAACCAATTTAATTTATTTAATTTTTCTTTCGGTGGTCCAAGGCGAGGGAGGTCTTGGAAAGAATTTCAACGGTCAAAACATGACTTTTTGAGACCATCTTGAGGATCTTTCTGGAGGACTAAGGCTACCGCACTCGTGCCTACCATTCGGTAGTCCTGCTTCACATATCTGTATCTATGGGCGTACTGTAGTAAATGTGATGTATGACACTACGATTACCGACCAAGTCCATCCTACCTTTCGCTCCTCTGCAGCAGCCTTCCTTTCCAATGGAAGGGGGAAGCAAGAAGGAGAAAGAAAAAAAATCAACCTCCTCTCTTTATCTCTCCCAGTCACTTTACCAGCACCATTTCATTTGCCATCTACTCGCTCATCCCCTCCCATCCCCGCCTCCCCCAATATTCTTCTGCTTTCCCTTCGAGGGTACGACCTTCCCTTATTCCGCCGACGGCATCTCAAGCCCAACAATTCCACGTTGTCCAGCCCAACATCGACATCTCCAACACCCAAAATATTATACTATAGTAACCAATGTCTCATCGGCATCACTAATAACCATAACCATCCGGGCTCCGGTACCGCACCCTACTCGTACACAAAGCTCAAAAGGAGAACTCCACTTATATATCATACTGTACGTCCCGCCCCTTACCTCAATCAATGCTCTGAGGGGGTAAACCCAGTTGATGTGGCTCTCTTGTTGGCAGAGTGATAAAAAAAACCCTTTTTTTGTTTTTTTTTGAGGCGGTCCCTCCCTCGCTATCTTATCATGTCTGGCGCTTTTTGACTTTCGTGGGGTAGACTGCGCATGTCCCAGCCTACCATACCGGACCTGAGCTACTATATCATGGGATACCCTACCGCTATTGTGTGGTATGGTAGGGAGGGAGGGAGGAAGGAACAGTGGGGGAGGTAAGGGAAAGAGAGGAAAAAGAACAGAAAAAAAAAGAAAATGAGGAAAAAGGAAAGAAGCCACAAAGACTTCAAGAGGGAAAAAAAAACCAAGGGAAGAACCTCCTCGACGACGGGAACCATAAGAATCCTTGATATTTTCGGTAGTTTGCACCAACGGGCTCTCCCATACCACCTGCAAAAATGCATGGATTATCACACGGTAGAGTGCGGTACTGTACTGTACGAGCAATTGAGTATAGTGTCGCACGAGACATACGCAGTTTTCTCGTACTATCCCCCTACGCCTAGAAAGGGAGCAACTAGCATAGAAAATCCAATTCATCTCGTAGATCTTGACTTCACACACCACATCATACATTCACACTCTACAGTTGAAGCAATACAGGTACTCGAGTACGTGAGGATTCAGAGAGAAAAAGAAAATAAATAAATAAAGCCACGAAACATCTGAGACACACGACGGAAATTTATGCAGGATTGCTATGATAGAAACTCAGTTTCACCCATACCGGAAGTCTTTCATAAATATATCCTCCCGAGTAAGCCACACACTTGTCACTATAAAAGCGCACGATCCTTGGTTGTAATACAGTAATACCGTATCCTACCTATCTACCTACCGTATCTTACTGAGCTTCTCTTTTAGAGCTGTTACAGAATTACTACTCTCACCCTGGCCAGGCTTCCTGAACCAAGGGGTTTCTCAAAATTTACCCCAGATGCTATATGCTATGGTGCTTCCCAAGACTTGTAATTCTTTGCATCTCAGTTGTTGTCAGATGCCGCTGGATGAGGTGTGTGCTAATAGTGCTCGTAATTGAGCGACGTTTGTGGACCAGCTGCCATTGCATAGCGCTAAAAATCCAGCTTCTTTTTTGTTCAGATCTTGGAGTCATGCAATATCGGTTGTCCACACACACGTGGTTCAATTACGAGTACAGTACGGTGCAGCATAGTCCACACCCCTCTTATCCCGGATCTCAATAATCTGGATGCCTCGCTATCCCGTATGAACCTCCGGGAGTTCTAAATTTCTTTATGCCAAAATCTGACCTGTTGTCCCTGATCATCCGCTGCGCCGGACATATCCTTTGGATCTTGGCCGCCCGGGATAGCGGGCTGCGACTGTACCAGTACAGTAGCGCGGTATACCGTTAGGTAAGTCAGTCTGGGAGTTGGTCCATCTGTTAAATACCCAGATTCACTCGCAAAATACAGGAAAATCCATTGCGAGCTCTAAGGTATGGCCTTGAAAAACAGAAGTGGTAACTAATAAGCGACAAAAGGACCGAAGTCACCAATCGTAACCAGAGTAGTAAAAAAATCATTCAATATCCTGGATTGGCCCTTCTTACAAGGAATACTCATCAACCTTGCAGGGAAACTTATTAAATACTTTGTAGCAATAGGCGGAGAAAAATCTTGAGCCAGTTCTGGCTGTTATTGCTGCTCCATGGGGCTGACTTTCTCCCGTGTTAACAAGCTCTAGGTGCATACTCCCCCTGCCTTGCTAAGGTGAGGGTAGAGCCGTCTGAGATGATGTGTATAGTAGAAAGGTCTGGGTACAGTTTGAAATTCCGGTACTTACAGTAGGGAAGTTTGTGCTTTTGATTATTCTTAGGGATAGCAGTTATATGAGCTACTACTACATGTCTGGTTTGCTCGCAGCACAGGCTGATAGGGCCCCAGCAGGCTTCGACCAACGGCGCCATGGTGTTGGTTGCATAAAACGTGTCAGTGCCGGTAATCCAGCGGAGGACCCTGTATTATGCAGTGAAATATATTCTGTTGTTACGCTAACCTGAGCACGAGTAAGATACACATGTGATAACCTAACACGTTTTAAACAAAGAATATCGACACCCCATTAAAGAACTTTCCCCAGGTTGGGAGTTACTAAGAAGTAGAAAATTAGTCAGCTCTGTCCCGCGAATAGGTTTGTTCCCATTTTCAGAACGAGAAAAAAAAACTAAGAATGGGAACCAGCGGTTACTAACTAGATACAAAGAGGCACAGTGGCAGACATCCCTCTTGATCAGCTCCTGGCACTCCTGCATTTTAGCAAAGAGAGATGGGTCTCCAATAATCCTAGCGGAACCTTTGACCTCGCGGCATGTCTCATCCAACCTAGTGATAACTCTCACGATCGTTCCCTCCAAAACATCTGTTAGGTCCGTTATTTGGTTGAAAGACATCCCATTTGCCCATTCATAAACGACCTCCATCAGGCCGAACCGTGGTCTATTCTCGAAATCGTCATTCTCCGGAGCCAGTGTAACTTGGCACTCTGTCTGGACCCGATTGACCCTCTTAGAAATCTCGATAATCTTTGCCTTACCTTTCTCCAACCGGGCGGTGATGGTTGGTACAACATCAGTTTTTTCGCTGAATACGAATGCTGAAAGGAGGGCCACGATCTCCTCGGGTTCGTATTCTGCAAGGACGTTTTCCAAGATCAGTTCTGTTAGTACCAGCTCGTTGGCTGAATTGATCTGTGAGATGGTAAGCTATCATTTCGTCGGAAGAGGGCAGATAGCATTGAGCTTACTTCACAGGCCACCCTCCCCTTTAGCTGCACATTCATGTTCTCGTCAATAAAGTCCAAATCTTTTAATACCGACACACGTTGTTCATAGTCTGGTAAAAGCTGTAAATTTTGGTCGGATATCAAATGTTTTAAGTTCGCGACCTCCAACTCCAGCAAGTACTTTTTGTAACTCGAATTAAACTAAGGTTAAGAATTAGCCTAGCTGTGGCATTGGGGACGGGGTAACTAGGCAACTTACGTGTGCCACGAAGTTATCACACCTGAGGCATCTGAACTGATCTATTTCCCTCTCTTTTGCTCTTCGGTACTCAAAGCATTCCAGTGTCGTAAGATCCTTAACCCTTGACCAGTCAACCTCTGTCCATTCTGAGCAAGTCCATTTCCCGTATAAATCTTTCAGTTCCTCTTCAACTGCTCGAATATCCTCACGGGAACCGTGGCGTGCTCTCGCAATGTCGAGCCTGGTGACCATTGATCCCAGATACTCTATGTCGTATATATGGATAGTTTCCAACCGGAGTTTCCACCCCTCGTATGGCGGCGCTGGGAAACTTATTGCACGAGCAACGGCGAAGGGTAAGTTGTCAACTAGGTAGAAACATGTTAGTGCTAGAGGGCGTCATCTATGGCCAAGTATGCCTACCTGGAGACTTTACAGCATCCCCAGATGCAAGTGCCAAAACCTGTACTACAGCCTGTGCGCCGCCTGAGGCACCTTCAGTTGCCAAGAATCCAATAGTCCTATGATCGTCCTAGAGGGAGACATGTGAGACGAGCACCGGTGCCGGTAGCTGAGCGAGAACAAACCTTTTTACCGATGACAACTAAACGCCCTTTTGTGAAATATCTTTTCCCCGTGGTGGTCCTCGAACCACCTATGATTACCCCCTTTGAGAGCTCCTTTAATTCCTCAGCGGCCAGGACAAATGCGTCAAGATCCAGATTGCATATTTCGCAATTCTCGCTCTGCAACTTCTTTAGTTTCTCTTGTGATTCTTGTACCTGCTGTTCATGTTTTGGTAGAAGGGTTTGAGTTGTGTTTTCACTAAAACTCCGTTTGATCATCTCTTCGATTTTCAGAGCTTCTACGCGGAAAAGGTTTAGTATCATATTATACGTCAGGCGAAACTGGCTTTGAAGCTTTGTAGGTTGTCCAAGAAGCATTTTCTTTAAAGTAGCGGCCTGTATTCATCAGCTCCGACCTCACACCAAGTCCGACTGCAGAGGCTTACCGGAGGTGCTTCGTCCATGGGTGAAATAATGATTACAATTCCCCGCTCGTCCAGACCCCTGCGCCCAGCTCGACCAGCCATTTGAATATACTCCCCCGGTAGGAGATCACGGAATGATTTTCCGTCATGCTTCCGATATCCAGAGAATACCACAGTACGGGTAGGTAGATTAAGACCCATTGCGAATGTCTCAGTTGCAAACAGAACCTTAACCAGTGTTCTCGCAAATAGGATCTCGACAATTTCCTTGACGATTGGTAGAAGCCCGCCGTGATGCACAGCCAATCCCCTTGCCAGAAGCTCTCGCATCCTGAGTATCTGCGGTAACGACCTGTCTTCAGGCTTTAGCCTTGCGATGCTCTTCTCGATTATCATGTGAATAGCACTCTTCTCCGTTTGGTTAGAGAAATCAACGGCGCTCAAGGCATCAGCGTTCTCCTCACACCTCTTCTTGGAGAATACGAATATAACTGCGGGAAGCAAGGCCTCTTTTTTCAAATGATGCACAAGGTGAACCCAAATATTCTTGTCTTGCGCAGTAGTTGTCCTCATACCACCTCGCCCGCTTCTTGAAAATCCCGCAGTGCTCTGTCCACCCCGTTGGCCACCTCCACGGCCACCTCCTCTCTGGGGTCCGCCGCGACCCCCACGTTGATTCTGGCCACCGCCGCGCTGGTTTCCACTCTGCTGTTGCCTGTCAGGCTCCTTCTTTTTAAGTGCGTTGTTTGCATCTTTCAACCCTTCCTCAAGAAACTTTTTCTCTGAATTAACAATCTTATACATAGTCTTATTTGCCCATATAAAATGCTCCAGTGGTACTGGTCTCTTGGGCGTTGAGATTACATAAATATCCTTCTTCTTCGTGCGTCCCACCCAGCTGGCGAATTCGTAGGGGTTAGGTACAGTTGCCGATAAAAGAATTAGGCTGACATGTTCAGGAAGCATGATAATAACTTCTTCCCATACGACACCTCTCTATTATTGCTTGGTCAATACGCTGGTTTATAAGTAGGCAAACGCTCTTACTCACCTCTTGATCGTTAACGTAATGAACCTCGTCAAAAATAACAAATTCAACATCACGAATCAAATCGGCTCCCCTGTAAAGCATACTCCTCAAAATTTCTGTTGTCATAATCAAACAGCTGGCTTCAGGATTTATCTGCACATCTCCAGTCAAAATTCCCACATCTTCGAAAACATGACGAAAATCTCGAAACTTTTGATTACTCAAAGCTTTGATCGGCGATGTGTAAATTGCCCTGAGATTTTATAAGCACCCAACTTTCTGTGATTAGTGGCTATCAACTTACTTGGTCATATGCTTCGTAGCAAGTGCAATTGCATACTCAGCAACCACAGTCTTCCCTGCGGAGGTGTGCGCAGCCACAAAGACCGAATCGCCATTTTCCAAATGGTAAACGGCTTCTTTTTGAAAAGTATCCAATTCGAATGGCCACTATATAGTCATTAGCTTAGGGATGGTTCAAACCACTCTCTGAGTTACCCACTTCCTTAGCCATATTGGGGACCAATTCACGGAAATTGGTAATTTCTTGGTTGGTATCGACCATATGAGCCCATTCTTTTGTTTTTAGCTTCAATAGCGAAGGCAAGTTTCCTTTTGGTGCCAACATAGGAAACTGCGGTCCATTAGTACTTCGGTGTTCAAACAAATAGCACACCATCTCACCTCAGCAGGTAGCAAATCGTCGAGAGTGTCCAATTCCGCAAGAGGCATGTCAGCCTTCTTCCCATCATTATCATCGGCCTCCCCCCTTCGCCTCCGCTTAGGCTCGACATCCCCAAACTTGAATCCATCATCGTCAACCTCTTTCTCAACCGCATTGTCGTCCGGAGTTTCGTCAAACATCAGCCCCCGCGTCATGCCCGGCGCAACCCTCAATAACCCGTCTTTGCCGATTTTCTCCTCCATCAGGGCCTCTTGAAACTCCAACTCCTCGGGCCTTTCGTTCGCAGCCCCGATATCGACTCCACCAGGACTAAATGGGAAAAAACCTGCTTTGCCTCTTACGAAATCTGCCTTTGAAGCTGGTTTTCTTAATAGCGAGGTAGAGTTTTTCGCAGTAATCGAGTGAGCAGGAACAGTAACCTCTTTGTAACCGGTGACACGACCTTCGAGACCTTCGCGAGTGAAACGGATAACAGTACGAGACATTGAAGGAGCAAGACCCATGAGGGAAACGTAGTCGGGTGGGTCATCCCATCGCCTATAAACAATTAGAGCAAGGTTTGCCACAAAATTCGGGTTAGAATACATACTTTTGAAGCTTATTTAGCCACTCTGTGGAGAACACCGGGGAGGGTGTAAGAAATTCTTGTTGAAGCTGCTCCCGAAGCTGCGATTTATCGGGCTTAACCCGTTTACGGGGCAGCTGTTGGTTTAGCATACTCTCGATCCAACCATCAGGTTTATTGAGATCAACCAGGGAGAGCTGGTTGATGGCATCCGCGAGGCTCTCGGAAGAGGCCATTGTAGAAACGGTGCTGGCCTTCAATAGCTAAAAATGCTTTCCGTTGTGTTGGGAATGGAGCGGCTGGGTGGTATCGTAAGTAAATAGTAGGCTAGTGATGACAAAGAAGTCTGTTGCGCCCCACCAAACTTTCAGGCGGGGGCTAACACGTTAGGTCGCTAAAGCCACGTGCCTTATCGATAAGGCGCCAAAACTGAATGGCCTGCCAGTACTAGTACGGAGAAATGAGCATATCAGGGTCGTGTCTCAACCGTCTATCATACACCATTTGTTAATCCATTTAATATCCTACAATGCAGGGCTCTATTATGAGAAGGTACAAATCATATATGTGTACAACATGCAAGAACAGGTTAACTACCAATCGACCCCCAACTCCGCCATAGCCTCCATTTCGTCTGCGAATTCGTCGACAGGAGGGGCAACAGGAGTAACTTTAGGAACACCCTTCTCCTTATCAGCCGAATGAGCTGCTATGACAGTCGTGCCTATAGCAGCAACACCTGCAGCACCCGCGGCAGCCATTTCGCCCATCAATGTATCTAGCTCATCGTCATCGGGAAAGCTTTCCTCCTCGGAATCACTAACAGGTCCACCCAAGAACAAGGCTCCACTACTTCCCGTAGCAGGAGCAACTACGCGTGTCGGTCTTGAGTATAGGTCATCATCGTCAGGTGGAATTTCACCATCCGGGGGTCCGGGCGCAATGCTGGGTCCTGGCCTCGCTTGATTCAGGTCCTTCTCTGTATCGCCGCCTGTCTTATTCTTCTTACTCTCCATAATCCAGCTTTCTCTCTCCATTTTTATTCTCCTAGAATGGCCGAGCTTCTCGATTATTTGAAGGGTATCTCGGAATTTGGCTTTTTTGTAGAGGTCATCGGCCCAAAGTTGGTAATAGGAAAGTAGTCTTGCGGCATCTCGGTACTAGAGGTCTCATGTCAACAAAAACAGAGATAAAAACAGTAGCTGAGTACGGATCACCTCATGGCCTTTCCCCTTAAACTTGAGTCTCTTTGGCGCCTCCTTTCTTAGTTTGGGAATCCCAATGTCTTCCCTCAGGAGCCTAAGAAAACCTATTAGCCAACAATCGCAAAACTCCTGCTTCCTACTCCCCTCCGTACCTTGCCTCATCCAACTTGACATTGACCCGCTTTTTCCTAATCTTAACTTCTTCATCGAGCCCTAAATTATCCTTCTTCCCATCCTTCTCAGGAGTAGGCTGTCTGATAGTGGTATCGATATCCGGAATGTCCGCATCATAATCGAACAAATCGCCGTCCATATAATTCTCACTCACGGCGTTAGAAGTGCCTCCCGACATAATGTGTAGTGTTTGTTTGTTCGTTAAAATTCGTTCAGATGTTGAGAAAGCACGACCAAAGATTCGCTCACGCGAAACCAGAGGGGAGAAAACGGAAGACGCGTCAGGCGCGACTCCGGTTATTAGCCCAGAAACTTCCCGCACCCACGGTATCATCCATACTGAAGAGATCCCAAAAAAGACTAGCGTCCTTATTCAACTGTTTCACGATTAACGATCCCACACCCCCACCCCCATAAACGACCAAGTAAATCTCCAATTCCCCACTCATCCAAACCACCATGGATGTTGTTCCGCCAAAGACCGTTCATACCGACTTTCCGGTACGCCCTCCCCCAATAATTGCAGACATAGGCCGCAGTGACTGATAGAGAGAGATTAGGTTATCGACACCGACCCGTAAGACCCGGATCCCTCCCCAATGTTAACTCCGCCGAGGCCAATTGATGAACAGAAAACTGATATTGGATCGCAGACACTTCTTCCGGGTGCTTCGTTATGCTCGTCCATCCGATTATGCGGTTGGCGCAGGAACAGCCGCAGCAGGTCCAATTCTCTTTCTGGCGATGGAGAAAGCAAGTCCGTCACTCTTGCCTAAAGCTGCCATGGCACAGAGTTTGCGTCTTGTTGCGGCGATCGGTGTTACCGCAGGGTTCCTACGATACTATACGCGGTCTTCATGTAAGTTCTATTGATTACATATACGTCAGTGGCAGGGAAGGGAGGTTACGGAGGGCTGATGGCCGTATTTACAGTGCGATTCTGGGGATGGACCGAGAACGAGCGGGAGGTAGAGATGGACGTGAGAGAGATGGTTCAGAAGGTCAAAAACAAGGAGCCCTTATATGGAGTTTCTATCCTTGATGCACATATGCAGGGAGTCGCTGCTCGCAACTCGCGTTACTCCCAGACGTTCTTCCATGTCCTGCCGTGGTTTAACTTTGTTAATCACAATCAGGTGAGTTTCTCTCAACTACCAAAGCTACGGGGAAATGGGGTCTCTAATTTTCGGGAATTAGCACGGTGTGGACACAACCAAGTACTTCCGTGCGGCAGAAGAAGAGCTCGAGAGGGAACGTCTTGCAAAGGGAGAATAAGCACTTCTCCAAAAAAAAAAGCCGGAAAGAACAAATATCCCATGTCATCCATCTCCCGCGGTGTTTATTAGTGTGCGAAAATACAAAGCGTGCTCGGGTACATATTCAGGAACAAGTCTCCCTCAGCTCCCTACCCCCCCCCCCCCCTACCATTCACGATGATTTAGCAGATCTTGTAAGGTTCTGCCGGTATCACTCCCATCCCACATTACCCTATTATCCTTCCCGCCGGTAGTTCCCGTGATAATTGATAGCCCGGTCCTATCTACGGAAATCCTTATCCGCCGAGTAGATTTATCGATAGACCACATCTCGTTAGATTGTGCTATCTGCTCCCATTTATCATTGGTACACCTAACCTCATTGACGATACTCCGTTCCAGGCACCAGAAAAGGTACATCTCCATCTCCTTAGACAAGGTGAATTTATTTTCGCCCATCAGCCGTGCTGAAACCCCATCGTGGGATGTGCCAATAATATATCCAGTGCCGTATAGTGGATGTCCAAGGGTAGTCTTCATATTGATTTCGACCTTCCAGCCTCCAGGAAGTTTTACTGTAGCCTCGCTCTCGATCCTTCCCAGGAAGGCCTCCACCGCGGTTTCTACGTTTCTGATTACAGGCTTGATGCAGTTTTGGCGAGGTTTTGTCACGAATGCTGCGCTCATTCCGGCGGATTTGACGACCTTAATTAGATGTCTGAGTAGATTTTGTAGATTCAGTTGATGTTGGTGATGCAAGAGGTGTGTGGTGACCGGTGCAACCATGTTAAGAGCAGGGGAGACTATTTTACGCTGGGTTAGAGGTGGTGGTGGCTTGCTGCGTTTTCTTAGGCTCATCCTATGATTGTATGATAGGAGGATGCGGAATGCCATGATAACCCCTTGTGCGAGACTACTGTCAGGATTGTGTGTATCTAGAACGACGTCGCCATCGTCCAAAGGAGCCTGCTAGGCTGTTAGCTCTGGATATCTGGATGAATATAGAAACGGGAAATCCTCACCATATCAATTGCTATACTCCTGCCCCCCCCTAGATCGATCGTAACCGCATCCTCACTTGTTCGCACACCCAAGTTCGCCATGAGCCTAGCTTCCCTCGTGATTTCAAAGAAGAGCTCATCCTCATAGATAAAGTTTCTCGCCCGCTGGATCATATCCTTAACCGACCCTGAGCGTTTATTCCCACTTTGCACACTAGATCCCTTCACTTCTCCGTTCTCGAGGACACGAACACGGAGCCTAGCCTTGCCGTGTGAGCCAGTGGTAGCTACATCGTCCATAACCACATCGCCATTCTCCCCACGTCTCAAAGCTCCCATACCCTTGTTTTTGTACTCCGCCGCCGACTCCGCGAACCCGAATCTCACACCCAGTGTTTTCCGCTCATTAGGCATCCGTGTTACTACCCAACCATCTTCCCGAATGGCGAGTATCTGCTCCCAGTACCGCGCTTCCTTCTCCACCTCATCGCCGAGCTTTTTGGAGGCGCCCATCAGTGCGTCGGCGGCGGAATTCAGACCTTCGACCTTCCACGCGTGGGAAATAGCTAGGTCTTCTTTAACAGACTTAGGATCCGCCTTGCGCTGAATTTTATCGAAACCGAGACTTCCGACTGGCACGGATCCCTTAAGTACCGGAGACATGCTTAAAGAACCAGCTTCGGGACTCTGCAGGGACACGAGGAGGGAAACGTAGTCGAGGCCGAAGAGAGCTTCATTCAGTGCGTGCCTATCCTCCCGCATCCCATCCAATTAGCAACCTCTAAGAAAAGGAACTGACTAGGCACAGCCCATACCCAACCAATGCCGACATCTCCGCTTTTGCATTCCTCAGCTGTGTCGCCCTGTCGAGCTCCTCTCCCACTGCCGGGGCAGACTCGCTAGCGCCCTCTTCACTCTCCTCTACTGGAGAATTGTCGAACAACGCTTCGGTGTCCTTTCCCTCACTTATCTCGCTCTCCAGGATGTTTTCATCGACGTCTCGGAAGTGTCCGCGTTGAGCTTGTATTCGGCCAATTAACGACGAGACCGACTTCAATTCTGGGTCGTCCTCCGGCCAGGATTTGAGGGATAGGAGGAGTTGATTAGAACTCATCACGAGTGCGGGGATTTTTTAGGCTGTAGGTATTCTTCGTGCAGAGCTCAGGGGGTGAATTAATTATTTATTTATAGGTAGGAGGCAATAATCCCCATAACCAGAGGAATCGATAAAGTTGTAGATGGTGGAGGGTTGTGCTAGGTGAGGTTGAAACAAGCAACAAAGATTGAGCTGAGTCGGTGGTCCGAGCTTGTGGAGCCGCGCTCGGGGTAACTCGCGTGGGTTTACTCGTGCTAGTGCATAGATTTCCATCCGGCCCATACACCATCTTATCAACCGGCGCTCTAATACCGTATTTTCTCGTGTCTTACGGTTTTTTGCCAAGCCGGTGCCTGGAGTCTGAAATGGGCCCTCAAATCCCTCCAGCCAGCATAGTAACCAAGGTGTGGGTTTTAGGAGTCTACAACAATGCGGCTGAGTGATCGTCTGCAAGGGTTGTGTGCCCAATCTTGGGCAAAACCCGGTCTTGGCAAAAAACCGTATAACACGAAAAAATACGGTACCATAATAACATCTAATCTAGAACAGGAGTGCACGTTCTTCCACAACTCTATTTCAAACCCAACCACGCGAGGGTATTTGTAAAATTACTACCTATTACGCAGACTGCCGGCTATCACTCACTCGTTGTAGATTTCCATGCAATATCCTACCACATTAAAGCCACCCTGTTTGGTAGCGCAGCTACCCATTAGGAAAGGCCCTCCATGGGCGCAACCACACTCGCTTTCCACTGTGGCATTCCGTCACAGACAAGTAATGATCCCACTCAGGAGTAATGGCCTCAAGAGTTTCATGTTAAGGAACCCAAATGGCGATGGGTATTGGGCGCTGCCCACTTCACCTCTCGTCCTAGCTGCGTGCGATACTCTTGTATCTTAGACAGCTAAAAACGATAATTGCACAAAAAGAATATATAAGGGTCTGTTTGGAAAACAAAGGGTCGTTCCATTTTGCGACCGTTTCTGCTATGGAAATGGCCTTCTCTCCCTTTTGAAGCGGAAGGGAAACGGTTATTTGTATGGGGAAACGGAACGCAATTTTTGTATCTAAATAGACCCTAAAAGTTTTACCTTTTGACACTGTGAGGAACTAGAATTGTTCCTGGGTTCAGATTCACTCACTCGTGACAGACTGTTGTGATGTTCACCATGCTAGAGATATATATATGCAACCATTCGCCCCTCCCTTCCCTTCTTTACTTGCGTCTAAATAACTAAAGCCGGGTCTCTTCGACGGTATTTCATTTGTGAAAGACATGTAGTCCGCTTCGGGCCACCTATCCTTAACAGATCACCTATAGAGTAAAGGCAGCTTCTTCCTATAATACATCCCATTCTCCCCAAGTCACCTTTTAGCTTCTAACTGATGATATATCCCCTGTGACTCTTAGGATTTTTTGCTATCGTTTCCCAAAATCCCACTATGCTAGGTTCCTTGAGATTGAGTTACCTAGACCAAGAGAGCAGAAACAAGCTAAGTTACCTCTCAAACTCCGCTATCCTATAACTTTAGAGCTCTATAATTGCGAGCCATTGTGAATCGCATACAACCTAAATTCCGTGAAACCAACACCCAATTGCCATAATTCCCGACCCTACGGAGAAGGGAATATTACTGGACTCCAAGATCACTATTAATGGCAAGCAACAAGCACCATGGGCATATTCTACATTAATCGGTTTCTAAAGTATCTACTACTCTACAAGACCAAGCCTCAATCTATGTCCTCAATCCCACCTACCGAATCCAGGTAGCAAAACGACACAGTCTCCCTCAGAGGCACACCGTCCCGCCTCTAGAGAATTCAGTCTCCCCAAGCACTCATACCAAACGCTGATTGAAATCTCTTAAAAGAGCGCCCAAAGGCATAATTCATGCAACCCTAGGTATCTCGGATATCGACCTCCTTAGGTATGGGGTCAGCAATCAGTGCTCCTCGCTCAAGAGTTGGTATAATAGTAAGCCACTCATAAACCAAGCGTATCGTTCCGCGACAACGCCTCAATGGAAGCTAAAGTCTCAGGAGCTCGAAATTTTCAACTCAGAGTTGAATAGCAATAAGCTTAGGCTGCCCCCTGACTACCACATAGTATTTACCCCACTCTCTACAAGTACCGCGCACCACCTAGGCTGGGGGGCAGGATTTCGATACGAATACAAAAATAGAACTACGATAACGATAGGGTGTGATGAGGGGAAGAGGGGGAAAAGTAAAAAAAATACTCATAACGTATCATTCCGGAGGAGCTGCGATGGTAAGGCTTGCGGAGTATAAAGCCTATCACACCAGAGTTGCGGGCGTACATGTAGTACGGCGCTTGTCAGCACAAGTCCGCGATCTTTACAGGTATCATAGGATAGGATCGCTATTCTCAAGGCGCCGTGTAACGCGATTAAGCCCCCCGTCAGCCCAAAAACCCTCGAGACCGAAGCGGGGCAAAGAATTGTCCCAAAACTACCTCGGAGCGGGGGGGAGTGGGAGGAAGCCCTCGAGGTGGCTTAACCCGAAAGCCATTCATAGCGTATCATTCGTTCGACGGCTAGTTCCGGTCCAGTCACGATAAGGTGCGCAAGAGTAATATATATCAGCGCCTCAGAACTTACAGTACCATTCATGGTAAGCTAAGCCGTGCTCCTCGAGGCGCAATTATAGCCACCACCTGACATGCTCGCGCCAGGAAGGACAAACCCCCTAGTATACTCGAGTACAATGGCGAGGCTCACTCCTCGACTGGGAGACCCGGAAAGGAAAAACCCCCTAAAGAGGAAATCATTCGACAGTTCTGCGCCTAAAAGGGCAAAAACGGCTGCACTTGCGTGGGTTATGCTCCTTCTATGCCATTGCCCTGTGTGGCCCGGGATTGAGGCTGTCAGGTGAGACGTACCGTACAGTACTAGTATCAGGGACACCTCGAAACACCTAGCACAGCACAACCCCTAAACTGGTCCACAAGAGAGAAACAACCGTGACACGAGACTAGCGGTGCTGCGTCTTACAACCATATCGCCACTCCTGTTCACCGCTAAAGTTACAACAGGACCAGTCCAGTATCACTCAAGGAAGAAACACCGCCCCGTACTCGAGTATGCGCACTGTGACGGACTGAACTGGGCTGATAAAACTAGCCTATCACTAACAGGGGAGGGAAGAGGAAAAGAAGAAAAACAATAGTAAGACAGGAACTGGATGCAGGCACCAATGAAATACCATCGGACGAAAGCTCCCTTCCAATAAGAAGCTACGGTCCAAGCCTATTCACGGATTATCATTCGGGCAGAATGTCCGATGCATGGCGTTACGATACCGTAGTCCGGCCGGCACAACGATGGAAAGAGGCTGGGCGGGGAAGCCGTGAGTCACGACAAGAATAGCAACCCCGCTTTCACCAGTGCCGGTATCGCAACAACCAGAAACCTTGCGATAACATTGTGCGTAGTGATATCCATTCGTCTACATCACCCCTCCTCCCCCCTAAAAAAAGAAAGAAAGCAAGAAAGCAAGAAAGAAAGAGAGAAAGAAACATCTTTGCCACAACTAAACTAGCCAAAAAGTCACTAAGGTATCACAGGCTATCACCCGTCAGACTTAATTTTTCCAGCCCTACGCCGGCAACATGCAGGATGCATGCATAGATGCACCGCACGATGCACCACAACACCAGCACCTCCGTGGTGGGCCTGGAGCTGGGGAGAACGCACCGCACCGTACTGCGCATCTCAGGGATACAGCAGAATTACCAATTAACTTACAAACCCGAAACGATCCACCAATCCACTCGCACACGAGTTTCGCGACGCTGAACGGAGTACTGGAAAACTAAGCCTGGGCCAGACACACTTGTAACGAAGGTCGGGTGTGGCCATTGGTATGGTATTACAGCTGCACATCATGGGAGTCCCCGGAGGCACCATTGTTCTGCGCATACAATCGCACAGCATAGGGCTCTGACTGCAAGATATTTATGATACTCCCGGGTTTTTTTCGTTTTCTCGACAAAATCGGAAAAAACATCCCCAAAGTTAAGTCAAGTATCACGCATAACGCCAAAGTTACATGGAAGAGGGAAAAACAATTTCTTGGGATCGGCGCTAATGCTCACAAGATGCTCTGACATCTACTTTTTTCAACCTTGCTCCGCCGTCACGCCCCCTCCCCCTCCCCCTCCTCCTCCACACGCCGGAGTAGCCCTCGGCACGGTGCCAGAGTTAGCCCGAGCTATCTGCCGGTAGGTAACTCACAGCGCCCCAATCCTAGACCCATTCACAGAATATCACCCACGGCAATGGCACCCGACGCCCCCTTGCATGATTACACGGGTATTTACATGCTAAGCTTTTTGGCGTACCCTGTGTAACGTGGGAAGGCTGTCTCGGCAGCAGATACCGACGTTATGGCGCGCATTCCGAAAGAGGACCGGTGCCTGGCCCCCCCTCAAATAAGTAGGGTAAGAAAAGCGTTTCAGTCAGAACGGTACATACCCAGACCATAACCTTATGGCTGGGGGGGCGGTGGGAGGGAAGCGCAGCAGGTGAGCACGTCTAAAGCCACCAGATCACACAAAGATGAAACGCGCAGGGTCGGCAGCCAAGATCCACCGCCGGGAGGTTCTATGCGGGAATATTCAAGGTAGAAGCGCGCTTGGGTGGCTGCCTAGATCGGACGGAGTCATGGAGAGATCCGGGAATGTCTACTCGGGGCGGGCGTTTTTTGCGCGGTTGGTTTTATATCGCTTTGACATCTGGTGGCTTAGATTGAGAGTGGTTCTTTGGGTGCGGAAATTGTAATATCCGCCTCAGGGCACCGTAGGTGTTCTGCCACTGCGCCGCAGAAGTCCACATCGGAGCAAAAAGTGGTGTCAGTGAGTTTCTCCAATCTAGGTTCTGGCCGGCATTGATAATGACACTTTTTTATTATTGCTGGACCAGTTATTTCCCAGTTGCTGCTGGGGCCAATTGGGACTGGGGCTGCTTTGCCAGCCATAACAACCCTCACCAATGCTTGTCATTGACGAGATTTGCGGAGACACTGGATGTCAATATATTGCACTTAGCTCTACCCAAATTTGCCCGATTCTTCCCCTCCTACTCTCGTTCTACCTGTATTTAGCTTGTGAAATGTTTGCAATGCAGACTGGCCGGAAGCCTTTGATAGTGCCTACAATGGGTTTGAGTTCTGTTGCGCTGGTATGTCCATTGGCTACCCTCTCCGGAAATCGTGTAGTTGATCACAAATCATGCCAGATGAATGAAAAGCATTAATAAACATGCTGGGGATTGGGACTTGAACCCCAGACCTATAGAATCAGATCCTGCTACACCCCAAAACAGCACTAGTACGCTCTATACTCTTTGTATCATACCATACTAGGAGATGCGATCCTACGAAAACCCACCTCCTGCCTCAAGTCGCATTTACTAACCCCCCCCACGAGCAACCTCACTTTACCACGATTTAGAAAGTCACTTTTCCTACGGGAAGTCCCCCACTAAGCTGACTTCTAGAACATGCGCGGACAAACCCAAATCAGATAACTTCATGGGTAATTCCTTGAAACATGCACGAATTTCCGAAAGAAGGTTTAAAAATTAACAAATTACTAGTATTATAAATAAACGGGATGACAAGGTAAGAATGCCTATAGAACTGATGCTTTATTTGTTTTGTTTTATTTCCTGAGGGATATTGCGCGCCTGGCGCCACCAGGGCGAGAGGCAATAATAAGTAAGGGAGAGGGAGAGGGAGGCATTACGGAGTGCAAAGTATGGGAGTTTATCATCATGAGGGCTCGAAGGAAGGTGAAGAGGGGTCAAGCCTGAAGGATGTAAGGAGGAAACTAATAAAGGAACCCGAAGAAGTGAAGGGGAAAAAAATGCAGAGGAAAGAGAAAACGAAAGCAAGCCCAGTGATAAAACTAAAAAGTGATGTGAAAAAATTCGGGGAAGACAAAAGCAACAATACAAGACATATAAATTAACTCCAACCAGGAAACCCAAACCCAGGTAACGCCTCTAGTGATGGTGATAGTAAAAGGGAACAATGATAAAGACCCGATAATAGTGAATCAATAAGAGGGGAAAGTCCAAGGCCAGCCGAACGTCAAGTATGTAACAAAAACACATCGGTCAATCAATTCCTCTTCCCCGCCTCCAATTGCTCCATCTCATCGCAGAATGGATCATCCTTACCCGCACCTCCCCACCACCCACTCTTTCTGCCAATAATCATTCCAGCCAAGGTGAGGCCCACTGCGCCAAGAAATAGCGCATCAAACCACCTATCTACGAACGCGGGGTCGAGGGGCGCGCCCAACGCCTCGCTGATCACAGTGCTCATGTGCGGGGGCAAATTGCTCCTAAGCAAAAGTGCCGAGGCGAGGACATAGACAGCGCTGATCTGAGATACGAAGAGTGCGAGGTTCGGATTCTCGCCTTTGACGGCATGACCCATGACTCCAGGCGCCGCACGGGTGAGCATATTGAAGGTTGTCATAGCCGAGTTCAACGAGCCGGCAATAATGACTCCCGAGAGAGCGAAGCCAATTTGGCGGGACCAGGCAACACGATCGAGATGTGGGTCCCAGTGCTTTGCGATGATTGCTAGGACGTTATTCATAGGGTCGCTTTGCGAAAAAGATGATTTGTTTCGGTGTAAGTGAGGGACGTGGGCGAGGGAAGTTGCGATGATCCTGTAGACGCAATAGATGGAGAAGCCATAAGAAATAGTTTGTAGTACACGCCCAAATAAGGACTTGGCCTGTTGCTCCGATGACAGGCGACGTTGAAGCTCTGCAAACTCTGCAGCAAGTGAAGTACGCATCGTCTCTAATCCACTAACTTCCTTAGCTAATACGGCATGTTCTGCAGAAATAGGTTAGCATGATCAGCGTTTTGAAAGCCTAGAGAACAAACCCTGGGCATCGGCATCTCCACGAATTGAAGAAAGAACTTTACTCATCAATCCTTCCTGAGAGGCCTATAGACGGCCATTCATTAGCAAAGTCGTCAAAATAAGACACAGCCAAGCACTAGGGACAAAAATCTTCTCACCTTCTTATCTCGGATCTTTTTCTCCAAGAACCTCATCCTGTTGCGTTTAGTTTCAAGCATCTCAATAGCAGCATCCAGGCCACCTTGAGCGCGCGAAATGTCAATTTCGGTAATGGGCCGCGCTTTGACGGTAAAGTTATGCCATGGCGAAGAAACACAACCAAACCCGGCTAAAAAACGCTGGTCAGTGAATGCTTCCCTACGATACGGATGCTTGGGGTTGAAATTAGTTAAACACGCGAACTCACATAGTAATGCCATCAACTATTTAAATATACGGTTAGGACTGTAGCAAGCCAAAGACTCGGAGATTAGACTTACTGAGACACCTATCACGCCTACTCTTGCTAGACATTCTTCCCTCAGAGTTCTGGTAGCTAGAAAGCCAAGCACCGTATTAGTGAACCGGCAGACAAAAACGTGAACACAGTGCCAGTAGGGGAGAAACTCCTTACAGTTTCTCCAGAGGCTCTGATCCGCCTTCCTTATCGGCAATCGATCGCCCAAGCTCCAGAAGACCCAAAGCCATGCACCGAAAATGGCCACTTCAAACAGAGTAACATATCGCCTTCGCCAGGTAGATATCCTAGTTCCCTCAACCAAGCTGTGCAATTCAAGCGACGGCGCGACCGCAACCAAGCAAATCATCAAAACCCACACGCAGCTCTGAAAGCCAGCTTTCCGCGCCGAAGCCTCCCCCCACTCGCTCACCTCACATAGTATCAACTCTGCTAGTACGCCCGTCGCGCCGAAGATCGTCGAGAAGGTTACCGCTGCAATCCTTCGTTGCCCCCTATTCTCGTGATGAGTGTGGCGCCTGCCCGCCCCGCATAGTACCGGAAAGAGTCGTTGCAGAACGCCTAGGAAAATTATGCAAAAGGTAGCGATGAATAGGAACGACGAGAGTGCTAGATGTGATGTTGAGTGGTGCTTCACATAGTGTGGTACACAATCGTCATCGCAAAGGTCCGGCTTAGCGAGAACTTCCACCGGTAGCATTTCGGTGAAGGCAACTGCGGCTCTCCCTACTGTAGAGGCGAGAGGATTTGCTCGATTCGGTTAAAGAAGGCGTGCTATTCGATTGGGGGGGGGGTTTTCCTGCAAAGGTGTGTTATGATGGTTGAGGGTGTTGAAAGGTTGCGGCCTGGGGGGTGCTGAAACGTTGAAAAGCCTGCATTAAAGGTTGGGGTGGGTGGGAACCAGTGCAAGTACAAGTACTTCGAGCAACGATCGCTGTGCTACCCGCTCACTCGCGGTGCGAGCAGAAGTGCAGTCAGTGTGCCTGTGTAATAGTACCAGTATAGTCCCAAGCAAATTTACTCTACCTGCAGAGCCCAGAGAAATCTATCCATAAATTACTCGTACAAGCGATCCACGAGCAGTCCTCCCAAGCTCCAGCCACCATTATTTCGGCCCTAATAAAATATTCGTGATGAGAAGAGTTCCCCCATAATAGTCAAGTACGCGATAGTGATCAATGATTGCAAGTTATAATATTAAAGATAGCCGCCAAAGGCGGTAGAGATACAAAAACGAATGAAGAATGACCCCAGAGACAAAAAGAAAGTAAAGATCGCAGGTATCCTGGTAGTAGTACAGGTCTTTGGAGAAAAAAGGAACCCCTCAGAAAAAGAAAAAGAAATAATAAAAAAAGAAATAAAAAGAGGCCAAATTATTACAAGAGGGAAATATTCTAATAGAACTAAAAGAAGTTGCTTGCCCCCCGTCTATTGTTTTTTTTAGGGATCCATCGTTGTTCCGTACTCTAGGGAAAGATATTGATGCTTTCGGTGGGTGGTTGTCCATGATTCGGGGCCATTCGTTGATAGTCTGGGCCAGGAGGATCTCAAGCCAAGAAGCCTCTTAGGCAGAATGATTCCCCGCGGCGGCGCAGGCCTCATGAGGAGTGTTTGCGTGTTGGCAGTTCTGGTGGTCGTAGATACCGGTAGGTTGTGCAAGCTTGTGCTGCCTGCCCTGGCGCGGCATACCACACTCAATACATGCGGCATGAATTGCAGAAATGTGCGGACCAAATCCACAGTTTGTCTGTAAAATGTATGAGTAAATAATTCCAATGGATAACCAGAGTAATGTATGACTTACGCAAAACCACCCAGACATTTTTAAAGCGAGATGGGAAGTGAGCAGTGGCTTGTGGAGTCGCGGAGAGGGCAGAAGGGACTGCCGGGTTGGATGCTTTTGAAATCGGGGGGGGGGGGTTGAGGAATATATGTACCTTTGAAGGCGGTGGTTTTTCCGGGAGGCTGTAGCGGGCTAGATGTTCTCAGATGTGTTTGGGAGAGTAGACAAGAAGGAGACATCATCCTTTTATAAAGGCGTAAGAACAGAATCTAGGGCACAGGAAGACTGTAAGACCATAGTTTTCAACCTCCAAAACACCAATGCTGATGCGCTGCCATAATCTCTCATCTCCCACAATTAATTGTGCGATGATACTGAATGCGGTGCGAAACTAACGTTCATATGACAGACCACGGCGAAGTGGCCGTCGAGTTCGCGGGCAGGGTAAGGTTGGATAAGGTGATAAGCGGTAGAAAAGCACTCCCCTCAGGTCTCGTATCTAAATTGTGGTTGGGTATTGGCTGCCGGCACAGCCAGTGTCAGTGGGAAGAACCAGATTAGGCAACAGAAGTTTTTCCGTACCTGCGCTGTGTCAAGCCTTGATCTCTGCTGTGTCGAGACCACACAAAGTAGCCCTAAATGATACGCCCCCGCCTCATCGCACTGTGCATCTCCCAACGACTGGTACCTGCAGCAAGCAAGCAGCAAGCCGGAAGACAGCAGAAGTGCCAGATCCCACCCAGCGCCCGGAATCCCCCTCCCATGGAACACGCCCCAGGCCTAGAAGGTGCGCTACCCTCACACAAGATGCGCACGAAGCCCAAGCGGTCCCGCCACCCCATCACCTCCCACAACAGTTCTGCGCGACGTCATGATCTATGAAGATAGAAATTGAAGTCAATTCCGGCCTCTCGAGTCAGTATCTCGGGCATGCTAGAAGTTACCAGAGCGCACAGGTTATAAAGGCACTCGGAAAGAAACCCCGCCAGGTGGCAATGAGATGAAACTCGGATGAGTCGGTAGGTTTTGTTGTGAGGCTCAATAGTGCCTTTGTGCTCGAGTAAGTTGTAATGCCTGAGCCCCTCTCATCACTTGGCGTTTTATCTTTCCTCTAGTAATCTCCGGGCCCCCGAAGACTTTTCCGACTTTACGGAGCCCACCGACTGAATGAGGTTCCGATACAGTAGAAAAAGACAGTTAGAATCAAGGTATTCAGCCCCGGGTCGAAAAAGCGCCCTTCGAGTGCCAAATTTCGAGTAGATCTGCCAGGGTTGTGTACAAAAAAGAGCGTTACACATACTAATGCGCTTCAACTCGGAAGACGTGGATAAGCGGTTTTTTCGACCCAGGGCTGAACAGCTCTAGCGGCGCAAAGTTCTAAGAACACAACGACGTGCGCAGAACGAAGTTCCGAATCCCTACTTCCCTCATTTCAACCAGAGGAAGATGAACCAGGCAGCCCTTGGTTGTTGTTGGTTCTCGAGTCATGCGTTGAAGTACGTGCGCCCACGTGATATTAGAAGTTGTAGCCAATTCCAACCACTACAACGCAAACGAAGGGGATGCTTAGGCCTTAGCAAAACTTGGTGACGGACCAAGAAGTGTGCCTTGCACCCCAGAGATCTTGAGGCCCATTCCGACTTCACCAAGACCTAGCTGAGGCATAGTATCGCACAAATTCGATCGCCTTTAATGGAAAAAATAGGACAGATAACGAACAATTAGCCAACAGTCAGCTTGATTGTTTTTTCCTTTCGTCCAGTAGCAAATCGAAAATATGACAGTTGTTTTTCCCTCTTCCTTATGCTAGGTACTGTGCACCTAACTAAAGTATGTCCTAGAAGAAGGGAAAGCAGGAAACCTATGGAGCTTCCCCATGCTTGGTCATAGCCATAAAGTCTAAGGCTCTCTGTCCAAAGTAACAGGTACAACTGAAAAGAGGGGGTTTATTCCGTCCCTGGTGGGATTCGCGAGGCAGAAGTGGGAGAGGCGGAGCCCAGGCTTGTATGAACTCACTAGTGTGTAGAACCCAGCGTTTCGTTAGAGACATTAATTCAAAGGCTGTTTGGTCCATTCCTGAGGTTTGGCTCCTTCCCCTCCCTCTCTCATCGGAGCCCTATCGTATCGGTGCGCTGTAAGACTGATCCATTTCCTTCTTTTTTTCCCCCTGGTTCTTCCCCCGGGCACGATGCCGTGCCAAATGCTCAACGCAGGCAAACATCGCATGCGAGAGAAGTACGGTACCTACCGTAACCAGCACGAACCTCGCGAGAGATTATCGTACAATAGGAACCGGTAGACTTTAAAGATCGGCTGCAGCACCTCAGGAATTGGGGATTGGAAAGAAAAGAAAAATATCGAAAACCCGAACGAACCTCGAGGCACCTGATTGAGGGGATTGCTCTCTGCTTATAACCCTCAAGCACATCCAAGCTTCAGCGCGTTTCAACCCACCGGTAAGCGGCTCATCATATTGCCGGTGATGAAAAAAATCCCGAGTCTCAGCTCACCCCCGAGGTAAGCCAGCAGTCATCAACAGGTCATGATAGGGATAGGAGAAGCACTTAGGATTCGCTTCAAATACTCGAGCGCGGGAGGCAGTCGCGTGAGGGGTAGGTAAGAGAATCCCACCAGAGGCAGTCCTGAAAGGAATGCCAAGACTGGGGAACCCGCGTTATATTGGCCGGTACACTCGTGCTGCTGGATTCAAATGACCCGGACCTGGGATGGACTTGTTCCGGGTCGGCTGCTGGACCAATTGTGCAATACAATTGGCGTTTAAACGGCGCAAGCGCGTAATCGCTTGATACAAGCACACCGGTCGGAACGCCCAAGCTGAGATGAGAAAATGTTAAGGCCATGTGAGGGCCAAAAGAGCCAATTCGGCGAATTAGCTGAGGTGGTAGTCACAAAACACCCGGTTCGTTTCCAACAGGACCCCAACTGTAAGGGCCTCAGGCCATTTTTAATTCAGCCCGTGAATAAAATTTGTAAGTTTTAACCCCTTAATCGACGAGTCTTTGATCTCTGTAGCCACGGAGGAATGGAGGTTCGAATCGGAAGATTTCCTTGTTAATTTGAATATATTGCACACTAGCTAGATGCCAGGGCTAGCTTGGTTAGTACAAATATATTGAATTAATAAGTCTCTGATCGGCGTGCATCCGTGTGCTTGAGATCGAGAAACAAATCTCAACCACACAGCATTGAGTCTGCAAAATCACCTACCGCATATCAGCTATTCACACGGGAAGGCATGACTAGCCAGAGATTAGATGCTAAGATGGGAAAACCTAGAATGGTTAATACCCAAAGAGCCTAAGATTTTGCTAGGTGCGAATGAGCAAGATCAAACCTAGATAACATTTCGTGACCAACATGCACTATGCCAAAGTTTAATAATCTAAGTTAATCCAGAGATTGTAACTTACAAAGCCACGCCACAAGAGTGTGGGTTAAGCAAGGGGAACATCCCAATCACCTGTGGGGTGCCTTATGCAACTCAAGGGCGTCCTGGTATACGGTATACCGTCGAAGCACAAAAGCCCTCCAACACATATCACCCAATAGAGCTCACCTCGAAACGATATGGAAACCCAACTTGCTGACGTGGGAAGCGCCCACTGAAGCCAGTCCGGCCATTCGCGCCCTTTGGGGGCCTACTCTACCCTGATCACTTGTCCTGTGCCGGTAAAACCAATTGTGCCAGTTCAGGAATCAACTACCCCAACGCCTTCCAACTCAACCAATCTAATGATAACTATCGAGGTTGGCCCTCCCCCATACCAACTTGAACTAGTGACGAAACATATGACCCTTATTCCACAACAGAAGAGCAGTCTCAATTACCAGCCAATCTATCTGTGCTCAGACACCTTGATACTCAGAGTTCTCCGAATATCACCTCTAGCAATTATATTTGCTGTCCCCTTAGTTGCCAATTAAGTCAAATGTTTTGCCATCGCTCATCTCATTTCATAGTTGTGCCAAAATAGCTATGTCCTTCCAAACAATATCTAGCGGCACATATCCCAAGGCATTAAGGCAATGGCCATTCCTAAGGATGTTTAGGCAACGCTATAGAGGACAACAGACTACCATCGAAATACGTCTGAAATAGCAAAGCTAGACAAACGCAAGATGTGCCCCTAAGACTACTGGATTGAACAATTGGGCCGTAGGCAGCCAGGCTTCTCGCACACTGATCTCAGAGGCCACACCTAGACTCGAGGAGCAAACTCTCAAGTCCCGTATGTACACGCGGCATAGAACCAATTCCTTGAACTCCTGTAGGTGCTATGACAGGTACGTGTTAAGGCTCCTAAGGACTCAACAATGGCTCATGTTCTAGTCGGCACCCCCCTCCTAAAAGAAAAAACGAACGCACAACTCCATGCCCCTAGACCGCTGCCCCCTCCTGTTTCGTCTACAGTCACTTCCTACCTCCAATACCATGGAGCCAATCGCATCCATCTTTAGTCTCCAGGACACCCTGCTATCAAAAAAGAGAAGGGGAAAAGCCATCATTGACACTCACCACAGGCACATCCCACCTTAACTTCCAACCCCCCAACCATTAAAGCAAACAGGCAGAAAGAAAAAGAAAAAAATCTATGTACTACAACACAACCCTCCCCTGTCCAAGCCGACAACACCCCAGTTGAAGATCGCATATTACTTGCACACACGCCACCATGCTCGTATTCCGACCCCTAGTCTCCTCCCCCGATTATTCACTGCCTGAACAGAACTGAACAGAACAGACAGGCACCAACAACCCAGTGCACACCCCATCCTCTGCCCTCGACTGCACAGACCCCACCACGAGCCCTTCCAGTGCCTTACCCCCTAACTAAACCCTAGCCCTCCACCAACTAAAAGCAAGCTTTTTGAAAAACCTCATCGCACCAATTCCAAAAACAGAAAAGAAGAGAAAAGAAGAAACCAGGCTCCAACCGATCGCAAAACGTTCTACTCGAGTACGACGGCCCTGGTCGATTCACTATCGACAATGCCCTTACCGCGTTGGTAGAAGTTCTATATATTCGCCTGTCTGCATAGCAGTAAGTCTTTACTCTGTCGATCACGAGTCATGATTCGGAGGTGCGCGCTGTGATTGGTTGGTTTAGGGACAGGCGTGGCAGGCAATGAGTGTGAGGGGATCTTTTTTTTTTTTTTTTTTTTTTTTGCGGGGGGGTGGAGTGGCTCGTGCTCGGGTAACGTGTAACGTGCAGAATGGGGAGATGTCGGTGTTTTTTAACGGTAGGTGCTGGTGTGCACAGGGACGGTAGGTGCTGGTGTGAATAGGGAGGTGGTGTGGGGGGATAGTGATGGAGGTTTATCTTTGTGCAGTAGCAGGGTATCAGGATAGGGTGCCTCGCTTTGAGGGCATTTTCAAGCTCGCTGGGATCCCCGCAGGCAGACAGGCAGACAGGCGGGAAGGCGGGTTAGAGAGTATAGTACCGGTAGAGATTCTATCGCGGTTCCGCTGTCTACTCATTGCCCTACCGGTACAGTACCGTATCATAGAACTACCGGTAGTGTGACATTGTGTCGTCCTCCCACAACCTGACCTCGGATTCCAAGGAACCAAAAGTCCCCCGAAAAAAAGTGCATATTGTGCAAGGTATGATATGATAGGTAACCTCGCGCACGTGCTTTCTCTCTATATGGTAAACTATTTCCTTCTAATTTCCCACCGGGTGAAATTTGCACTTTTCCAACTCCCCTTCCTGCACTCATGCGCCTTCAGACTCGTAATGTTGGAGGTCTTTTTTTTTTTTGGAAAGGATTGCTATTGCATACCGCCAGAACTTGGCCCTTTTTCTTGAATCTGGATGTCTTTAGCACTGCGAGTAGATGCGACTATCCCTACCCACTAGACCACAGCATTCTCCAGTGAGACAATGGATGTTGAGAGGCTAGTGCGACAATATACTGTCAGCATAGGGAAAAGGTTATATGTGATTGCAGTTGTAGAGGTACTATTCACTAAAGAGGCCATCATATGTGGCAAGAACAAGAGAGGATCCAAGATGAAACCTATAATACCATACCAACCACTACTACTGAAGATGCAAGCAAATATAACTAAGCACGTACCTACTATCTAAAAAAGAGAGAGACAAAACTCCCCCGAATACCAACAGAACCCAGTCAGATAAAAAAAATTACTACTAGAAGCTTTTTGCAACTAGAAACACTCTCAAACCTCTTACTGAAATGGCCAGATATGAAGTTAGAATATCAGTCAACCACGTCAACTCCTATCAGATAGAAGTGCACTGCCATCCAACCTACTGGCTACCTCCAACACACCAAACGGAACAATGGCTACTCCCTCTCCATCAGGGATCAACTCTGGCGGGTATATATATGAAGTATCACACAGCACGCTCCTATCGTCGATAAACACTTCTATATAGATAAACACCCCTATATAGGAAGATAAACACCCCTATATAGGAAGAGTAACACGCATCAGTCAAAAAAGAAGCCGCATCTGATGCCAGGCACTACATTCTAATGGAATCCGCCCACCTTTGATATCCACCAGTGTGTGTTTAGTGTAAGCATCCATTCCTCCATTACAATATATGCAATGACTCAGTTATATCCCGTGCGTCCAAAAGATCCATCCAGTAGAGCAATCACCACCAAACACAAACACAAACACAAACACAACCTTATCCACACAACACGACACAATAGCTAACCACTTCCTCCCTCGAAAGCACCTCCAGCCGACAGTAACTCAACCTACCCGCGGTACATATATCCAACCAGCACAGCACAGCACAGCATAGCTACACTCCTCCTCCTCCTCCTCCTCCTCCTCCTCCCGAATACCGAAAATTAAGCACACATCACCCCAACAACACCCCAACAATACCCCACTCGTACATACCCGGGCGGGCAGGCAGAAACACCGGCATATACTTTCCTCCATCCATACAAGACGCACCACATCTACGATACCACAGGAGTTTAACGATGCCACATCGCCAGGTGTTGTGATACGATATACACGTCCTGTGCAAGAACACTAGCTCGACCATCTAGCGAATCGAATAACGGTGCCTCATTTAGCAACGGTTATCGTTATCTTTATATAGATAAAAATAGACAAACCCTAGCCCGCCACCGGTACTGCCCGGCCGAGTGAGCACTCGGAGTAGTATCTATCATACCCCCACGACAAACTCCTACAAAACTATAATATCATACGAACTTCCCCCCCATCACACGTACGTATCGTGACGATACAATATAACCGTAAGGACTTAAATAATTGAAACCTCACGCTAGGACGTTATTGGACTTGCCTTTTTTGCTATGATAGTAAGGTCTAGCACCCTTTTTTGTTTTTTCTTTGTCTTGAGCTAGGGCCCAGGCGGTCAGTTGTTTTCGCGGTGATTTCGCCCCTCCTAAGTTATCCAAGAGAGGGACTTTCGGACGTCCTAGTGCGAGGTTCAAGTATGATATTCAAGTTCTTACGGTATGATGTAATACGTCCTCGCGGGGCTTGGCCTAATCCCGGACCACTAGGGGGTCGGAGTGTATCATACATATCCCCAGGGTATATCGATATTCCAACAGGCCGGCAGACCATCTCCATCATAACCTCTCACTCGCGCATGCCAGGTGCAGGGTGGGTGGGTATTAAAAAATGCACAAAGCCCGAGCTACCATATACACCAGAAACGTACGAGAGCGAGAGAGATATACTCAAGAACCCCATTCTATCCATCTCAGATGGGGCGGCCGGGAATGCCCACTATTTATTTATTTATTTATGCAGTGAAACGGTAACATATATAATCGGCAGTGGAGAAGAAGAAGCTACCATATTATAGGAAAACAATATTATGGAAGACGATAGAAAAAAAACAAATGAGAAACAAACACAAAAGTACATATCCGGTCAATTGATCAAGTTAGGGAGTAGTGATATGCGGGGGAAAAAAGTTCAAATAGGCTAAGTCGAACTCGGAGTGTGGGAAACCGACACTAGGGAGGAATGACCTGCTTTGTCGTACTCTAAGACGTAGAAAGTATGTACATATCCGAAGGGCTCAATTTCAGCAGGGTGGGGTGGGGTGGAGTGGGGGGTGCTCCGGGTTTCTAGGATACCATTGTGTTGGGAGGGGCAATTCCGGAGAGTAGAGACTGGTGGTCCCTGTTTTTGCACGAGTGTGGCATGTGGGACCCCCCCCCCCCGACGCACGCGATTGGGGCACCGCCGGACTACTACTGGGTAGCATCATAGCTCTGCTTCGTTGGGGGTACTGTGTTGTACTAGTCTGGACTTCTCCAAGGCACAGATAATGTCCGTCTATCGAACCTACGGTAGCATGTTGGCAATAAGAACGAAATAAAAATATCACAAGCGTGGCCTGCCCCGTCCGTGCCCTAGGCGGGCCACACATTGGAAGCCGCAATCGAGGAACACATAAATACGTAGTCTCTACTTGGCTTGCAGTCAGGGGTTGCCAAGATTCGACCAATCAGTGGCAAGCTGTGTATTTAGCTATTTCGCGATCGTAACCCTAAACAACCTGCTCGATGCCAGTGCTTGGATCGAGCTGCATATCGGTCGTTGCAGATCACCAAAACCAGGTACGCAGGTAATCATACGATATCATTCGCTAGTTGGTGTTTTTGATGCATTGGTGGGCGTTTTCTTTGGATGCAGATCTTTTAACGAGGCGAAAAGGTGAAGATGGGAGGAAGGGAAGAAACAGTAGCAATTACCCCACCTCATTTTATCAAAAGTGAAAGGTAAAAGAAAGTCGGGCCACCCCGAATTCGAAACGACCACCCCCCGAGCACACCACGTCTAGCTTCAACGGACCAGATAGCCTGACTTGATTTGAACGACTTGAATAAACTGAATTGATCCGCCCACCCATGCCATGCACATCCCAAGTAAAGCAAAGTACCATACCGAACGTAGGAAAAGAGAAGGAGAAAAAAAGTAAACGCAAAAGTACAATAGGAGATCTGAAGTTTAATGTCAACAAAACTAACAAAAAAGCAATTGTGCCTCCGGAAGTAAAAATGAAAAAATGAAGTATCCACAGTTTTGGCTAAAGGTCGGTGATGAAAATGAGAGGTAGGAAAAACGTTAAATGTATCGTGCAAGTCTCCCAAATCGGATTAAGAGAGAAAAAACAAATGCTCCGGAAAACGCCAAAACAAAGAAACGACAGGGAAAACACGGTCAAGTACAATTGGCGATATGAGAACACACCGTCTGCGTGAAACTAGTAACGGGACAAACAAACCAGCACACGAGCAACAAGGGGTGAAGTTATAAAAATATATTTTTTGTCAAAATGACCAGAGGTATCGAGGTTGAAGAGTAAATGTACGAGTGAATGCGGTACAATGCTGAGTGCGTGTGTGTGCGGCTATGAATGTTTTGTTTTTGTTTATGTAGGTAAAGTTCAGATAATAACGCAAGTACTAGGACAGAACCTATCATACGTTAGAGATGCCGGAAATATCAAACAGGCCTGCATGGGGGATGATTGGGTGGAATATTACCAGCGATGAGTTTCGATTTTCTTGATCCAGCCTACCACAATTTGCAATCGCTCTCTGACACTGGTGGAGCATAACAGGCGGTATTTCTCTGTTTCGGTCACCGGTAAAACGCTCGCGAGCCAATAGGGGAAAAGGGCTGGATCATCCGGTCGTTGCCCAAAGGCCAGAACATTGTTTTCATGGAGCCATGGAGCTGATATCGCCTGCATCTGGTCGACAAATTGGTGGCCAATGTCCAACAGAGTCTGCGTGGGCAAACCCATCCAAGGGGCATGCGCTTCCTGGGCACTGGATAGGCAGAGAGCTGTCTCCAGCGCTTCGATGGCCTCCTCCTCGATGATCGGGATGTCGTCTACACGTTCCACGTCCGCCACGATATACTCATCTCGAATACCCCATCTCTTGACCCTGAAACGTGAAACACCAACGGTCCAAACATCGCTGCGGCCATCGGGATACATGTTTATTTCTTCAATTTGCAGCATGGTCCCATATTGCATGAAGGGAGTAACACCGAGATCACCCTGCGGTGCACCCGTACGGTTCGGTAGTAGCATTCCGAATTTCCTTACACCGCTCTCACAGGCTCGCCGCACCATGAGTCTGTAGCGAGGCTCAAAAATATGGAGAGGCGTAGGCATTCCAGGATAGGAGGCCGTACAGACAAATATTGGTGTCAATAGTCCACCATCACCATTCCCAGCCATCGACTCCATGGCCCCAGCCAATGCCCGTTGGGACAAAGCCTCCGGACACAACCCCACTAGTAATTCCGTTAGCCTCTTATTGCTAGACTGTGCCGGCAGTACAGATGGAAGGTGCATCAACCGTCGACAGGAGGGACAATGTCGAGAATGGTCCAGAACTCGCTCCAAGCACCCCCGACAGAAAGTGTGGCCACAATAAGTTGTGACGGGATCCAGAAGCATTCCATAACAAACTTGACATTCCAAATCTGCCCGGGCCTTATCCATCAATCTCTCAAGAGCGTCGTAGTCGAGGTAGGAAGAACCAAAATTGTCGCCCAACAGCGGAGTGCATGTCACATCTTCGTCGTAGTATAATCCCCCCTGTTTTGAAAGGGCATAAACAGCAGCCAACCGTCCCCCATACATCCGCCTTCTTCGCTCTTCATAACCACCTGCGCAATCAACATTCACAACCACCTCCAACGCTGTGTCCTCCGGAAACTGTGTCTGTGATCCCAGCTCCTTATCCACAATATCCATCACCTTCGCCAGTGTGACATCCAAATTACAGTCGGCAGCAGAATGTTCCTTCCTACAATCCGGAAAAGGGCACGAAAATCCTTCCCGTCGACCGGCAACACTAGGGTATGAGATGTTTTGGCGGACATGGCACTCTGGCATACATTTGTGGCAGAGTGAGTTGCCGCAAGGTAAGGTCCTAGGGGATCGCAGGGGTAACGAACAGATGGAACACTGTGTAAGTCGTACGATAGCGCGGGCGTCTTGAAAGGCATCGAGTCCTGGTTGTGGTGAAATATCGGGGGAAGGTAGAGCTTTCTCCATGACAGTGTCCGCGGCCGGCTCGAGAATTACCGTGCGCCCTTCACCCGGTTTGGGCTCGGGGGCATCTATGAAAATGTGTAGGGGCTCCAACTTGACGACGTTATAATAGGAAGGGTCGGGGGGGGAAGGTAGAAAATATTTCTTGTCCGCCGTCAATCCATGCAAGAGCTTATGTGTGGGGTCTGAGTGGAATGGGGTGTGAAGTAATGGTGGGATGAAGGAATAAGAAAAGGAAAGGAAGAAAGGGAAAGGGGAAAAAAAAGAAAAAAAAGACAGGCTTTCAGTAAGGGGATGAGTGAAGGGGAAGGTGAGGAAAAATAAAAGGTCCCCCCGTTCGAATGCGGAGGGGGTTTGGGAATGCCGATTGGTGATCCTGCGGTGGACAAACGCCAGCCGCAAGGTACGTGGGAAATGATTTGGGTTGAGGCAAACCCACTTTTTCGCCACACACAGCCAGCAGCTCTTGAAGGAGGCAGGAATATGTGGAATCCAGGTCCCTTTTAATGGATAGAAATCCTGGCGCCCACTCCTCGGGAACTATGCCGTTTTCCGCAGCTGCTGCAAGGTAATTCCGTCCTGTTTCTAAGCTGTGGGGAATTTTCCCCTAGGAGTGGTTGGGAAATATTAGGTTCTGCACTGCAGTTGGTGGGATGAATAATAGGGAGGGAGGGAGGGAAGGGAAAGTAAAGGAAGGAAGAGCTGGCGCGTGAGGTAGCTCAAGGAGTGAGAGAGTGAGTGAGTGACCAGGATGTAGAAGGTTGGAAAAGAGAAAGGGAGTGATGTGGGTGAGAGAAAGGGAAGGGAGTGAGAGAGAAAGTTAGGGGAGAGTTAAACGGAAGGCCGAAGAGAAACGAGAGGCCGATTCAATACTTCGATCTCGATTGATGATCGACTCCCTGATTCCTCGATGACGGCAAAAAATTTTGTACACTTGGAATGGGAGAACGTGCCAGCGCTGACCACGAGCAACAACGACAGACAGCAAGAGAGAGAGAGAGAGAGAGAGAGAAAGGAGAGAAAGAACAGACAAGATAGAGTTTTAAAGAGAAAGACTATTTCTTTTTTGTAACCCAGTAGAGAGATGTTAGAAGCCCAGGCTGCACTAACATCTGGACTCTTCTTGAAAGGGGGAAAGATGTTGGACAGGATGAGAGAGCAAAGTTTACGTTATTTTCTTTTTTCTTCCCTCTTTCTTTTCTTTTTTTCCTTTCTTCTTTCTTTTCCTCAGCTTCTGCTACTTCAGTTTGACTTTGTTTTAACCTTCTGGAAGGAATAGATAAAATATCGTATGACACCGTGATAGCTTAAAAAAAGAAAGGAATACCGTGTAATTTGAGTTTCCAAGAAAGAAAGAAAAAATATGGAAAACCTTGGTGTTTCTTGTTGAAGCAGTAGTTCCCTGGACGAATGGACCGATTTGGCTTTGATTTGACCCTTTTGGCTTAACCTTTTTCCAGCCCTCGACTGGACTTGACTTGACTTTTGACCGGGCAATGGCTGTATGGAGGAGGGAGGGAGGGAAGTGGAGCAAGGTGATGGTGGTGGTGGGGCAAAGGAAATTTAAAGACTTAGATGGGACGAAGAGGTATGATACAGGTACGTATTGATCGTACTTTTGTTGCCGTACTTGTGCTATATTTCCTAGCCCCTCCCCCTTGTTCTAAATTGTTCTAAAACTGGATACAATGAGTAGCGGTGACGAAGGAGGGATTTCTCCACTGAGTGAAATTTGACGGAATTGCTATATCAATTGCTCTCTCCCTACTTCAGAAGCAGAAGGTGTTATGCCTCCATCAACCTGTCTCTCCTGCACACTGACTGACCGGCCGACCGACTGACAGGATCAATCAATCAACTAAAGGGATTCCCCTCCGTCTTCCGAGAACCCGAATAGACAGGCAGACAGCTAGTCAGTCAGTTTGGTAAGACAAGATGAGGTGAGGTAGACGGACGAGGTAACGCAATGTATAGTAACGTACGCGGGTTGGTTTGTATGATAACAGAGCTTGGGGAAAGAGTGGCGTAGGCAGGGCAAGAGCTCAACAACCAGCGGGTCGAAGGTACCGGCAGAGTAGATCAGAGCTGAGCTGTGGTTATCTCCCACATATTCCTTTTCAAAGCCTTGTTCCATTTATTATTCCGCAGGAAGAGAAAGGCATGCCGATAGAGTATCATATCATACCGTACGCTACACCACCGCACACTTTTGGTCAACTCTAGACGGGCTGCTCGCGCGCCTTCTCTTTATCTCTCCCCATCCATCCACCCATCCATTTATACACCGCCCATCCACAATCGGGGAAGCCGGACTCCAAACAGAGCAACATCAACAAGCAATAACGCTATAATTGATGTACTAGTACTCTGCTAGTACTGTACTCGAGTACTTTACGAGCCACAAAGACCCCGCGTCTTGCGGCGAGAAGTTTTTGTGAAAGAAAAAAAAGCCGTCCGGAGCTAACCGTGGTCAAGATCATGGAAATAAGTCAAGCAGCGTGTGGTTCCAAAAAAGCAGTAGTTGGCAGGGTATCATAAAAACTTTCGATCGCAGCACTGACTCCTGATCCACGAATTCACATCGAGGTAAATCCGAGATCACACTTTGGAGGCATCACCCATCCCCTATCATCCATTCATCCACCCACCCATCCATCCACTCTTTCCTTTCTTCCTTCCTTCCTTCGTTCACTCTCCTCCCCCCGGAAACATTTTGCTCCCACACTTTTTTTTTCCTCCTAGGAAAAAAAAAAGGCCCTTCATACCATTGCTTCACCGGCCTATGCGCTCTCCGAGTGATCATGGGTTACCTAGACCCTGGGTAGATATATGTATGTATGTAATCAATGCACGCTCCACTTCATTGTCAAAGTTTGTCTCCCCGAGCTCAGAATAGTCGACCACAATACCGTATTACAGGTACCGTACCCCCAACCTCCACAATGGGACTGAGGCTTACTTACTTACTTCCTTCCCGCAAGGAGAAGAAAAAAACGTCATCTAAATCTAGTACTCGAGTACTCGTACTTGCAAGTATCCATATCAAGCCACTGTACAACCCCCCTCATGCATCCAACACACCCACAACCGCAACAAACAAAAGAAGAAAAAAATGTCTACAAAGTCTCCAGTTCAAAAACCCGGGGGGGGGCGCCCCCCCCCCCCCCCGCCGCCGGCCCCAAAAAAAAAAAAAAAAAAAAAAAGACA
>Ga0307513_10000146_pt1 | contig 100834 bp, 121 predicted proteins | sample 15_EM_MG_FD_202174 | JGI IMG/M metagenome (GOLD analysis project Ga0307513, IMG submission 202174) | Populus trichocarpa ectomycorrhiza microbial communities from riparian zone in the Pacific Northwest, United States - 15_EM | ecosystem: Host-associated > Plants > Roots > Unclassified...
ATTTATGTTTTTATTGTGGCCTCTCAGTGAATCAATTCAAGTTGGCAATACTTTATAACTAGAATATTAATTCTACATCATGCAGAGTCTACAACCCAGTGTGGTAACACACGGGCAAGTACTCGTATGAGATGAATTCGAAATTTTCATGTTGCACCTTGTGCTATGGGCTCCACCCTAATTCTACCTTTCCCACTTTTACCCCTTTTTAGGTGTGACATCGATCACCTCTTTGAGCGCCTGGACAAAATTCCACACCTCCTCAAAGGTATTATAAAGTGGTAACGGCGCAGCTCTAATAACGTCCGGCTTCCTTTCATCAACAATGATCCCCCGCTCCTGCAGGCCATCAAATACCTGCATCATAAGTCCTTCTCTAAAAAGTAATGACAATTGTGCCCCACGTGCGGCTGGATTCTGTGGGGTGATGACTTCGAAAGGCTTTGGGTTGTAGGATTCGAATTGGGAGTGGAGGAGGTAGTCGAGGTAGCCGGTCATCCGGATGGATTTGGTCCTTATGGCGGCCATTGTGGCATTTGAGTAGAGGGATAGGGAAGAGAGGAGGGCAGTTAGGTCGAGGATTGAGGGATTGGACAATTGGTAGCCTGCTGCGCCGGGCATGGGACGGAAAACTAGTTGATTATTAGCAGCAGTGCTTAATGGTAAATGGAGAAGGATAAACCAGTATCCATTGTGAACCGTGAAGCCTTGTCATGGCCCCACCAACCGGCAAGTCGGTGTCTTGCGGGTGATGCATGTTTCTCGTGTACGAAGATCCCGGCAATTCCACCAGGCCCGCTCGAGAGATACTTGTAGGTACACCATGCAGCCTATGATTATTAGAACAAGGGGAACAAACAGCCACTCGGCAGGGCTCTTGGTGAAACGGAGTTTCCCTTTGGTGGAGGCAACGGCGGGCTAATGGAGAGATATTGCGAAATCGGTATCTGAGCGGCCTGTTTCACGGGCAAAAAGAAATTCCGTTTCACGAAGACCTTTGCCAAGCGGCTCAATGTATCCGAAAAAAGCACTCACAAAGTCAATGCCCCATTCGTGAAGCTCTAGCAAAATATTCCCAGCAGCATGTGCCAAATCCCAACCAACTAGAATGCCCTTATTCTGAGCATGTCTCGTGATAGCCTTAAGGTCGAATACCTGGCCAGTGTAGTACTGAACACCAGCGAGCCAAAGAACAGCAGTGGTGGAAGCGTTTTCATCGATTACACGGCATATCTGATCGGTGGTCAAAACCTTCCTATCCCCTTCTGGAAATATGGTGACAAGGGCGTCTTTTGGGCTCAGCCCGTGCCATTCAATCTGTGACTCAACAGCGTACTGTTTTGCACTAGTCAGCATATGGGAATCCGTGGAAAAAAGGAATAATGTCTTACATGGTCACTTGGAAAGGCCTTCCCTTCAATGATAATCTTGTATCGGCCTTGCTTCGTGACGTCCGGCTTGTAGAAGCTCGCGAGCAAGGTATGAATGTTTGCAGTTAGGGTTCCCATAGTAGATACCTCCTCGGGGAGAGCTCCGACGACATTCGCCATATGCCTGTTGACCTCCTCCTCGGCAGAGACCCAGGGCCGGGAAAGTGGGTGGTCGAAATGCCCCTGCACACCACGAGTAGCCCAAATTCTAAGCTCTTCTGCGATCAGTGCTTGCGTATTCTTCGGTTGGAGGCCCAAAGAGTTTCCACAAAAGTAGATGCATGGATCTGAGGGATCTATAGCTGGTTAATATTTGTTTCCTCTCCGCAAGAGTTGCTGCTCCTACCATTACAATGGTCCACGGGCTTTATTTCGGGATGAGGGTCTCTAAGGTCCGCTTTAGAGGGAATAAGGAACTCTTTTCGAAAACTGGCTAGCGGATCACTCGCATCCAGGTGGCGAGCAAACTCTCTGGCACTGGATTTAGAGTCCTCGAAGGTGATTCTCTTGCCGTGAATGAATCGATCTAGCTGGGCGGAATCCATGTCTGGAGAGGCGAAGTTCTAGTTAGAGCCGAAGGCGATAGTCGGCTTCGACAGAATGAAACCAGAGGGTACCTCGCAGTAAATTGGACTCACTTTTTGCGGAAATTTCTAGGTAGCTATAGGTGGGAGCAGGAGAGAAAATAGTTGTTGGAATTGAGCCCAAGGTTCGCTATCGTAGTTTGTATCAAACTGGACTCGTCTATTTGTTGCTGTGTTGGGTGGGGGGTATGAGTGCGGAGGGAAAAGAAAGTCAAGATTTCAAACTCGGAGTGTTCACAAGCAAAGAGCCCTGCCAATCCCTAATCACCCCCAGCAGACCAGTTTGTGTATCTCCCTTTCCTTACGTGCCCGTACCCGTTTGTGACTGTGCCTCTCCTCCACGATTCGACTCTGACAACCACCTGACAAAGGCAGGAGAGGTGGAGGCAATCAGTATATTCACGAGTTAGTGCTCGAGTACTGTGCGACAAAAGTCACCCCTCACGATGGGCAAGAGAGCCCCCCCATCCCCTCTAATCTAATCCGGCAGGGGAACGGTGCACGGTAATCTGTCCCTCAATGTAGTCTGGCGTAACAGAAAAAAGTAAGCGTAAGAGCCTCATCATAATACCGGTAGAGGAGGATCGCCAATCGGGTAGACCTCAAGGTAGCATAGGCACTTGTGGTTCGAGTTGGGCGCATTTCTGGGAAATTTTCCCCGATCAGATCACTGGCAGCCCCGTGCATGTTGTGATAATATTATCAGATTCATCGATCAGCAACGGCATCTACTCGAGTACTCGAGTACGTACTCAAGTAACTTATGATACTGTACCACTCGTATTGTAATTGCTAGTGTTTATACAGGTAAAAGGACTCTTACTGCATACCTCCAAAATTCTGAGCTGGCCAATTTTTGGCCTGCACAGGTGTAACTTATGTAATATCATAGCTGTAGTGTATCGAGGTTAGCGATGAGCCCCTGGCGATGCTGTGCTGCAGCCTGGATTCATGGCATCTCGCTGGTCGCCACGCCAATTAATAGAGTTGGAAATCAAAGGTCCGGCCCTGGTAACCTGCAACGACAGCTACCCTACTGTACTTGTACAACTACTCGAGTGCTCTCATCCACTCCCGTGAGGACGTCATTAATCCCTACAAGCCTCCCCCCCCAACTTCCATATATCCAAACCAAAGACGCCCCACCACCACTTATCAACCATGAACGCCAGTTTACGAATAGCTTCAAAGTTTGCTACTGTACAACCATGTCTTTCAGTCACTCCAGGAACTCTCCCTCGAGTCACCACCACTACAGCTAGAACTATCTTTCCCATCACCCGTGTGGGAAACGTTCGGATGGCGAGGCTATCTACTTCGATGCCTGCCCATGCCTCAATTGTTATGAATCCACGCCCCGATAAATCTGGCTCTTTGATGAAGATCGATATATCCCAGCGCGCAGTGAAAGTATATATATATATTTCTCTCGCCCCCCCCTCCTTTCCCCTTCTCCTGCGACCACTATGCTATGAAATAATGATATTGACATTCACAGCGCCTCAAGGAGATCCAACTCAAGGATTCCAACGCCAACCTCGCTTTACGCATAACTGTGGAATCTGGGGGATGTCATGGGTTCAAGTACACTATTTCGTTGTCGGATACATTTGACGAGGAGGAGGATACGTTGGTCACCCCTTTCTCATTCAAACATATAACAGTGTCCCTAATCTGAGATACAGTGTATTCGAGGAGGATGGTGCGAAAGTTGTCATGGACGAACCCTCCTTGGGTCTTCTGAAGGACAGCACTGTCGACTACACCACCGAGCTTATCGGTAGCCAATTCAAGATTGTCAACAACCCTCACGCCACCAGCTCTTGTGGTTGCGGAACCAGTTTCGACATCAAATCCTTATAAAACTCGATCAGGTTGGGATTAGGAATGGCATTCACGGCAGTAGCAGTACTAATAATAATACACGGATGGAGTTTGTGGTTTCTGTCAACTCTTTTTTTATTTCTATTTTTCCTTAATTCACTCCTCATACTTCCATCTCCTTTCAAATATACCATTACATACACCGAGGTTCCGGCGTTGAGTCCTATTCTGTTCTGCACTTATCAATAGACGACTGCTTAATTTCTTGGCGCCCTATCGCAGCTTAAAAAGTCTCTTATCAAAAAATAACCCCACCTCATCTCACGTTTTAACCAAACGGTCGATCCCACTATATACTCCACCACCACCACAACCCAAAAAATGTTGACGGAAGACCAAATTCCAATCGACGCTCTCGTCATAGATGCCGGCCCTCTTATCAGAAACGATTTCACAACCAGCATCCTCAACAGAGTGGGGAAATTGTATTCCATCCCCGCCGTCATTGCCGAAATTCGAGACGCCGCTACAAGGTCTCGCTTAGAGACTACGTGGCTTCCCCTACTCACCCTGCGCGCTCCGAAGCCCGAGAGCATCAAGGTTGTCGGTGACTTTGCGAAGAAGACCGGAGACTTCTCTGTGCTTTCAGTGACAGATTTACAGTTGCTCGCTCTGACATATGAACTGGAGGTGGAGTTGAATGCAGGCAATTGGAGATTGAAAAGTGTGCCCGGGCAGAAGAAGGTTAATGGACCTATCCCCAAGGCTGTGGGGGGAGATGAGGAGAAGGAGGGGGAAGGGTTGGTCAAAGTTGATGGCGAGAAGACTGAGGACGGTGGCGATGCAGAGCCTACTATCGGAAAAGATACAGCGGCTGCTCCGACCGAAGGTTCCCTGTCCCAGAAGCTGGGCCATACTCACATCTCTGCCAATCAAGCAACACCAATGACGTCTACTGAATCTTCGGGATCCACGGAGCAACCTTCATCCTCACCCCCAGAACCCACCATGAACGAGGATTCTAACCCCCCACCAGACACGAACCCCACTGAAAATGCTCCAACCCCAACCTTCGGCTCCGCAACCCCTCCCTCTGCCTCCGCCTCTGAAGATTCCGACTCTGAAGGCTGGATAACCCCCTCAAACCTGCACAAACACCAATCCAAATCTTCCTCCTCCTCCCCCTCTCCCTCAACGAACCCCAAAGCCTCTTGGCCCATCCGCGCCGCTCTCGCAACCACCGACTTCGCCCTTCAATCCGTAACTCTCCAAATGAACCTCCACCTCCTCTCCACCAAAACCCTGCAGCGTATCCACACCATCCGCTCACACATCCTGCGCTGCCATGCGTGCTTCAAACTGACACGCGACATGGCAAAGCAGTTCTGCCCAGTGTGCGGCGGGCCGACGCTGCAGCGAGTGTCCTGCTCCACCGACTCGAAGGGCGCATTCAAGATCTACCTGAAGTGCAACTACCAATGGAATAACCGCGGGAACGTGTTCTCGCTGCCGAAGCCCACGCATGGGAGTGCCAATGGGAAGGGCGATAGGGAGGTGCTGATTCTCCGGGAGGATCAGAAGGAGTACGAGAGGGAGGTGGCTCGGGGCGAGAGGAGAAAAGAGAGGGATTTGCTAGATCCGGATTACCTGCCCGGGATATTGACGGGTGAGAGGAGGGACACTGGGGGGCGGCCCAAGATTGGATATGGTAGGAGGAATCCCAATGTTGCGAGGAAGGGGGGGAAGAAAAAGTGATGATCTCTCTTTATCTCCCCCCCCTTGCTTTGTTGTGCTTTCCAATTGCTTGAATAGAAGGGTCTGGTTTCCCAAGCTCTTGTTTGTCTTTGCTTTTTTTCATCATGTAAAAGTTTACATCAGATTCTGTATTGTTTTATGAATCATCTAAAACAGCCGTTCTCCCTCCAAGTATAACTTTCCACCTCACATATAGCCCAAAGTCTACAACACAGGTCAAGTCTTCCTTCTCAACAGCCCCTTAAAAAAGTCAAAACTATTGTTGTCACTCTGCAGCGCAATTGACCGTCCCGTAGGCCTACCGCCCTCATCCAACTCATCCGCCGTCAAAAGCCCGTAATCCGTGGTAATCCCACGAATCCTAGCCTTCCTCCCCCCCTCCATTTCCAATCGAACAACCTGCCCACTAAAACTCACCATCCCATAATCAGTCAACACATGCCTCTTTTTTGGTTCGTTCTTTTTTTATAAAAAAAATCGCAAAATAAAAACGCACAACCCAATCATAGCACAGACCTATGCAGCCAATGCTTGTAATACAACTCCTCGAACGGAGCGAACCCGCTACGACAGAACTGGTAATACATCTCCTCGAAAACGACCAGGATCTTGGCCAGGAGGCGTTCCTGTTCGAAGGCTGGCAGGCGGGATAGACCCTTGGATTTACGGATTCTGTTGAGTTTTTCTAGGATGTGATTGAGGGAGGTTGTTGGAGCGTTGTTTGTTGTGTTTATGCCGCAGCCGACGACTAGGAGGAATTGGTTGTTAGCGTAGCTAGAGTTCACGAGAATGCCGGCTATCTTGAGGAACTCTTTTTCGTTTTGGGGATTTGAAGCGTCTGGGAGTTTTGGGAAAATATTAGTTTGATGGTTATAAGGGAGGGAGGGAGCAAAAGAGGGCGGTCACAGATGTCGTTGGGCCATTTAAGGCGGACAGGCATGTCTCCGAAACCTATATCGTAGCCCTTAATTGCTTCGACGATGGCGAGGGCGACTAGGTATTGAACGAAGACTACTGGTGCTTGAACACTTAGTTCTCTAGGGTGCCGGATGCAAGTTGAGAATACGAGTGCTCCCATGGGAGATACCCAGACGTTGGATCCGCGACCTCTCCCAGCAACTTGGAGCGTGGCTACCGCCGTCAAACCGCTTGGGAGGCGTTGGAGGAGCTCAAAGTTCCTGATCATCTAGGTCAGATATAACTCAGGCTTCGATACTCGAGGAGGACATACTTGTCCAACATGGTGTTTGTGCTAGTAACAACCTCTCCATAAAGAAGGAAGGATCCGAAGATTTCAGGGGAAGAGCGAGATTGGGATCTGTAACGCTCGAGATGCTTAAAATAGGCGGTATGATCGAAGTATGGCGTTTCTTTAGGAGGTGGATGCCCGGAGTCATGAATTTGTACATGCTTCTCTACCTTGTTGTAGTCAATGATTTTATGGGGGGAATCTTGTTCTCCAGTCAGCGCGCCTGCGAGGGATCCCACTGAGAATGGCTCCGGGTTTCTTTCTAATATAAATGTGTCGTTCTCTCCGAATATCTTTTGCTTGTCTCCGTCGGCGACCGATATTTCCCTCAATCTATTTACTAAATGTCCGACATCTGCCGGGTTTGTGGAAGAGAGGTGGAGGAGCGATAAAGTTGGGATGGCGCTAGCCTCGCCTGAGGCACGAAGCCCCAGTTTTATTAGACAGGCCCTCAGGAAGGCTTCGCGCTGGATGTCAGTTTGCTCTATCAACTCTATTCTCTCGCGGTACTCGCTGTCTCCGGAATTCTTGTCCAGGTTTATAGCGGCAAACCTATAAAATTGGTACATGTCAGTTAACCTCCAGAGGGGGAAGGGGAATCCTACTCAGGGTGTGGGCCAGTTAGAATGACACCCCCGTTACCAATTTTGCAATATACCACCGCAGCATCTCCGCCCTCCACGCTTAACTTCTCTTTCTCCTCATAGCGTGCGAGAACCTCCACACCTCTATCAGCATACTTACCTGCATCAACAAACAATCCTCCACCATTGTAGTAGGAGTTAAATCCCTCCAATTCGTTGTCTCCGAGAGCTTCCCTCTCAATCTTAATCTTAGGAGCCCTAGCTCCCTTCTCACTCGCATACTGGAACCCAGCAAACGCAGCACCTCTGCAAGCCCCTGGGAAGAATTGGAGCTCTCTACTGCCCACAACTTCCATCTTTCCATTGCCGACTTCAAACTCCACCATCTTGCACCCGTAGTAGCCCCCAGCACAAAACCCAATGAATGCCCCACCCTTACGAACGAATTGAGCTATCTTCCTATTTCCCTCGCCATTGAGCACTCGACAGTACCCAAGGTCTGCACCACCAGGTATAACGAGGAGCGCACAAGACGTTTCCCATGGCTCTTTGAGAAGCGTGTCGGCGGCTGCTGGGATGACAGCATAGTGCGGTGATAGAAGTCTGCGGAGGGAATAGAGGCAGTGCCTAACTGACTCAACCGTTGTCCCTGTGCCTATTGCCTGTGTGAGCCTTTTATCACAGCCGATGGTTTAGTTAATCCAGAGAGAAGGTACGATACCAGAGTACACTAGCACATTCATTCGACCCATCTTTAGCGCGATCAGTAGATCTAAACTTGAAGCTGAAAATTGCGGGGCCCAACGAGCCAAAAAGAGTCTAAGGTGACAGACATGATATCAGCATCGGTAAACACAGGCAACGCAACCTTTGGCACTTAAGTTATCTCACCCTCTCGCTTTCACGCTCCTTCTTGGAGATTTTCTCAGTCCTCTATTACCGGGTAAACAAGCGCAGTACGAGTACAGTACAACACAGACCGGATGCCGAGTAACGATAAACCACCGCAGAATGCCCCGCCGAGGGAGCAAGATGAGGATGATGAGTCCGATGCTTGGTAAGTCTAGCTTTACGAGAAAGCCTTAAGAAAAAGAGTGATCTACTTTTTGCTCCTTTTCTGACGGGTCAACAATTGGTTCAGGGACAAAAGAATATCTGATACTGGATGTGCAGGTAAGATTCCCTCACCGTCCATAGTGAGGGGGGCGGTAGGGTAGGTTTAATAACATAATCACAGCGGAAAATACGAGGCTTAACGATTGTTTTTTCGAAAGGAGGGATTGGCGAAAGTGCCAGAAAGAGGTTCGCAACCCTACCCGTGTTCCCCGTTTGCTTTGCTTCTTGATCACGGGCAGTTGGTGGCGGGATTGAGACTAAGGCACTCATGCTTGTACAGATGGAAGCCTTTAAAGAATGTTGGAGGCTGAAGGGAAACACAGATAGAACAGACTCTAGAGACAACTGATTAATGGGTAGGAGGGTAAATGATTGCCTTTTTTTTCATTGCATGTAAACCGTTGTAAAAAATAAATAAAAATGGCCCAGTGGATAGCAGAACTTCTGCTGCAGTACTGTACTGTACGTATGACAAGCAGACGATCCAGTACCCCTAATTGCCTGACGTTTGTAAAAACGACTGCTATTGCATATGGGCAAAAAATGGACCAGAGCCTCAGGTTTTTGGTGGTATGCAATAGCAGTCGTTCCCACAAACGTCAGGCAATTGGGAGTAGTGGGGCGTCCTCCAATGCCATAACCCTCTGAGGAAGCCCACCATTGCAACGAATCTTGGCATTTTTAGTTTGACCATCCCTTCTTCCCCCGCCAAAAAGGAAAAATCCTCTTTCCAAACCTCAATCTCAACACCCAACAACTCCAAGAGGAACCTTTGGTGCTCTATTTTTACATCCCCCGCTCTCGAAAATGTTCTCCGTCTCTAGGAGAGTTCTTGGGGGGCGTCTCGCCTTGAAGTCGTCGGCGAGATTGATCTCCCCTCCGACCTCCAGCGCACTCGCAGTCCGCTACCTGACAGTCAATGCCAGACCCGACCCCATGGGCAAGCCTCAAAACGTCTCCATCTCTAAGTCTGGCTTTAACGATGCCCCAGAGGTCATTCTTACCGAGGGCACGGGCGAGAAAGTCGATTGGGCTAGATCTTTCCACGGATTGTCCACAGAACCGTTCTCTAAGGAGGCAGCCGATGTTTTGCTTGCTCCTGTTGACCCCGAGGATGTGGAAATCAAACCTGGTATCCCCCCCCCCCTGGCAGAAAAATCTAGCATGAAATACTAACCAGTCATGCACTAGATGGAATCATCTATCTTCCTGAAATCAAGTATCGCAGAATTCTCAACAAGGCTTTTGGCCCCGGCGGTTGGGGTCTAGCACCTAGGGGTGAGACCATCGTGACCGAGAGGACGGTTACAAGAGAATATGCTCTTGTTTGCAATGGCCGGTGTGTAGTTTCAGATCCTGGTTTGTGTCTCAGTGCTAATATACCTTAGCCTCGTTTCTGTTGCTCGTGGCGAACAAGACTACTTCGACCCAAGCGGTATCCCCACTGCAACTGAAGGCTGCAAATCGAATGCCTTGATGCGCACCTGCAAGGATCTCGGAATCGTCAGCGAGCTCTGGGACCCACGCTTCATCAGGAGCTTCAAGAAAAAGTACTGTGATGAGAAGTTTGTTGAGCATGCCGTATCAAAGAAGAAGGTGAAGCGCTGGATCAAGAAGGGAGACTCGATAGATTACCCCTTCAAGGTAGTTTCCTACAGTTAGAGAATTGGGCACAATTTTTCCTTGTTGCTTTCATTCACTATCTGGCTATGCCAACGAGCAATTGAGAATCCCGAGGATCAGGTATAAAAATCATGTATACTAGCGCTTCTCCTCTACCTGTGCCGATCAAGTTTTTCATTTTATGTTGTTCACAAACGGATAGCTTTTCGCCCCTCAATTGCCACACGTACTCTCTTTCCAATTGCTCGCTAGCTCAAATCTTTGCGTATACAGGATAATGGAAATCCGGTCTGGAGATGTCCTCTCGCACCTTATAACTCTCCTCCGCATCCTGAAGAATTTCCATATCCACCTCTCCAATAACCATCTGTTCGTGAGCACCCTCAGCCTTTGCAATATCCCCCATGATAGGCATTGTTATTTGTGATAACCCAGCAAAACCAGACTCCTCTGGTCCGCCAGCGTTTGCGAAAGCAATACATGAGGAGTTCTCAAAAGCGCGTGATACTACAACCGATTCAAGATATATAGCCTCGGACCTAGGATTCCGCTGAAATGCAGGCTCCGTCAGGTCCAGCAATGTCCCTTCCCATACTCAGCTGCGGAACCATCATCAGAGGTACTATACGAAGCAGAAAATATCTTACAGAACGAGGGAATTATAATGATTTTTGCACCCTGGATTATAAGTGCGCGAAATGCTTCAGGGACTGTGCCATAGGTCAATTCCTCTGCACGCAATTGTCTCGCCGAGGGAAGGAAGAAGTGGTGATATACATGCCAAGTCCCAGCATATCAGAAGGCCAACTTTTCCAAGTGGAGTATCTATAACTGCATGCGGGTTGTTCCCAGCGGCTTCCAAGTGCGCCTTCTCGGTATGCCTATTCACATCTCAGTCGAGTTCATAGCCACTGGGGTAAAGGAAACTAAAAACCAAAGATTCTTCTTGGTATACGAGCCCAATATCTTCCCCTCATTCGATATGAAGTAGGCGACGTTATACAACATATCCTTTCCATCGTCAACATGTTTCTCAACAAATGTCCCTGGGACAATATTGATACTACATTCCTTCGCTAGTTCCTGCTCCCTCCCCCAAGACACTTTAGCCCCACAACAACTAAACGGCAAGTTGCAAGCATTACATACGCAGAACTTAGAAAGGTACTCTCCATCGACATGGGCATCCGCAAATCCAGGGTCATTTGGGACCCACGAGGTGAGAAAATACTCGGGCAGGACCGCCAGTCGAGCTCCCGCCTTAGCAGCCTTCCGGATGAAGTCCTGGGCACGATTAAAGTTGTCCTCCACCTGCATTGGCTTGGGGTGGAGTTGGATTACGGCGCACTTCCATTTCGACGGTATTTCAGACATATTTGACAGAGGGCTCGTCTCAAGCGTGGCTCAGGTTGTGTATGTGGGCCATCGAAAGAGTAGCCCACCGGTATTTCTGCGAGGGGCTCGGTTTTCAACGGGTTTCACAGGCCAATGTCATTGTATGAGATAAAATTGCCGTAAGGTTATCATGGGAAAGACTCGCGACATTCAATCATCAAAGTACGGTGGGGAGTACCGGTATTTCCTCCCTAATATACAGTAGGGTACGTACCAGTATATATTTCTTACGACTTAATGAGGAGGCACGATACGTAGCGTTTCCAGGAGCCAAATTAAGCTTATGGGAGTCGACCTCTTCAAAAAAAATCATAGGGTGAGTGATTCACTGTGAGCCGAAGGAGGGCAAACCCTAGTGTAATCTTCGATCCACAGCAACCACCACAGAGGGCGCAACTTCGGTTTGGGGATTCTGGATGCTGCGGCGTTGATTGGCAACGGATTGAAAAAAGTTAATTACCTTATCACAACCTCACCCCTCCATCCCCGCCACAGAAAACCAGCCAAAAATGTTGCCGAGCCAAAATTTCAATGGTACAACTCGCCATCCCCGTGAGGATTCAGATACCGACGATGAGGTTCTTGCTTCAACTTTAGTCGACGCACTTCGAGATGACGGCGACTACGATGACATGGAATCGGCGGGTGGGAATCTCCAAATATCTGGTGAAAATATCCAGCAGCGATTAGCTGCAGCAGCTACCCCTCTGGACTTCCAAGCCCCTCTACAAAATCGGTTTGACAGCTACGACAATTACTGCACGCTTTTTCACTTCATCCTCAATTCGGACGGGCCAGTGGATCTAGAGCTACCGACTGTAGGTTCATTTTCACATTACGTTGATACTACTATGGGACCAGTGGACGCAACAACGGTAGCATCCTGCGGATTGAATCTTTTTGTTTTCGTTCCCGTGCTTCCCTGGAGGGAGACATGGTTAAGGATGAGTTAGCTAATGACAGTTTGCTGTTAGTACTACTGGGCCTGGGATGTCATCGATGAGTTTATCTATCAGTTTAACAGCTTCTGTAGTCATCGCAATGCTGTGGCTCGAAAAGATGGCGGTGGTAGTGAGGAAGAGAGAAAGCTATTGTGTGATAACCCGCAAACTTGGGGGTGCTACAGTGTACTTAACGTTCTCTACTCCTTGATCCAACGTTCTCAGATGAATGAGCAGCTCGCGGCTATTAAGAAAGGAAAAGACCCAAAGTAAGTGGCCTCTTCCGATATTGTGATCAGGCTGAGTTTGATACTGATCCGAGCGCTATAGTGAGGTTGCTGGTGAATATGGGTCTCGCCCGTTGTACCGGATGTTGGGCTACTTCAGTATCATTGGGCTACTCCGGGTTCATTGCCTGCTCGGTGACTTTACGCTAGCGCTCAAAACCTTGGATGACATAGAGTTGAACAAGAAGGCTGTCTTCGCTCGAGTAATGGCAGCTCATTTCACTACGTAAGCCCTTGCTCCCATGACCACTGTCCCTCGGATACCGTCGATGCTAACCCTCACACAGATACTACTATGTTGGGTTCAGCTACATGATGATGAGAAGATATGCAGATGCCATCAAGGCCTTTTCACATATCCTTGTCTACGTCTCACGAACTAAGAACTTTCAGAAGAATGCCCAGTTCGACTCCGTATGCCACTCATCGATCGCTTCTATTAGTGCATTTGCTAATACTGTACTTGCAGGTTACTAAGAAGAACGACCAGATGTATGCTCTCATCGCTATTTGTGTAGCCCTCTGCCCTACTCGCCTCGATGACACCATCCATGCTTCTTTGCGTGAGAAATACGGTGAGCAATTTACCAAGATGCAACGTGGAGGCTCCGATGCCCTACAGATCTACGAGCACCTGTTCATGTCTGCTTGCCCTAAATTCATCTCTCCCATCCCCCCAGATTTCGATAATCCAGAGAACAATGTCGACCCCTCGAAGCACCACCTCCAGATTTTTATGGCAGATGTGCGGAACTCTATGCTGGCGCCTACACTGAAGAGCTACCTTAAGCTATACACTACCATGGATCTGAAGAAGCTCGCGGCGTTTATCGAAGTCGATCCTGAGGTACTGAGGACTCAGCTACTGGTTTACAAACAAAGGAGTAGGCAGACTAGGTGGATTGAGAGTGGCTTGTTGGAAGGGGAGACCATTAATACCTCTGATTTGGATTTTGCCTTGCAAGGAGTAAGCCTTTCTACACATGTCCCACAAGGGCCCTGCTAACTAGAACACCGCAGGACCTAATTCACATCTCGGAAGCTAAGGTCGGAAGAAGACTTGTGGACTGGTACCTCCGCAACCTTGCAAAGACCTATTAAGCAATGTGCGGGCGGAGGGATGAGATTGGTCTCTAGGGTGAAAGATAAAGGAGGTTCTTATAATGGTGTCTCTGGGTTCTATTTCTTTCACGCGTGGGAAAAAGTTATAAAGATCAATGTGAACATCGGTGGGCCTAGTCGATGTTTTATGGCCTCCTTGTGTATATTCATATTCCTTTAGCAAGTATGATATTTCATGCGGAGTTTTTTTCTCTCCAACCTTCCCCTTTTCGGTCGGTGTAGGCCACGAGTGATACATGATGATGATGATGATGATGATGATGATGGAATATTCCAAAATGTGCACGGAGGTACGACGCATTCTCAGCCTTCGTATGATACTTGTATTCATTTGAAAAACACACCCCCTACACTATCCCACCCTAAACCCCTGTTCAATCATAAATCATAAAAAACTCCTAGCAGACAAAAAACAAAAGGAAAAAAAGGCGGTATCAAACTCGGGTCGCAGAAGTGGAGGAAAACGGAGAGAAACAGCGAAAATCAAACATAAAAAGAACCTCCCTCTCACGACAGAACCGGCGCCCTATCCCTGTCCCTATCCCTATGCGGCGGGCTCACCGGCGTTGCTCCAGGCGGTAACCTCCTGGGTGGGGGAGTATGCGCCATGCCCCTCTTCTGCTTCTTCCTCTCTGGGCTATTGCCGAGCCTATCTATCACCGGTTGCGGTGGTGGTAGCGGAACTCTCGCCCTACGTTTGCTGGGTTCTGGCCTGTCTTCGCCTTCGCTTGCAGATATGGTGGAGTCACGGGAACGGGAGCGGCGGCGTTTTTGGTGGGCTGATGAAGAAGTGAAGGCTAAGGGGGATAGGAGGCTTGGTCGGGTGTTTTGTGAGGAGTTTGTGGAGGAGGGGAGGGTGGTCGTTATCGATGGGAGGTGATGCTGTTTGCGGGGCTTTCTCAGACGGGGGTGAGAGTTTTGCTGATTGGGACTATCATCGTGGTGATGATGGTGATGGTGGTGGTGGCGGTGGTGGTCGGAGTGGTCTTCTTCGACCATTTCCTGTGAGAGGACTTGTGATGCTAGGAGGCCCAAGGCTGCTAGTCCGTCATCTTCATTGTTGGTGTCGGATTCTGGAGCATTGCGTAGTCCCGGTACCCGTGATGGACCTCTGTGACCGTCATCCCGGCTGGTTGTGAGCTGCTGGTGGTCTGCGGTGGCGGAGGAGGAAGTAGGGCAACCCGGAGACCGAGAGACCTCTAATTGGTGCTGGTGCTGTCGGTTGTCCCGAATCCGCTTTTTCAACTTCTCGTTCTCGTCCCTCAGCTCACTGAGATCCTCGCGGTACTCTCGGAGACTGCGCTTAGCACGCCTTAATCGTCGCTTGTACAATTCGTTCTCCTCCGCGAGTGCGGCCTGTTGGTTGGTGTTCCAGGAGCCCTGGTCGAGACGGAGTACCTCCACTTCGCGGCGAGTGATATCTGACTCTACTTGGTGACGGGCGGCTGCTTCTGAATTCTCTAGCATGAGGAGTTTGTGCTGGAGGGTGTAATGCGTTGCCGTGGTGCGTAGTGAGGATAGCGACGACGAGAGGGTCCTGATCAGCTGGTTGGCTAGGCTCAACTTCGATCGCAAGGTACCCAAATCGAGGGATTCAATAGCGGACGGGCTAAGGTCACCCCATGTTTCCGTCTCAAGTGGGGGCACTGGTAGCCCCGGGAGTTCAATGGGAGTTGGGACAGCGGTAGTAGAAGTTGTAGACGAGGGGCCGAAGGATGTGGAGGCGAAGGATGGGGTCGCTGCGCGGTTGTAGAAAGATTTCGCTGGGGCAAGATGAGCATTCGGTGTCAAGGGCTGCTGGTGGAACTGCGAGTGAGAGTTCGAGGAAGGAGTCACTTGGATCGCAACTGGCGAGAGCGGTGGTGTAGGCGTGCGTACGATAGACCGCGAAAGATGTCGTTGGTGGTCTTCCTGGGCGGCCATTGGCGTACCAATGGGATGGGGCGAGAAGCGGGCAACGTCTATGGATAAAAATACAGTACGAGCAGGGCTGCGATAGAAAAAGAGAGAGAGTGTGTGTGTGGTCCGAAGAACGATGGGCTAGAAGTGCGAGAGGGGCGAGGAGGAAGAGGGGGCCTCCTCTGTGGGGGAAGGGGAGCGAGAGGCACAGTGGATCGCTGAACTACCGGGGGGACTTTGAGTGTGACTGACGATCCAAACGTCACGTACGGTACTAGTACTGCACATTGTAAACAAGAGATGAGGTTGGGTGTGACAATGGAATTGTTTTACATAAGCAGAGTCACAACGAAACCACATGCCAACGGTCACCAGTAGCAACCATGCTGTGCAGCCACTTTTTAATGCTTGGCTCGACTCGCTTGTCTCATTGCGAGGCTGTCACGGCAACCTGACCCATCTCACCCCTTGCAGTTCTGCTCGCACAGACCGATCTCTGGTTTTCCTCCCCCAGAACGAACTCAGGGACACCCTTGTCTTCTCTCGTCCCGCTCGAGAGCGGTCAGGGGGTTGTCTACCTTTGTCACGCTTGATTTTAACATCGTGGCTCTCCCATAACAATCTTGTGACAAGAACAATTGTAACGGTACCAACATTCGAGCTGCTCCCTGTTCTCTAAATTGTTTATGATACCAGTGTGATGCTTTGCTGTGGTCACGCTCAGTCACTCGCGGCTCAAGAAAGTCAATTTTGAGCCTGTTTCAACGCGTCCACTTTGAATTAATTAGTTACGCTCAGACACACGGGAACCAACCAGAGCAGCTAACTACTAGTAGGCTTCGGCAGCCAGATTATGAAAGTCACTCTCCCTTTCCACTCCTTTCGCTAATATGCCACCCATCAGTTCCTTTTTCCACTTCTGCTCCCTCTTCTTTCTTTTCCTCCCTCCCTACCCCTGATCTTATCAGCCGGATTGTTTGCATGCTTCCACAATGAGTGAGGGTCGTGAAGTCGACAGTCCTATCACGGAAGCTCCTACTAATGGAGAAGAGAGTGAGGTGGGTGAGGTAGTGAGCGAGGTTAGAGAAGCGGAATCTTCTCGGCCCGTGACTGCTTCTTCTATTCATGCCACTAGCGCTCCTGCTCCAGCAGGTTTCCTCCGACGCACATTGCCCTCTAGGCTACCAAGGCCGCGGAAAGTGTCACCGACTATTCCACATCCAATCACTGTTGGTTCTCTGAGACCCTCTGTTCCTGAAGGAAATTTCCAATTGGCAACATCTCCCAGGGGACCCCCTACTATTCCCAGGCGAGGCCAGACAACTGGTAATGCTGCAGGTGCGTTGTGCCAATTATCAAGCAAACCTAACCTCATCTAATCCTGTATTTTGCACCATAGTTTGTCCAACAGATCCACCAGGTTCTCCAGTCATCAGGACCCCAAGGAGACCCAATTTTGGAACACTTGACCATGCCTCACCTACAACAGCATCTCTTGCAAAAAGAGCTTCGATACCCTCTCTTAATAGAAAGCCGTCGGTCTCGTCGCTGTCAAGAAAAGCTTCCTCATCCCAGCTGCAAAACTCCACTGTTTCGACGCCGCCCGGAAGAAGAACCTCGGATATCAATGGAAATGCAGCACCGCGGCTAGCCAAGAAGCCCTCGGCTTCCCAACTTGCCATATCAAAACGTCCTTCTAATCCGCAGTTGTCTAAAAAGCCATCAGCAGCCCAATTGAATAGCCCAACAGTTGCTGCCTCGCCCAGCCCTACGCCACTCCGGCGTGCGGCATCGGCGTATCTACCGTCTCAGCAGGGTCCCACGGTAGCTAAAATTCCTCACCGTCCGTCGTTGACCCAACTCCGTCAGGCCTCGGCTGGGAGCAATGGAGCCCCGGCTCCACGGTTACAGAAGATCCAAAAGCCGGCTGCGCCAAATTCACCCAGCCCAGAATCTCCTTCTCCGAAAAAGGCCCCTAGAGCCGCATCCCAATCTCTTCGTGATACTATTGCCAAAGCCCGGGCTGCTCATCGGGCAATGTCAAACGCAACCGGGCCTCCAGCCTCTCTAGTCAGTGCTGTGGCTGCTGAAGTTGCTAATAACGACTTGAACGGGTTCAACTTTTCGAGCGAAGACCCCTTCAATCAAGCCGTTTTTGGTGAGGGTGGGTCCACCAAGGTCCTGAAACAACGGATCAAGACTGCCAGAGTGGAAGGCCGTCTCAACATCTCGAATCTCCAACTCAATGAGATCCCGGAGGATGTTTATAAAATGTATGAGACCACGGAGGAGGATTTAGCGTCCAATGAAGCCAACGATGGCCCGAAGTGGTACGAAAGCGTGGATTTAGTCCGATTTGTGGGTGCAGACAACGAGATCGGGGCGATAAGTGAAGATTTGGTAAAGCATTTTGGAGGATTGGCCAGTATTGATGTATGTGGAAAACGTCTGCCTACTGGCGCTTCCTTTCTTTTTAGTCTTGCTAGAATTTTCCGCGGTACAAGGAATGCAAAGGCTGATCAGCGGGGTAAATTAGATGCACAACAATCTGCTAACGGCGTTGCCACATAACTTTGGAGAGTTGACTGAACTGACAGTTCTCAATCTGGTGCGTAGCATACCTTAGCTCAAGTGTGGATGCAGCTACTTTTTAAAGCTTTACTGACTTCAAACATGGTGATCAGACCAATAACAAGCTCGACAATGGCGCCCTTGGTATTATTTGCCAAATCTCTAGTTTGGTAGATCTCAAGCTCGCTAAGAACGGTCTTGAAGGAGAGCTTGATTCATCAATCTCCAAGCTCACAAACCTTGAGATCCTAGAGTTGCAGGAGAACAAGCTCCAGTCTTTGCCTTCTTCGCTCGGGCAATTATCGAAACTTCATATTCTCAATATTTCTCATAATATCATTCAGACCATTCCGTTTGAGTCTCTACTCGGTTGCCAGTTGCACGAGTTGACCGCCTCAAACAATAAGATAAAAGGAACTTTATTTCCCCGCGAGGTTACTCGATTCGACTCCTTGCACTCTCTGGATATCCGAAACAACCATATCTCTATCTTCAGCGAGGATGATATTGTTCTCTCCTCTCTCCAACAGCTCCTTGCCACCAATAATGGTCTCTTATCATTCCCTTCTGTTACAGGATGGGAGGAATTGTTGGTATTTCTTGTTGATTCCAACCACCTTGACTCACTGCCCGATGGTTTAGTTGGTCTGCATCGAGTTCGGACCGTTGATGTTTCTGCAAATGACATTAAGACATTGGATGCAAGAGTTGGAATCATGGAGGGGCTGGAGGTGCTAAAATTTGATGGAAATCCTCTGAGAGAGAGACAGCTTTTGGGGATGAGCATCGCCGATTTGAAGCGAACTCTCAAAGGACGTTTAGCTCCGCCCGAGATTATCATCGCGGAAGCAGAAGATGATGATCCGGGCAGCTTCGACGATCCGGTTGACAGCAGACCCCAGGCCATATCTAAGAACTCGAAAATCTTAGAAGTTGGGAGAGGTGGCGCGCTAGACCTAATTTCTAAGAATTATGAAGATATTCCCAAGGAGTTAATGGATACTGTCAAGGGAACTCCTAGCAGTGTTTCTCTACTTCATAACAGGCTTACCTCATTCCCATTGAGCCTAGAGATATTCGCGCTTGGGTTGACTAGTCTCAACATCGGTCATAACAAACTTTCTGGGAGTTCATATTTCCCGAATAAAATGTCTTTGACATCGCTTACCACCCTCATCATCCAAGCCAATAACATCACTTCTCTACAGCCATTGATAGAGAACTTGGATGCGCCAAAGCTCGATACATTGGATGTTTCGGCCAACCGCCTCAGTTCTATCGAAGGGATCAGGCCAACTTTCCCGTACCTGATTGCTTTTTATGCGAGAGATAATCAGATTACCGAGATTCCGGTAGATTCTGTTGATGGAATAAGAATACTTGACCTCAGCAGCAATGCAATTACCAGCTTGCCGCCTAAGCTAGGAACAGTCAGCAGCATTCGTGAGTTGAGAGTTGGTGGCAATCTTTTTAGGGTTCCGCGCTGGCAGGTTTTGGAGAAGGGGACGGAAAGTGTGATGGAATGGCTTCGGGGAAGATTACCCGTTGATGAGCAAGCAGAGTAGTTTTTCTGTACGGGTCGCGAACCATATCAGATAAGAGGCGTAGGTTGGGGTGAATTATAGAAAAAGTGTTACAATGGGGTTTGGGAGAAAGGTTATTAGAAATAGATATATCATAGTATTATCATTGTAATTGTAGTATCAATACTTTAATTCAGTGTATACCGTCATTCCCCGAGAATGCTCGATAATCTCACAGGTCCTCACTCGGTGGTTCTCGGGCAAGAAATTATAACCATACTGTAGTTACCCTCTTGAATGGAGGACGCAATTTCGGGGGTTTCGCGGCCCGTCCCCTGAACGTCATTAAACCTTATCCCACAGTTAACCCTCTTGTTTGCTCCCTACCAGTCGCTCGTTTCCCGAGCAATCAGAAAATGGTATCAATCTCCTCCTTCACCACCCCTAACTACACAGCAAAGTAATAATAATAATATGGCGGCCCTCCAGTCTCGCTACGAAATCCTCTCACCAGAAGGCCTCCGTACCGATGGCCGCCGCTGGAATGAAATGCGCCGCTTCTCAGCCAAAATGGCTACCACCACAGCCGCGGATGGCAGCTCATACGTGGAGCATGGTAACACGAAGGTGATATGCTCCGTCAACGGTCCAATCGAGCCCCGCGCCACCGGCTCTCGCAATTCCGAGCGTGCAACGATCACAGTGGACGTCTGCTTCGCAGCGTTCAGCGGGACGGATAGGAAGAAGAGAGGAAAGGGCGACAAGTACTTTGCCCGCCCTCAAATCACCAAACTTATTTCACTTACCAAGGGGGGGGATACTTTGCTAACAGATTGAGCGCAATCAAAAAAGACGAGTCCTAGAAATGCAATCCGCCCTCTCCCACACCTTCGCTTCCACACTCTTGACCGTCCTGCACCCACGCTCCGAGGTGCACATCAGTTTACACATCCTCTCCCAGGACGGCTCGATCTTAGCCACTTGCGTTAACGCTGCCACACTCGCGCTCGTCGACGCTGGCGTGCCCATGACTGACTACGTGACCGCATGCACCGTTGCATCCTATACCAACCCGGACGAGTCGGACGAACCCCTGCTCGACATGAATTCCGCTGAGGAGATGGATTTGCCGGGGGTCACGCTCGCGACTGTGGGCAGGAACGACAAGATTTCCCTACTACAATTGGAGACTAAAGTGCGCTTGGAGAGGCTTGAGGGCATGATGGCTGTTGGCATTGACGGGTGCGCGAAGATTAGGCAGTTGTTGGATCGGGTTGTTCGCGAGCATGGGAATGAGATGGCGAGGATGGGGGCGCTGTGATCGACTCGGGACAGGTCTTTTCTTTTCTCGAGTATTAGATTTGGTTTCAATTGATTTGGGGGGGGGGGGTTGTTTTCCTCTCTTTCTTTCTTTTTTCTGCTAGGGTATATTAATCTATGGGGCTGGGAGTTTTTGTTTTTAGTTCTTTTGTGGCTCGTCATGCAATAAAGAGCTACTGTTGTATCCTCCCCCAGAACCAAGAAAGAAAAAGTCCCAAATCCCAGTGGTATGCAGACACATAACAGAAGCACGGTACAACACAGCTTTTCCAAGCCTCTGCATTTACAGTACATCACATATATATTAGAATAGTAGATGCCCGATCCGAGCAGATGAAGTTGCTTGACTAGTTGCAATGTCAAATACAAGCATCTTTCCCGCGTAAGGTCCACTCAGCCATCTCGACATCACACACAAAAGACACTAGGAAAATTTCCAACCTAATACACCATCCTGTAAAAATGTTTAGAAGGGGGTTCATGAGCCTCCCTATTGTACTGTACTCGAGTGCATATTATAATACAACTTATGGGAAGAAGAAGAAGAAGAAGAAAGTGCGGACCAATCATCTAATATTCCATCTAATCAAAAGTCTCCCCCTTCTACCGTTATCCACACCTGACCAAGGACGAGACTCCTTGGAAAGCCAGGAAAAGACTTGAAGCTCTCACAAACCAGCCATAAATGGAGAAAATAATTTCCAACTCCTCTCAGCCTTGTAAGCAGCCGCGTTTTGTACAGTACCTATAGTACCGTCCAATCATGAGCCGTGTGCTGTATACTTAAATCACTGCATCGGGCCACTTGCTGCCCCGCCCACAACTTGTGATACCTCCTCCCCTACCCTTCCTGCGCAGTGCCGAGGTTCCAAGTGAATCCTGCCAGTATACCGTCTAGCTATCTCCTTTCTCACTTTGATATAATGAAAAACGCCAAGGCGAGCAAAAAGCGTTACTGTGGACTAACGCTTAAAGGGGTAAATGTCAATGCTCGAGGTCTTGAGAGAGGCGGGGCTTGCTTTTAGTTTGGTATGATACTGTAGAGAGCTCGCAAGCCATAGAATTATAAAGTTCCTCACACCCCATTCCCACTCAAGTTTCACCTTTATCTGTCGCTGAACCACCTGTGCTGTGAAAGTTGACGGGTGAGATATTGTATACTCGTGAAAGTGTCATGTCTCGAAAGGAAATTTCCCAAATAAGATGCTACAGCCAAAAGAAACAAACTAACTGGCAAACCAGCCTTCTCTAACTTGGACCATATAATTGAAAATCGCAACGAACATTTCATACCGCAGAACACGGATTTCCATTTTTCCTTGTACGCATGCATCAATGAATGGATGCCTAAATACATGGCTTAGGATAATGTATATTCCGTGGCTTAGAAAAAAAACTTTTGAGAGAAGAAGAAAGTAAATCCAAGGGTAGAAGAAGGTTTGGGGGGGAGAGGGAGGTAAAGAAGTAAGGAAACCAGATACAAAAGAGGAACTAGGTCTTCATAGCTCCCCCATGGAAGCCGGACTGTTGATTAAATTGAACGTTTTTCTGCGTTCGAGGACCCTTGTGGCCGCCCCTCCCGCCCCTCCCGCCTGAATGATCGCCCCTCTGGCCGCCTCTTCCGCCTCTACCTCCTCCACCTCCACGCTGCTGACCGCCTTCGAAACCACCTTGGCCTTGCGTCTTCTGCTCCAAGACCCGCTCGTTTTGCTCCATCAGGCCGCTGGCTTTATCGCTAAGCGTCAAGGCAAGAGTTTGCAGACGTGAGAGCTCGACGCCCTTTCTGAAGATGATGGCGTTGTTGACCTGATCCAACGCCGCCGCGATCTCTTCGTGGGCGATCATCTTGCTGACCAATGCCGAAACCTTACGCTCGCTGAGATCGAACATCTCAACTAGGCGGCCGAGTGATAGGGTATCGTAGAAGGGAGCATAGGTGAAAAGATAAGTCCTGAGGCCCTCCTCCTGGATCTTCTCAGAAAGCATCTCCTTAATCTTCTGTGGTTCGGGGAGAAGATCCCAAATCTTTATGGCGTGGATGAGTTCGCTTGATCTCTTCCATTCTCCGGCGGCGAGGGCCTTAGCGGATTGCATTACGTGATCTCGGGTATTCTCCGGAGGACCGGTGAAGATCTGGCGTTCATGGTATTCAAGCATACGCCGGAAAGTCTTGCTGATAACACGCTTCTTCATATCTGGCGAGGAGCCACTTGCGGCTAATGCCGGGATCTCAAGTAGCATTGAGCAAGTGAGGTATGCGCACTCCAAGAGTTCAAGATTAATATGCTGGTGGAAGGGAAGTTGCCGTTGCCTCTCAAGACGCTCTTGTTCAGGAGTGACTTGTGAGTAGCGCTGGATCTGTACACCCTGGGCTAAGAGCTCCTTAAGTCTGCCAGTACCGCAGATTTCCTGTAGCGATGTCTGGGCTTCGTAGATCAATCCGGCCCTGAAAGCGCAAAGTCCAACTTGAACCAAGGTTCTGTTGTACAAGATTTGGGTGCTAACGTCGGCGACATGAATATTCTCTTGGAGATGTGACATGAGAAGCATATCGCGGGCCTTGTAGAACTGGTTGTGAAGAGCATAATGGTAGATGTGGCAAAGCATAGCCCGTGTCCGGATAACAGTGGCATCGTGTTTGTAGAGGTAGGTGGCCAATACGTGGAGGAGATCAGTCGCATCCGTATGAGCGATGGTTCTAGGAGAAATCGCAGAGTTAAGTTGGGTAGGAATTAGCTTCCAAGCGTTCTCCTCGGCGGTAATAATGACTTGCTCAGGCTAGAAACAAGGGTTAGCGAAATGCATGACAGGGCTTTCGTAGGAACTACCTTAAAGTACAAATGCTCAAGTCTTCGCATGATAACACGGTTCAGCGACTCGTCCGTGGGAACATTCTGGTTTCTCTGGAGCCTCTCCAAATACAGCTGATTTCTTAGGATGGTTGTGTATAGAGCACCTTCATCACTTAGCCTATCGATGTATTCAGTTGTATGGGGGTCAATGTGTTGTAGTGATCGAGTAAGTTCGTCATCGAGCCTGTCAACAAAGGAAACAATGCTCCCCGGGATCTTAAGAATCTCGCCGGGGGCTGGCAGAGGTGGCTTTTCATCATCGTCCCATTCCTCAGCGGTCTCAATCACAACATAATCGGGATTAGCCTCCAAAACCTCCAGTAATGTATTGAATTCTTTTTCAGCACTGGGAATGGTAGATTAGTCAGCAGCTTGGTTAGGGTTGAAGATCCCGGTGCAGTACTCACGATTTCCATTGATCAGTTGCCATGTAGGAGAGAGCACCGGTGGTGAGATCGAATCGCGTGGAAATGAGAGCCAGAAGAACCTTGATTCTCTGATAGGGTGTGTGGGCCACTTCATACAGTTTTTCCATAACCTTAATCTGTTCTCCCTTGTCCGTATTCTTCTTTCCTCTTGCCTCGATAATGACTCGCAGATGTTTGAAAATACTCTCAGGAGTATACACCAGGGTCCTTCCACCCCGCCCAACCAAAGAGAACCCTTCGTCGTCGCCTTCCTCGAAGATACCTGAGGTCTGAGCACGTGGCGCTCTAGGAGTTGGAACAGCTTCCTCCCTCTCCTCGACCATGAAACCCTCCCTGTCTTTCCTATACGCCTCGACTTGCGACTCATACGAACGGTTGTTACGCTTTACACGTTGCTTGATTGTATTCAGAGCACGAGCATTGGTAGCGTTCATCTTCTTAGCCGTAGCCTTATCCTTGAGGGTCTCATTCATGAAATCCTCCAACTCGGCAATAGCTCGGATGTAAACCTTCGGTATCTCGGGACTTTTTGATATAACCTTGTTGAGCTTATCAAATTCTATAAAACCAAAAAATGTTATCTTAATGCCCCACTAAACAACCCCGCCTGCCCCGCTCCCACACCAAACCAAATCAAATGAACATCGTGAAGTAAAGCCGGAATTGTACCCACCTACTGATATAAGCACCCAGTCATTGATCTTCTCCCCATTCTCAATAAGCTTGATAGAGCCCTCGATTTCCTCCAACCGTTTGTCCTTCGCGCTCTTGACGATGCGTTTGCTGTCCTCTTCATCGCTGCTGTCATCACCCCCTCCCCCGCGAGACAAGAATTGTAGCCCGGCATCATCATTGCCATCTTCGTCGACTCCATCCGACTCGTCTTCAGAACCGGACTCGTCGGCACTAGCCTCCTCCTCCTCCTCCTCTTCCGAATATAAGTCCTCGTCAGAGGAGCTTGTATCGCTGTCGCTTAGACCCCCGTGAAAGAACCGAGACATGATTGTTGAACTTCAACGACAGTGCGTGGCTGGGTGATCTGCGGTTTAGGGAGATTCCTGTATCGGCAAAGGATGGAGGAGGTTTGGGTGTGGTTGTAGTCGCAGTTGTGGTGGGAGGCTTGTCTTGGTAGTATTTCGCCTATTCAAGGTAAACGCTGGAGTGGGATAAAAAATTAAAAAATAAAGAAACACCCTTGTGTGGTTGAGGGCTATTCATCGAATTGCCCTAAAGCGGCCCACCTGTCACGCCTGGGGCCCTGACTTCCCCGCCATCTTGCACGTGGGACGCAAAAACCACTGAGAACAGCCTGAGTAAGGACATCATTTTCTATGTACAAATGTCCACTCAATTCCCAACTCCTCACGAGTCGTATCAGGTTTCAATAAAGGCCAAGTAACCTACATCCTTTCCGAAAACTCTATGCACCTATTTTTAATTCAGGTATTGGTGCCAAGTAAGTGTGCAAAATAGGCCATTTTCGACGCAAAACCGCCTGTGTCCACTCACTTTTTGTGTCCCATTGGTGTCAAACCGGTGAAATATGGCACTTTAACGGGCGCCCAAACGCCCCGACTTCATTCCTCTATACCCACCGGAGCCGAGTCCCACCAATAGCAAAGAGAAAAGCTCCACTTGTATAAAAACAGAAGATACAACAATTAGGGGGCGGTAGGTTTACTTTGTGGACATCGGTACAGCACATCTTACAGTACGAGACATTCAAGTCCCCGGATTAGGATCGAGTCTTTTGGTTTTTTTCCTGTTCCTTTTGGTGGTGATGTTGCGAAAGAGCCGCGACCCCGGCCCGGCAATATGAGCACCGTGCCGTACAGCATCATCGAAACACCCCGATCCAGGCGTCTGTATGATATGATACCTCGATTTTTGCATCCAATGAGCGTATTGGATCTAGGTTAGGGATAACAGAGTATATAACCACACAGAAATACATCTTCACAGTACTGCACTAACCCTGATATTTCCTTTTTATGACACCACCGGTATGGCTCAAGCTCAAGCCGTCCACCAGCTTAATCCGCTAGGACTCGTTTTATGTATTTCATACATATATTTGCGTGCATAAGTGCTTTAAAAATTCGGATCCCTCAACATCACGAGAGAAAATGAAAGAAAAACGTGAAAGAAAAACGTGAAAGATGGAATCCGCCTATCGTACAACCCCCTCACAACAATCGTGGACAGCACTGCGGTCACTTTATCTGATCACAACATCACCATCTTAACTCACAAATAATCACTCGCAACGACTCAAGCACCTGGGCCATAGGCCATCCACCCCATCCAAAACAAACCGTTTTCAGCAGCTAGAAGGAAAAAGAAAAAATGCCTCCTCAAATTCGTTAAAACTGGAAATTGGGAAATAAAAGAGTGCATAAAACAATACAACGAGAAACCGGTTAGTCGTGAGCATAGGATAATCGTAAACATAAAAGGAAAACCAATTTTCTGAAGGAACCAAAGAGGCCCTTGTTACAAATCATGTTTCCACGCCCTCCCCTTTGATCCACCTTCACCTCCATTAATTCCCATTCATTCGGATACGCGTGGTTGCCCCACCCCTGCCCCCCCTTCTCGTTAGGAACACGTTTTAATGTGAACCTAAAGCGTTCTCTTGTTGTGAACTCGCCATCCGTACGCCCACGGCTGGGCTGGGAAAAAAAACGTACGCTTACGCATGCAAAACAGATTCACTAACCACCCAAGACAACCAACAAAACCAACAGCAACAAATGAAACCAGGAGATGTGCTACCCAGTCGAGAGAGTTATCACCAATGTTGTTGATTGAAAAGCCCATCCTCTAAGGTGCGGTCTTCCAAAGTCCTTATCACATCGCGGTTCCTATACTGCCCTCCACGGTTCTGCCGCCGTCCCCTCCCGTTACCAGGTTCGTCCGGAATACCTCCGGGCGGAGGCGGGAAGTATGCTGGACTAGGTTGCAGACGAATGGGCTGTGTAGGATCCATCATTGAGGCAGCTCTTTGAATCTGGGGAGGAACTCCGTCGACCATCGTGGCTGAGCGCTGGCGAGCCGCCCTGTTGGGGTTTTGGGGATAGAGTGCTTGGTGAGCAGCCTGGCCATAGCTTGAAGGAATTTGCCCTCCTTGGTGCTGGTGCTGCTGCTGTGGTTGCTGCTGTTGTTGCTGTATGATACCAAGTTGACTCCCATACTGGGTACTACTTGTTGTATAGGCTGGCGGTGCCTGCTGTTGAGGTTGGTTAGGCTGTTGTGTTGAGCCGTAGGCATTATTGTAGACAGTAGGGGGCTGTGGATGTCCTGAGGAGGCCGAATAATTTCCAAGAGAAACGCCGGAATAATTGGACTGCGATGGAGCCACATGGGCGGCTTGCTGGGCCTGTTGAACGCGTTGCTGGGCTTGAATCTGAGCTTGTGCTTGTGCTTGCATCGCTGCTTGCTGCTTTTGGATCATTGCTTGCTCTGCCCTCTGCTGTTGCTCAGCGCCAGACATGGGGGACTTCGGTGGCGGTGATTTAAGGTTCATAGGAGGTATAAAAGGTCCCGTGTACTTCTGTTGAGTAATGAAGGGATGCAGCTTTGCTTGCTGTGGGGACCATCGCTCTACAGGATTGATATTCAGTAAACCCCGAACGAAGTCAATGAAGGCGATTCGATTGTTCATTTCTATACCAAACCCATGTCAGAGCGTTCATATCATGAATATACTGAATAAACCATACCTCTCTCTATCTCAATTGGCTTCATATTTTTTCGAGGCATTGCATACTGACGGATTATCTCAGGCAATGTGGTTGCCTGGAAGTATTTCTTGCTTGGCTGCTCCTTCGTCCCATGCTCTCGAGAGTATTTCTCCATGGTCTTGAGTTGGTAAGTCTTCCTCCCGAACTCATCATGCACCTTTTCAAAGAATTCGCCAGCTTGTTTTCCCATCTCGAGCATCCAGACTGGGGGCATTCCAAGCATTTCATTGATTCTCGCCACCTGATTGTACTCAGAGCTACCTGGGAAAAGTGGGAGACCCAAAAATAACTCCACGACAATACACCCAAGCGACCACATATCAATTGACGAAGAGTACCTGCACAGTGTTAATCTATATACCTTAGAGTAAAGAATTTACTTACGGTAATCCTAACAAAACTTCAGGTGACCGATAGAAGCGGGATTGGATATAGGTATAAACTGTTTGTCTCTCATCACATGCAGAGCCAAAATCTATGACCTTTATGATTGGGCTCTCCAGACTAGGGAATGGCAGCAAGAATCAGATCCTAACTTCCCTAGATAACAGCAGGTAATGATAAGTGGGACCTACTTTTTCAACAATATATTCTCTGGCTTGAGGTCGCAATGGATGAGCCTCGCTTTATTAAGGAGACATAAAGCATTTAACAGCTGCTGGGCGAAAACTCTAACAAGGGTTGTGCTTAAGCCTCTAAATTGGTTCTGTTTGATCAGCTCATATAAGTTGACACTGAGCAGCTCGAAAACAAGGCAAAGATGCTGGCGATGGATGAAGGTATCCTTTAGGCGGAGGATGTGATGGTCGTCATTTTTATCTAATTTGCTATTAAGCTAGTGTTGTCATCTAGTCAGTATATCTGCCCAACAAAAGAACTTATTAAACGCCCCCCTTACCAAATCAAGGACAGAGACTTCCATCATGCTCTGATTAAAGTACGCTGTCCGGTTCTTCACAACTTTTACGGCCACAACCTCCTGTGTTTTAAGGTTTTGACATTTCACAACTTGACCGAACGTTCCTTGTCCAAGGACATCCAGAATAAGATAACGATTCCTATAACAAATGCATTAGCCGATCTTCCACACCATTGAAAATGGGCACCATCTGGGCGTACTTCGTTTCTTCTGATCCAAGAATGTCGTTTACGTATAGTATGTAGTCGCTGTCTTCATTATCATACCCATCATTCTTCACACCCTTGCTTGGTTTGGTCAGAACTCGCCGGGGATTCCTTGAGGATTCGTATTTGAAAGTAGGATTGCATATGCGGTACGTGGCGGGAAGATGAGTCGTCAGCGCTTGCAATGGCTACATTTCCATGTCAGCCGAATTATTAAGGGCGCTATAATACAAGTCTACATACGCTAATAAACCCACCCTCAGGGTGAGCTCTTCTGAAAGCGGGTTGGGAATTCGTCTGTGGTTTCAAGTCACCCAGCGCAGTGACTCTGGAAAATCTCGGTGGAGGTTCCCGGGGGGTAGATTGGTGATGTCCAGTGTGCATTTGGTCATACATAGACGCCGAAGAACCAGATGAAGGAAAATAACGCCCGTTATTTGGATCAGAGCCTAGCACCAGAGGTTAGTGAAATGGGGGCATAACTTGGGAGACTATTGCGCAAACCTGAGGAGCCTGAGCCCGACTGTTGTAAATGATGTTGATATGACTGCATGCTCGGGGGTGCACTTGTACGGGGGGATGCAGCAGGTGGCTGCTGTTGTTGGGCGTAGTAAGACTGAGAACTGCTGGTATAATTCAACCGTGAGGGAGATTGTCGTTGCTGATAGGATGAGGAAGATGCAGACGCGGCCATTTGAGGTGGGTAGTTGACCTGGGGCAGTGAATGGGTTGATGCAGAAGAGCTATAGCCAGCTTGAGGATTAGGGTTTGAACCAATCCCAGTATACCTTTGAGGTGCGGATTCCTCAGGGGAGACATAGGGTTGCCGAGAGCTTTGAGGCTGTTGATATTTGGCCCGACTATAAGGATCAGCGTCAGGCATTTGTACGTCCATATAATCCGAGGAACTATCTAGGCGTGTAGTAGAGGCTGCTTGTGCAGGCGAGGGACCTGTTCCCGTGCCATGATAGGCCTGGTAGGGCTGTTGTGTTGTGCCCGGCCCGGACGCCGCAGCCATACCTGAAGGGGGAGGTTGTTGAGGGGGGTTGTGATCTCGGGGGTGCTGCGGGGAAGGATTTTGCTGGAGAACGTTGTTCGCGTATCGTGGCTGTCGGTTAGCCGTAGAATCGGTCGAGTAGGAGGGCCAGGGGTCCATTGGTATCGTATTGGTGAGTCCTCACAAAAAATCAAGTGTCGTACTTGAGTCGAATGATTAGTTACCCAATACTATTGTTGCGTGGAGCACGAAAACGTTGAAAGACGTTACTGAAACCAGCGACACACCGGACCTCGTCAGCAGCCGCTGCAAAGATCGCAGCCCGCCAAGCTGCAAGAAAATGGAGAAAATGTTCAAGCCTCCAGATTGCCCGGTTATAAAGGTGAGTGAGGGCACGCAGGGAAAGGGACGGAAGAGTGAGGGAAATATTTTTCTCTTCTGGCTATGAGTACCGGTAACTCTCAGGATGGGGGGGGTTCCTGAAGCTGAGTGTGCGGTCGTGGTTGTCGTTGTCAGCAGCGGGGGGGGGGTCCCTATGTCGCAAGGTGTGGCGGTCGCAACCACTGCTTCCTCTAAACGGAGGAAAGAGGGGAATATCGTAATTCTCCAGCAAGATGTAAGGGAGACGGCCCAGACACCTTACCAAAAGGAAATGAGAAGGTGAAAAGAAAAAATAAAAATAAAGGTGTGGACCCGAAGGAAAAAGAAAAGGAAGTATGTACCAGTGCAGTATGATACAAGTAAATCAGAGATCTGGGCAGTGGGCTAGGTCTCAAGACCTTGCCTATGCCATGGTAACCCCAATAAAAACTCTGTTCGGCCAATCAAACGAAACGTATGAGACTAGATTGTGGGCCAGTAAATTGTCTGAAATACGGTATTTGAAGAGTAGAGTAGTATTCATCGTGCTGCAGAATCGGGGAAAGGCGGCCGTAGACTAACTCACCTACAATCCCTAGATTAGAGAACTGATCGCTGGAAGTTGCTTCAACCGTCACTCAAGATATCCGTGTTGCCATGTCAGCTTTTGCAAGTAAGTAAGCACTGCTATGACCTACTATGTCACCCGCCGTGCATCACAGAACACTGACTCGAAAGCCTCTTGAAAATCGGAGAATCAGAAGAGTGCAATTGAGCCTCCACTTCTAACTTAATGCACTCTACTATCCGAAATAGGTGTAGTATGGGGGACTGGGAACTGGGAGGGAGGGGTTCTACGAGAGGAAATAATCCATCTTTTGGCCAAAGTCTGGCTCATAGTCACAGTTTATAACAAATCCACCATAGAATCGGAGACATTGTGGTCCCTGTGCGTGGAATTATTATGTTTGGTGAGACTTTAATATTGAAGTATAGCGAGCACAAGTTACCTAATATTTCACGAGCCCTGGCGCTCTATCTCAAAGTACGGTAGAGTGGAACATGGGAGCTGGTGAGAACACAGTGCAGTAGCGTACCATACACTCGCCAATGCCAGCGACCCATACCCGGACCATGGGACGGTTTAGAAGTGTTATTATTTAGCATAGTCTTAAACTACAATTCCTTTGTTACAAGTGCCTCAATATATACATTAGTTCTCATGTACAAACACTTGATTTAAAGTACCCCATCTGATCTGGGATATTCCACCAGGGGTCAATTCTTCACCTAACCGCAATCCGGTACTTATAGGAAATGAATATTCACACAAACATACTATCATAGGCCACCCATATCATGCTATTCCCGTTCGTTTGGAATGAGTGATTGGAAGGCATGGAGTTGGGATTACCTAAAGTATAATACTTGTAGGTTGAGATATTTTGTGAGTAGTTGAGTACAGCCCCGTTCCAAAAGTTCTCGCACCCTGGTTGGTACTGTGACAAATTTCCATACCAGATGTATTATAGCCCTTCTTGTCACAGTACCAGCCAAGGCGCGAGAACTTTTAGAACGAAGCTGTACCTATTTTTTTTCGCCAACAGGGACCGTATGTGGCTTGGTGAGCTCGAGAGCCTTTATTGAAAGTTTCCCGGATGGCTATCATAAATTCCCGAGTTCTTCTCCAAGCAGGGTTGCAACTAGGTATTAGCATTAATATAGGCAGGGGGGGCGGAGATATAGAACAAGGTCTTGCGAAAGTCCTGCCAGATGCGCCGGCCTGGGAGGAATGGCCACTTGTGTATCTCCCACGATCCGATCATGTGAATAGAACAGCTTACCCAAGGTCCCTAAGAAGGCTCTGTACAGTGCACTCTTCTCCATCGGTACCAGCGGTGGATAGGCCCCAGGAAACCGTTGGTGAGAAAGAGCGTTCGCCATGAGATGGAGGATTATGGTGAAAGGTATAATAGTATAACAATACTCGTATTTTTACCCTGGGAGGAAATATCGGAGCTTTGAATGGGAGCAACACAAAACCAAGTCATTGGACTTAAAGGCCTAAGGCTCCCTAACTTACGGTATTTATGATATATGAATCTTCCTAGCCCACCCGATTACCTTAGCTGGAAGTTGATAAGTGAGGTAGGCTTCTGTTTTAACAACCCCCCCTCCCCCTTTACGCACCACTAGGCTCAAGGTGGCCATCTTAGAATCGACAACGCTTCACAGTACCGTAAGTGAATCTACTAAGCCCCACCCAGTCCCGCATGACACTACTGTCTCACAGCTAGAAGTGCACATTTACCCAAGCACTCGGAATACTCGAGTAGTGATAAAAAACTTACAAGTACCTTTATTGGTATCAGCCGATAGGAGGTCTAATGCACCAAGACAGCTGCGAGAGCAATAGATTGAGGGGGTTGTAAAGGCTACTGATGATTTATAAAAATTTCTGGCACAATAAGTAGGACACCCGTACTCGAGTACTGTACTTTCGCCCTTTGTACTGCCTACTGGAAGTATCATACCCATACAGATTGAGTACGGTACAGTAAGAGCTCTTGAAGTCCACTATCCCGCTACCGTAGCCCTATACCGGTATCTCCGGGTTCAGAAACAAAAGCTCCTGAGGAGGATCAATGTTTTTCCGACACCGTTATAGATGGACCCGCCGGACATGCTGGGTCCCATTAACTCGTTTTCGCAACTCTCTTAACCTGTGAAAATAAACTCACCCTAGGCTAACACACCGATTCTTATTATGATCGGACAGTAGACTTCAAGGGAATTTACGGTATTGTATTGTGCAGTACAAGTAGGGTACCAGCACAAACAGCGATCTCTGGCCTCTGTCAGCAGGAACTGCACTGGTGCAAAACAACCGGTTTTTGCCGGTTTGGGACTTATCAGTACGAGTAGTTCGGCCATAAAAAGTGTGGGCCAAAGCTCATCCAGTCTAATGCGAGCACAAGCACTCGAGTATGGTAGAGTAATAGCGGTAGAAGAGATGCCTTTCTCCAGGCCCGTCCAGGGATTTTTTTCCTCATACAACTTCTGATTCCGGAAGTGTTGTGTCGCAGGACTGATTTTTGGGCTCAACGTTGGATCAAGTACCGGTACCGGCACACGGCGGGGGGGGGGGAGAGGAGAAATCAGGGAATACTATAATACACCCACTCCAGAAAAGTTCCCATGCCCTCCTTGCACCTCAAGAACAATACTTATTAACAGCAATAGAACAGCAGGAGTCTTATAGATAGCTGTTTTCGGATATGCCTCTAGTGACATTGCAAACCTTTATCACGGTTCGCCTCATTAAATGGTGGAAAGAGAGGGCAAGCGAAACGTCTCCAAGGCCTGGCAGCACTTGGAGGGGTGTAGCACGGGAGCTTCGCGAACGCGGCTGTACTTGTAGATGGTCGCTCGCAAACTTAGGGATATCGTCTGGGATCTACGAACGAAGTAAACTCCAGAGCGAAGAGATGCGGTGTCCACTCAGATAGAGTAAGTTAAGTGCTGTCAGCTGAAGGGTCAGGTGGGGAATTGACGGAGGAGTTGAGTTCAGAATATTCCAAATTTAGAAATAGTTGGAGAGGGACGGCAGCCTACCCCTGGCGGAAAAATTGGCTCAAACTGATTTTCCCTTTCCCACTTCGCCCAGCTGCGTTGCTCCCGCAATAGTTCAAAACAACCATCAAATGCTCCTCCCATTCATTCGTCTGTCAACCATTTTTCTACTTTTGAGCCAGGCGGCCTTTGTGTTTTCCAGCCCGTCCTCCCTAACCCTCTTTCACTTATTTTCCGCTCGTTTACATCTCATCTAAGGGTGTTCTGGTGTTCTTCATTCACCTGCCATTTGTCATCTTCACTGCTCCCTCCATTCTTGACACGCAGGGGGTAAGCTGATCACTGTTAAACTCCACCTCCCTTGCCGTGGCACCCTCGTCGCTCGTTCTCTCGGGATTTCCTACGATTCTCGATCCAGGCACGACAAAAAACAAACAAACCTGAACCCAGAGCCCACCACGAGAACATCATTGAATATGAGGAACGCACACATTTTGTTCTCCCTTCTTCTTTCGGTTGCTGCTTTCTTGGCCAGTGCCGACCCAGCAGCGGCCGTCCTGCACGCAGGTCTCGTACGTCGGGCGGATGGTTGGTATTCTCCATCGTGAATATTTTTACCTACATTAACAAATATTGACATTTTGTTTCCAGCAGAGCCAAGCAAAACTGCTAGTGGATCAAATGGTGCACCAACTTCTGGCGAAGGTGACCCGATAGAAGGTGATGCAAAACCAACAGACGACCCAAAGGATCAAAAGACTCAAGAGAGTGGGAGCGCAAAACCATCTTCGACGAGGAGTAAGAAGATATCGTCTGATGCCCAGCCTGGTGGAGTCGTAATGCAGACCCCGGCACTAACCGATGGCTATCAAATCTATAAAATTGGCCAACCCGTTACATTCAAATGGAATTACACCAGTATCCAGGCTTCGCCTACTGCTCTCAATGTTGAAGCATATTGTACCGACGGTGCCACCTATTTCAATATTGCCGGAAATGTTTCTGCGGATACTACTGAGGTCGTTTGGGACACTGGGGATTATCAGCAAAGTGCTACGGCGAAGTTGCCAGTGTAAGTGGTTTGCATTCAATTCACGCCCGGGGAATTGCTGACATTAAGTAATAGTGCCACATATACCCTTTGGATCTATGATGCTTCAAAGGATAGGACGGCAGTTCCATCGCCAGGTTACCTTTATAGTTACAACTCGCTGCAATTTGGGATGTACTCGCCCAAGCCTGCTGTTCCTCTCAAAGGTAACACTCGCATTATCCCTTATTATTTCTGGGATGAGACTAATATGAGATCGCATAGACTTCCAATGCTCGGCTTGTGATTTCAATGGTGCTGGGCTTAATGACCCCCGCACTGTTCGCGCATTACTTGGTATGGGTTTGGTGACCGCTTTAACCTTTGTATGGTTCGTTGCGGGCGTGCTATAGTTGTTGCAGAATTTCTCGATATTCTCTAGGTTCATGAGCGATGATTTCGGCCAGCCCAAGCGTTGTTTTCACTGATACCCTTCTGTCCATCGTTGTGCTGAGTGATACCAATGGGTCAATGGGTTGTCAGGTTTTTTCTTTGGGTCTTTTTTTGCATTGCATCGGCATTGGGTACCAATGAATTTCTGTCCTTTCCCGTCGACAAATGTTACTATACTTAATTTTTTTAGTGAATTTGTTTCAAGTGGCCAGGGCGACCTTTGAAATGAAGGGGAAAAAATGGTATTGAGATTGGGGCGTCTTTATAAACTTTACTATCTCTATAATGCTGGTTTGGGTGGTGGGAGTTCCCTTGTTTCTATCTGTTTACTTTTTTCTGATGCTGTATGTTCAGATCAAGGAGAGTTTGTGTCTTCCCCTTTTTCACTGCCACTATTTTCCTTTCCCTTTTTATATTTATTTTTGTTGTTAAATATATCATTTATTAGGTTTGTTTGTTTTTCTTGGTGGAATGAATAATCAAGACAATTGCAACTGCCACTTTGAACCAATAGTCGGGACAAGGCGGATGAGTGATTGAACTTGCTTGACGGAAACGGGAGCTTTGGCGTAGCCTGTGCCCGTTGCTTGTACTCGAGTACTCGTACCTGTACCGGTAGCGTAGGCTGTGGTGTCATTGGACTACAGTATCACGTCGCAAGTGAGCGAAAACAAACCTTTATCTTATCGGATAAAGATTGTTCAAGTCTTGGCAATATTTGTCAACTCGTGTTTTCGAGACCCTGGCCCCTGGACGCGTCAAAGTGGTCTAAATTCGACGCGAGCTCTGAGGTGCTTCAGTTGAAAATCCTCGCCCCACTGTGCTGCCAGATCTTCGGGAGTTATCACATCGACCACCAATTGCAGAGTAACGTACGTACAATATCCCGATATCCATCGGGCGTTCCCAAGAGTCCCCCCGTAACATTCACTCGCCACAGCAATTATGGAAAGATCACGTCGTGTTGGTACAAAAAGGACCCCTCATGAAAAATTCAAAGAGCTTCGTGAGCTTAAAGCTTCCGGGAAGACGCGTTTGTCTAAGTTTGAAGTCGAGGAAGAGGTGGACCTTTATGATGTCGTGGGCGATGAGGATTACAAGAAGGTTGTGCGTCAGCGACTTGACCAAGACGATTTTGTGGTAGATGACCAGGGGGAGGGCTACGCAGACAATGGGATGGATGATTGGGATGACGACCGCCACCGGGAAGGAAGCTGGGAGGAGAGTGAAGACGAGAAATCAAAGAAGGGGGGCAAGTCAGCAAAGGCGAGAAAGGCGGAAGAGCAGAAACGGAAGGGAGAGCAAGAAGGAAATATCCGAAAATTCCTCAATTCAAATACCGCACTCACCGCCAAACCGAAGGTTTGTTGATTTTCTCCTTATCGCCTATAATTGCTCCCCGAATTAATGCTGATACGCTGAATGGTAGCCCAAGGTGAAGGAAGAGAACCTCGACTTCATGAATGACCTTCTGGGAGAATTCGATGACAACTCTCCGGCTGAGCCAATACCGCTAATGAGCAGAAAGCCTAGGGGAGAGCCTGTCAGAAAAGTACGCCGGCTTTCACCTCCCCTCAAGGACTCAAAACCTGTCAAGATGGACCAAACTCGTCAGGCCGGGAAGGGAGGCGGTGAACCGAGTTTTGCAAGCTCTCCACCCCCCATAGCCGGAAATACAGAGAGTGATGACCAAGATTATGGTTCTTTTGATGAAGATGTGGATATGGGTGACGCCCCGGTAGCACCATCTTCTCCAGTCGCAGATGCCCTCAAGAGGAAGCATTGGAAAGATGAGGATGAGGATGGCGAGGAAGATCTTGTGGTCGCACAGATTCAAGGGAGTAAATCTATCAAGACACAAGCTGTCAATATCGTTGCTTCGAGGCCGGCGCCCAAGAGTGAGACTGTGAAACAAGAGGCAGCTGCACCTAATAAGCCAGTTGCAGCGATTGACTCTACAGCCTGGGCATCGTTTGCTGGAGGGGATAATGTTACCAGTTCTCCTGCTTTAGATAACTTTGAACTTGGAAAGCTAGGGCCCGGGGACGTTGTTGAGGAAGATGGATCCATTAAAATGTTTTGGCTAGACTATACTGAAGTCCACGGGAGCCTCTGTCTCTTTGGCAAAGTTCAAGAGAAGAAATCGGGGAAATATGTCAGTGCATTCCTAAAAATTGATGGAATAGATAGAAATCTATATTTCTTGCCAAGGGAAACGAGATACAGTAAGTGGCCTGTGCGGTTTGGCTGACTGAATGGAGCTAACTAGCCCTAGGGGATAAACGGGACACTGATGAGGTGGTAGCAATGGGAGATGTCTGCGAAGAGGTCACGGGGATCATGGAACACAGTGGAGTAGTTGTTTTTAAGGCCAAGTCATCCCGGAGAAAGTATGCATTTGAACTTCCTGGTATTCCCAAAGAAGGCGATTACTTGAAGGTTCTATATCCATATACTAGTATGTATCGCCAGTCACAGTATCCAACAATATCTAATGGGGCACAGAGCCACAGTTATCCCATGAACTTACAGGGCAGACATTCTCATGTGTTTTTGGAACAAGCACAGCTCTTTTCGAGCAATTTGTGCTTTGCAGAAGCATTATGGGTCCTTGTTGGTTGAAAATTGAAGGGGCCGATTTTACCGCAGTACAGAACGTAAAGCCTCTTCCTTTGTCACTCGGGATTTAATAGCTAATACAAGGATATTACAGTCATCGTGGTGCAAATTAGAGATCCAAGTCGACAAACCGCAACGGATTACTACTGTCGGTGATGCAGATTCATCGGAGCCCCCTCCTTTAACGTTGATGAGTATTGCATTACGCACGCACATGAATGTCAAGGATAACAAACAAGAAATTCTTGCTATTAGTTGCAGGACATACGAGAACATATCACTAAATGATGCAAATGCACCAGAGAAACTATCATGTCAAATGTTCTCCGTGGTTAGACCAATTGGTCCGATGTACCCTGCTGGCTTCGAAAGGCTTGTTCAAAACCGTAGAGGAACCATCAGCCCCCAGAGAACAGAGAGCATGCTTTTGAGCACATTCCTCGCCAAACTTCATCAAATAGATCCCGATGTTCTCATCGGGCATCAGTTGGAGGGTGTCGACTATGAGATCTTGCTGCATAGAATGAAAGAGCGCAAGACTACCTATTGGCACCGACTCGGAAGGATGAAGAGAAGTGTATGGCCTCAGTACGGCGGCCGAATGTCAGGGAGCTTCTTTGCTGAGAGACAACTGGTCTCTGGGAGACTTATTTGTGATCTTGCCAACGATCTTGGAAAGGTCCATACTCTTTACTCATATCTCAGCTTACGGTTGGTTTAGCTGACCTAAGTAATATAGTCCCTTACGACGCAATGCCAATCTTGGAGTCTCACAGAAATGTGTGACCTAATATTAGGGGATAGGCGGCAAGACTTAGATAACGCTGAAGCTTTGAGGACTTGGGCAGCCACTGATAAAGGTTTGCTTGATTACGTACAGCATTGCGAAGCCGATACATATTTCATCGCGGCCATTGCCCTCAAGATTCAGATAGTGCCTCTTGCTAAACAGCTCACTAATCTTGCTGGTAATTCATGGGCCAGAACTATGAGCGGTACGAGAGCTGAGCGCAACGAATACATTTTACTTCATGAATTCTACCGCAATAAGTATATTTGCCCCGACAAGGTGTACGGGAAGGGTAATGTTACTCAGAAAGCAGACGGAGCCGGGAATGGGGAGAAAAATGAGGGCGGTAAGGTCAAGCAGAAAGAGAAGTACAAGGGTGGTTTAGTCTTTGAGCCAGAGAAAGGCCTCTACGACAAATTCATTCTTGTCATGGACTTCAACTCCCTATACCCCAGTATCATCCAAGAGTTTAATATCTGTTTTACGACCGTCGAGAGGGATGATTCGGTAAGCTACCTTAGAATATTTCCTAGGCCTGACCCTTCAGCGGCGTCTGTCCTAACATTCGGCGTGATGTGCTTCTTACTGACCTGAATTATTCTGAAGGCTGAAGAGAAGGTTCCCGATGTGCCCGAAGCACAGGCGTTAGGGATATTGCCCAGACTTATCTCAACGCTTGTCCAACGCAGAAAGATCGTCAAGAATCTCATGAAAGACAGGACGGCTACTGATATCCAAAAATCACAGGTGACCCTTTACTCAGGCGTTCTAGGGATTTAGGCTAACTGTTTTTGAAGTGGGACATCAAACAGCAAGCCCTGAAACTTACAGCGAATTCTATGTACGGATGTCTTGGGTATACTCGCTCGAGGTTCTACGCTCGCCCCCTGGCAATGCTTACAACTCATAAAGGACGTGAGATTTTGAGGAGCACCAAAGAACTTGCAGAGAGTATCAACCTGCAAGTCATCTATGGTGACACTGACTCGGTCATGATCAGTACTGGCGTGGACAACTATGCCGATGCAATCAAAATCGGGAATGATTTCAAGAGAAAAGTCAATGAGCAATACAAACTCCTCGAGATTGACATCGATAATGTGTTCCAACGACTACTGTTACACGCAAAGAAGAAATATGCAGCAATAAATTATGTTGAGATCAATGGAAAGCTAACCACGAAGTTAGAGGTGAAAGGTTTGGATATGAAGCGAAGGGAGTATTGTCAGCTATCGAAAGATGCCTCGTCGTAAGTTGATTTACCGTCGAGAGTCGTCGTTCTTGGTACTGATTATTTTGTCAGACATATATTGGCTGAGATCTTCTCGGGAGATGACACCGAGGTTGTTGTCGAGAGGATCCATGAATACCTCCGTGGTCTGGCTGAAAAGGTTCGAGAGAATGCATTTCCTTTGATGAAATATATTATATATACCGTAAGTTTCTGCCCCTCCCGGTGCCTCAAAAGGCTAGGCTAACGACAGCTTAGAGACTCGGGAAAAATCTTGACGAGTACGGCACTAGTCTGCAAACCATGCCACAGGTTCAAGTAGCTTTGCGGAAAAAGGCCCGTGGGGAGCCCGTAAAAAGTGGCGATGTTGTTTCATATGTTATCACGGGTGGTGAAGGGAGTGAAGCGACAGACAATGTTTCCGACCGAGCTTATGCACCTCAAGACATCGTGAAAGTTGATTCCGGCTTGAAGCCTGGTTTGTTTCAATCCTTTAAACAATATCACGTATATCAATTAACCTCTAGTAGATGCGGAATGGTATCTTATCAAGCAGATATTCCCACCTATTGAACGTCTTTGTGGGCGCATCGAAGGAACAGACGCTATGAGGTTGGCAGAGTGCCTTGGGCTTGATACACGCAAATACCAGATTACCAATGCCCCAGATCAAGAAGACCGCTCCATCCATCCCTTGGAATCCACCATTCCAGATGAGGAGAGGTTCAAGGATGCCGTTAGGCTTCAACTGCAATGCCGGGCTTGTGGAGAATCATTCCATTTTGAAGGGCCAATTTTGTCTTATGAGTGCTGCTCTCACGAAGGGATCGTTTGTAAAAATGCGTCTTGCAACAAGGTGTTCAGCGTCCCATCGATTGTGGCGCAAATTGAGTGCCAAATCCGCCAATTAACATCAAAATATTATGAAGCCTGGCTAGTCTGCGATGATGCTGCCTGTGGAAACAGAACACGGCAAATGAACGTCTATGGGAAACGTTGTCTTGGGCCTAACAGACTTGCAGATGGTTGTCGGGGCGTCATGCGATATGAGTACACAGATAAGATGTTGTACACCCAACTCTTATATTTCTCCAGCCTCTTCAACGTTGGGAAGGCAATAGCGAAGTCCGGAGGTGGTTCAGAGAAGCAAGGTTGGTTTTACCCCCTCTCTGTTTCACCTACATTACGGTGTGCGGCTACTAACACGCTGCTATGGGGTTTTGCAGATGCCGTCAAGGCATTGGCTCTGCGGAATCAAGTGCTGTTTGACGTGATCACGAACGTCGTCCAGAGATACCTTGATAAGTGCGGGAGGCAATGGGTTTCAATGGATAGTATATTCACTTTCAGTGTTGGTATCTAGCTTCTAGCCCCCATCCACCGCTTTCCCGAAATTTTAGAGATCTACTTGTACACTACGATAGACTACTTTTGAATAGCCATTTTCTTCATAGATACCTGGTTTAACCTAACCTCTGAGTCCTTGCGTTTGGAAGGAATGATACTGTGGTTGTCAAAATTAACCGTGCTGTATACCTGAGCAGAAAAACGAAGGCCCAAACCCACCAGCCAACACCACTACCACAAATTTGAAACCAGAAGAAGCGTGTACACCTACGCCATCGACAAATCGGGACTTCATAGAATAGATGATAGCTTGATAGTTTAGTAGGTCTTTGAGGTTTGTATGTATTTGTTATGTCATGTGTAATATCATACTAGTACAGTTAATTCAAGCAACCCACATTACCTAAAGTATGCCTTGTGTATTTTAAACCCCAGTCAAATATCGCATTGAAATAAACTTGGAATGCTGGTATCCTAATGTATTAACAGCGTTTAATTTTTGTAAGTTGATGGCCTGAAGTGATAACCTTGAATTTTTCTCGCCATTTAACCTGATAAGAGGGGCTTTTAGCACAGATGCGGCTGTCGCCGCTGCCAAGGCCCTGCAAAGGGCTAGGGCAGCGCTACTGATGGTAGAAAAAAAGAGAAGGGGGAAAAAAAAATGGGGATGATGGACAATATTCCGGCAAACCTTTACAACACTCTCCCACTTTCTACTTTGCACCTCCCAGCTGTGCTGAGAATTCTCTGTTGTACACAATTCCTCTCATCCACAGTTATTCCGACAAGTATTTTGTCACGGAAAGGCGGTTGAGAATACAGAAGTTCAATTGGGGCTCCAGTTCTCTCGCGACATGAGGCGTTTCCCGGTAGGTCTACGCCCACGCCCACGCCCACGCCCCTACCATCATCTCTTACCACCCCGGTTTTTTTCTCTTTCTTTCTCTCTGTTCATTGTCTTGTATTTTACATCTGACACGAAAACTCTTCCTTTACTTTCTCTTTTAGCATATACCCTCGTCTTTATATTTTCCTTTATTACGCTCTATTTTACTTGCTCACCTTTTAGAAGAACTTTTTAACCGCTAATACTACCACCAAACTTACAGCTTTCACATTTGCGACTGATAATGCAGCATCAATCCCCAGGCAAAGGTTTTGCCGCACACTCATTATCAAGCACATGGCGTCCCTCTTTGAATAGGACTTCAGTACCCGATAGCCAGGACCGCTGGGCGTCCGCCCACGCCGCACAAGAGGAGGCATGGACACAGTACGATGGGCTTGGTCCAGTCAATCCTGTTAGGGATTTGTCGCGGGATTGGAGATCTAAAGGCGAAGGAGGACAGCAATCAATGTCGCACGGATCACAGAGGGGAAGGAACGCAGAAGTTAAAAATCCCCCCGCCAAAGGGGCGAACAAAGGTCGGAGTGGCGGTGGATATCGGGAGACTTCCAGAGACGGCCGATCACCTCCATCAAAGCGCGGGCGACAAACGCAACCCTTACGCGGACCGCAGAGTCTTAAGACCGAAACCGTGGACGACATTTGGTTGACCAAAAACTTTGAGCAACCGCAGCCCGATGACTACAAGAACGCCCCTGAAACTCTTTTCACAAACCCGAAAGCGTTTTTATGGGATTTCAAGGGAATTGCAGCCAAGTCTTCTTTTGCTTCGCACAAGGGCGGCATATACAGGTGTACTGTTATCACCACCCTCCCGGATCGGACAAAGATGGAAGCTTGTGGTGATGCCAAGAATAAGGTATGGTGTGCTGTTCTACCACAATCAGGCAGCTCGGTTTGCTGATCTGAAGTGAAGAAAGTAGCTGAGAAGTCGGCGTGCCGACACCTAATTTTGAAACTTCATCAGAAGGGCATGCTTCACGAACTTATTAATAATACAGAGAGCGAAGGTGCCCATGATAAAGAATTGCTGAACGATGAAGCCGACGCTAAAATGGACATCTACGATTATTGCGCGAGGTTTGATGCTGTGCCAACAGTCAATGTTCGAGAGACCAGAAGACCAGGCACCCGGAAGGGGTTGTTTGAGGTTACTATAGGATTTCTACAGCAAAATATTCTAGCCACAGCCCGTGCGTCCGAGCTCAAAAATGCTGAAATTGTTGCCTCCGTGGAGTTTAAACGACAAGCTGAAGAATTTCACTCTAAACAAGGAGGCTCTACAATCATAGTGAAGGATATATCGAGCATCAACAGCCGAAATGCGCGAAAATATTTCGAATTCTTCAAGATGTTCGATAAACAAGCGCGCTATGATGTCGTCCTTAAACAAACCTCCGGAAGGAAGGGCTCAGGGGGATCATTTAGAGCTCAGATGGTTCTTAACGAGGAGCCTCTTGGGGAACCTGTAGAGTTCGTCGGTAAGAAGTACGCCGAAACTGCGGCATACCTTACAGGCGCAATTGGATTGAAGCAGATACGCCCCGAATTATTTCCGAAATTTATAGAAGCTCTAAGACTCGGAAACGGGGAACTCCTAAAACCATTGCTCCCTTCCTGGATTAGCATTGATAGGGACTGTATAAGTACCATGACGGACACGCTACACGCCGTGAAGTGTATTGGCTTGCCCCGGAGTCGAGACGAAGAAGATCGAATGGAGGAGGAAGAACGAAACGCTTGGCGTTCCGGACCCCGCAGGGCACTGGACCCGGCCTTTGTGGGGGTAAAGAGCAAAAGATTACTAGAATCATATGAAGAGTACTTGAAGGACCCTAAATTGGAGACTTTGAGGAGCAAGCGTGAGGAGCTGCCAATGAATCAGTATCGAGCAAAGGTTTTAGATATTGTCACCAGTAATGCTGTGAGTATTATTGTAGGTGCAACTGGCAGCGGTAAAACCAGTAAGTTCTCATCCCTTATACAATTTGGATTCGGAGCTTTTTACTTACTATTTTTAGCCCAGGTACCCCAAATTTTGTTAGAGGAGGCGATCAAAAATGGGACGGGTGCGAGCTGTAATATTATTTGCACCCAGCCTAGACGTATCGCCGCTACCTCTGTAGCTGCACGAGTAGCTGTAGAACGAAACGAACCGCTACAGAAATCTATTGGTTACCAAGTTCGATTTGATGCCAAATTACCTATTGCAGGTGGCAGTGTCACCTACTGTACTACTGGTATATTGCTGCAACAGCTCCGCAACTCTGCGGATGAAGCGTTGGACGGAATCACGCACCTTGTTATCGACGAGGTCCACGAACGCGATATACTTATCGATTTTCTACTAATTATTCTTAAACGAGTCATGTCTGACAGGATAGAGAGAGGTCTACCCGAGGTGAAGGTTGTACTAATGAGCGCTACCATGGACACAGAACTCTTTGCGAATTACTTCCAACATACGAACGCCGATGGCAAATATGTTCCATGCCCCAATCTAAGTGTGCCCGGGCGCACATTTCCAGTAAAGGAGGTCTATTTGGAAGAAATCCAGGATACTTTGCGTGGCACATATTCACCCCATCAACTTTCCCCACTTCGCGAAGAAGATACCCGCCTCTATCTTGGTGTGGAGCAGTCAATATCTAGAGATGTCTCCCGAGTTCCGTCAAGGGTTCCGTCAAGGGCCGCATCTGCTCGAGGCGAGATGGAAGATGATGCTGTTGATGCCACGATTAATTGGAAGCAGGAAATCAAACTTGGTTCCGATGGTCAAGCCGTAGTTTCCAGCGAGAAGGAAGACGCCCTCGTTCCTATTGGACTTATTGCACTTACTGTAGCGCATATCACCCGGATCAGTGATGATGGCGCTATCTTGGTCTTCTTACCTGGGCTCGAGGAGATACAAGCAGTGGATGAGGTTCTTCGAACACAAAGGCCCTTAGATGTCGATTTCAAGGACGAATCAAAATTTAAGCTCAGCATGCTCCATTCTTCTATTCCGAACCAGAATGAAGTATTCGAAGACGTACCGGAAGGTTGCCGGAAGGTCATTCTTTCGACCAATATTGCAGAAACCTCCGTCACTATTCCTGACGTCAAATACGTCGTAGATAGTGGAAAGTTGCGAGAGAAACAATATGAGCAAGCACGGAGAATTACCCAACTTGTGTGTACCTGGATCAGTAAATCAAATTCCAAGCAGCGGGCTGGCAGAGCAGGTCGTGTCCAAAACGGAAATTACTACGCCTTGTTCAGCAAATCACGATTTGATTCTTTACGTGGTACTGGGCTCCCGGAGATGCTTCGATCAGACCTTCAGGAGATTTGCTTGGATATCAAGGCCCAAGGCTTTAAGGATTCGGTCGCCCAGTTTTTGTCGGAGGCTATCGAACCCCCTTCACGCAATGCAATTGAAGCCTCACTGACCCAGCTTCGTTTGTTGGGAGCTCTCACAGAAGATGAGGGATTAACCCAGCTCGGACGCGTCCTTGCAACCATGTAAGTTATGCACGATCGACTTATAGGAATTTGTTCCACTGACTTTGATAGGCCCGTTGAGCCCGCTCTTGGCAAGATGATCCTCCTTGCCGTCATCTTCCGTTGCTTAGATCCAATAATGATCTTGGGATCATCATCTGGTGTTCGCGATATATTTGTCGCCCCCCCCGAGCGCAGAGCAGAGGCCAACCGTGTAAGGAATTCCTTCGTCAGAAACACCGGCAGCGATCACATGGCATTAGTGAATGCCTTCCGTGAATGGCGGACGATTCGTGATCGTGACGGAATGCATGCAGCCCATCGCTTCGCTGAGGAGAACTTCCTTCACCGAGGTGCGCTGAGGACTTTGGACGCAACCACCCTCCAGATCGAAGAGCTCCTTGTCAAAGCAGGTATAATACCACAGGTACGCAGGCACGAGAGGAACCGATCCGAAATTGGGCATCCCTCTTCAAATGAGTTCTCGGATCATGTCCCACTCGTCAAGGCGCTTACGCTTGCGGGAATGTACCCCAATATTGCCGTTGCTTCTGGGGGCAGAGGATTCCGTACGCCGAACGAGAGCTTTTCTATGATTCACCCAACATCTATCCACTATACTAATCGGAGCGACTCCGGCATGCCTTTCGGGACCCTCGTAACCTTCACAACCAAAGCAAAAAGTAATGATGGTGGAACCCTTCTTTTGCGGACTGTTACGGAAGCTAGGCCCCTCATGGCTATCCTTTTTGGTGGAAAGCTGGAGTCCAGCGGTACCATCATAGAGATCGACGGTTGGCTACCTTTCCAAGTGCCCCCACAAGCCGTGAAGACGACAAAGGATTTTAGAATATGCCTCGATAGAGTATGCATTCCCTCTATGCTCGTTATAGACGCACGCTAACGAGATTTTAGTTGCTTGGCCATGCCTTCCGCGGCCTCTGGAGGAGGAGCTCGCGGGACAATAGCTTTTTGGCCGATGATAGGGCTCGCGAAGCTTTCGCCGAGGGCTTAGTAGAAGTATGTTCTACCAACCCCTATTCTTTAATCGCGTCCTGATTAATGAAAAAATTGTAGCTTTTGAAAATTGATCATCAGCAAGCCGCCAGGAGAGCAGCCTCCACTGAACGGGGATCTGCATCTGGACACGGCCGTAACCAGCCCTGGGATACAGCCAAGCAATCATTTGGCGGCAGTCGAAACCAATCCTACGACCGCGGCAATACCAACGAGAGATTCGGCCAAAGGGACCAATCCCACAGCCGCGGAAACAGTGGTATCGGATTCGCCAGAAGGGACCAATCCTATGACCGCGGCAACAGCAACGAAAGGTTTGACAGCCAGAGCTCCATGCGCCGCGATCACTCCTTCGATAGAGGCAGCTTCGGCCAAGGCCCAGCTCCCCAACGCGGTGACGGCAACAGTGGATCCTCCTTCCAACGTGGCAGTGACTTCGGTGCTCAGAGCGGCCTCAGAAGAGAGCTCTCAGCCGGCGGACGCAACGATTGGGGATTCAATTCTGGCGGCAGTCGAAGATTTTAAGTGAAATAAGACGGTTCTCGTCTGTTCTGTTTATTTTTCTCACATATCTCCTTTCTATCAAATCAATTCTCACCTCAGTGACCTGGTGTGGTGATCGGGGGCGTTTTTTTGTTTTTTGTTTTACTTTTTACCATGTTTTATAAAAGCTTCTCTTCGTTCCTTCCTTTCTTCCTTCCTATCGGTATCATACTCATAAAGGCTTTCTTCCTCTATTTGCCTCAGCACCTATGATACAACCCGGGCCTTGTCTACTTACACTACCTAACCTACACTACCCCGCATCCCTGTGCAATCTATAAAACCTGCCCACCTACTTGCCTACCCCATCCCGCATTTCATCATCCATCTGCCCGTATTCCTCTTTTCCTTTCCCCCCGTTTTCCCTTTTCGTCCCTTATAAATTGTGCTCCAGGGTTTCTTCCTTCCAGAATTCGGTATTGGCATGTGGGTACGGGGGTTTAAAATGGGAACAGAGCTTTTTCATGTTACGTTTTGCATTTTTCTTCCTCTCTTTTTCTTTCTTATTTAGATGGGCTGGGTGGTTCGGTTGGTACGGTATCATATGGTTAGGTATGGGGGATTATCATAAGGTGGAAGGAAGATATTGTTACGGGAATTCCCTGAATAAAAGCATTTGTATGATTATTGGCCTCCGCTAATAGAGGAAAAATCTCCCTTTCTCGGAAATCTTAGCTTGGGGAAAGCGGGTCCAAATACCATAACTAGTTCCTATGCAAGTATTATGTTCGCGAGACAATGGTCTACCAATAGCGCTATACGTTTAGGCGAAGGTTACTTCACAAGTTCACAAAGAATCCCGCAGTTATTGGGGAGTAGAGCCATACTTTGAATTTTATAGTAATATCAAAGTTTCATTCATTGACCTACTTTACCTCTACTGCCACTGCTATTGCCACTACCACCACTACCACTACCGGTAGGTCTCCCCCCACCGCCGTCACCATAACCAACACTTTCCATCTACACAAAAATACCACATGTAGTGCTTTAACCAGCCCCCCTAAACAGACCTGAGTCCGGTCCGTCCAAAAGACCAATCCTCGTCGCCGAGAAATCACACATCAATATAAGCACATTTTCGGCACAACCGCAACCAGTGAAAAATGTTGCATTGTAATTTGACATATGTGCTATATATCACATTAAATCACATCGTATCTTGACGGGAAAAGGAGAATAACAAAACAAGGGTTATCCCGTATATTACCATCAAACACCCCGACCCATTCATTCAACCCGGCCCAACCGTGGACGGGCACATACCACGGGAGCAGGAGGTACATCAAACAAAACGCAGCGACCGGCGCCAATACCACCTTTCCCAAATTCTTGTAAAGCAAAGGAAGAGGGGTCCCACAGCGCCGCAAACAAAAAGGGAGGTGGTATACATCACCGGTTAACCTTGCGAAAAAGAGCCGTCGCGTTTGGGAAAAAAACAAAAACAGATTGAGCGTCAAATGGTCGATGAAAGGAAGTATGCATAACGCCTCTATCATTTCACTAGTTCTCCAAAGATATCCTGACGTGATTAAGAGGAAAAGAAGAAAAGGCAGTATATCGGAATAGATTGGAGTGGATGAATTAGAGTTCGCCGTGAGGAGCATCGGCAACTGGGTTGTAGTGTGGGGGTCTGAAGCTACCCTTCCGGAGCTCCTGGAAAGCAAGGTCGAAGCGGGCTCCCATCAGCCAGGCAACGAAGATCTCGGGTTCCAATTAGCACATTTTTAGGGGAAATAGGATACTCGCATATGGCCTTACCATTATTCCAGAGATTACGCTCAAGGTCGCAACAATGGCACCAATCAAGAACATCGTCTCCTTCTTTGCTGCCGCCGCTTGCTCTGGTGTCTCGCCCGTAGCTCGCATCTGCGCACGCTCCGCAATGGCCTTGGGCCCAACCGGGGTTGGGAAGATGGACTCGATGAATTGTTCAACCTGTATTCACAGTAAGCAACGGGGACCAGACCTAAATCAATACGGCAGAACAGACCTTGCCGATAGTGACGCTGATGTTAAGGTAGTTGGGATCTTTAGGAGTGTTCTTCTTGTGAATGATCTTCATATACTTCCGGAAGATATCACAAGTAGATCGCAGGTTTCCAACCTCAATCATGAGCTCGCAGGCCTCACCCTTAGGAATTTTCACGTTCTTGTGGAAGACTTCTTTATTCCGGAATACCAAGGCCAAGGTAGCAATAGCCATGACCTGGGGAATAGCGGTAAAATTGAACACGCTCTGATCCTTGATTCCAGCAAGATAGAACAAGCACTCATCAGCATGTTGAAGAGAGTTCAAACACATCTCAGAGATACAATTCAAGGCCGCCTCCTCATTCTCCGGTAAGGGCAATTCCTCATATTTTTCAATATGCTTCGTCCAGATCTCTTTAGGCCAGAATCGTCGTTTATCATCGAGATCCTCCCTGTAATCACGAATAATGTTGGTCTTTTGGAGGAAAAGACCCATCGAGTTGATCAGGTGAGGTCTCTCAAGGAGAGCCGGGTTGGCTTTCCCAGTGTCAACGAAAAGACGTGTCAGCCCGTCACCAACTAAGCCGGCAACGTAATGGCAATACAGGTCGTAATCAGCAATTGTGTTGACCCCGTTAACATTATGCTCGGCATTGTTGGCGTAGTCGGCCATCCCGTTCCCCATCTTCTTAGTAATGTCCTTGATAATCACCCGATGGCTCTCGGGCAATACCGCAAACTCCTTGATGACTGTGCTAAACTCGACGAGGAGCTGTCTATCTTTCTCCTTGGGCCCATTGCCATCAAAAGTCCAACCCTTTTTGTCGAGAATCTCATCAAAAGAGCGCAAAAGGGGCTCCTTGGTTTCTAGTGGAATGGTCATGTCATCCTCGATGGTGTCGAGACCACGTAAGATAAGATAGAAGAGCGCCACTGAGACGCAAAGCTCAGGGCACAGCTCCTGAATAACAGCGCTGAAAGAGCGTGAGGTGAGGTCCAGGAACTCAAAACATCTCTGCAAGGTGAGAGACTCGTTCTCAATGTTCCGCTGGTGAAGTGGGTTGTGCCAGATTTTCCTGTACAAGTTATCAAGAAGAGACGTTTAGCTTACGCATACCTTGTGCACGAAAAGCAAAAACAGGGGCCAAGAAAGTAAGGGATGAGTGGAAAGCTTGCCATTGAATGATCGCCCTCAATTGATTAGGATGAGCAAGCAAGTAGAGAATATCGGATGTCTTCATAATTGTGTAATGAGGGGGTGAAGGAGCATAGGATTGGGGGAGGATGAGGGAAGGGAGAGAAGGAATGAGAAAGATTAAAGGTGGTAGGAAGGAGCAAGAAGGGAAGGGGAGTTAAGGGGAAACTTGGGGGCCAGGCAGGATGAGAAGAGGAGAAGCGAAGAGTTGGCCCCTGGGTGGAAAAGGTCTGTCCGGGGAGCAGGGAGAGCCAAGGCCAAGGCTCAGCATCAGACTGGACCCGTTGCAACAAAGGTTAGGTAGGTTAGATTGGAGGTTAATCCACCGGTACTCGTACCAAACCTCGCACACACATCGCGCGCCACCGCCGAACCTCGAGTGCACCAACCAAGCAAGTCATCATAATAATATTATTATGATACACAACCAATTCACTGGGGGAAAGGAATACAAAAAGAATTACAGCCGCACCTCGTTATGATGAAACTCTTGATAGGGGGAACCCCGCCACTACGAACGAACCCTTTGGGAATCTCCACCCCTTTTTCCATACAGACAGACGGACCTCTCCACAAGGAATTTCTCCCAAAACCTCGCTATAACGAACCAAAAATCCAGAATTCTTGGCGTTCCCCATAACCGGGCGAGAAAGTGTACGGTACGAGTACTCGAGTATTACAGTGGGAGGGGCAGGATAAACATGCAAATCCCCTTTTCACTGGTCGAGATGGCCACCCCTCATGGTTCTCAGTAAATTAGGATAGCAAGAATGGAAGGAAGAGTGCAAACCAGGTGCGGCCACGAAAGCAACCACCAGTAAAGGACTTCGAATGATAGCCTGTGGCGCGGCCCAGGGCAACTTGTGTTGTGTGGTGCATTACGCTGCCAAGACCTCCGAATCCACAGCAACTCGAGTCTCGAGATAATACAAGTAACTCCCCTCCACCCAGGGCAACGGATTTAAAAATAAAAATAAAAACTTGCTGTATGTTTTTATTCTCCCTTCCATTTTGCCTACCTTCCGTTTTTCTTTTCGGCTTGGGTCGACATTGGGCTGGTTGTTCCGTGTTCGGGACCTCACATTAGTCCAGTTGACACTTATTGGTTCTTGCACTAACGTATCGTACTAGTACCTTACCACTCTCCAAGATAATCTAGGTGCGTCTCCAGATTGCAGCATCTCGAACAGCACCCTCACCTCACAGAGGAAACATCCCAACCCAGCAGCCCAGCAGGCAGCACTACCATAACATATCCCACCTCCGCTATGTCTAAACCCCTACAACAAATATACCGTAAAAGATCACAATAATAATGCAAGTACCCGTGGATATCATACGTTTTCGTACTGCACAAGACAGGGATTGTTATTCTAGTTGACCATCCCTATCTCGTACGAAAACATTTTCCCGGGTACTCGTCCCGGCAAACCTACCTTTCACCCTTCCTAGCATCAATGCTGCGACTACCTATCCACTACCACCACCGGTAGAATTCCCGACGAGCCGTAAAACATTAGTTCCCCCAGGTTCTTTGCATATCCCAGCCGGTTCGTAGGCAGGCCATACAGTGCTCTGCAGTATTATACATACCGGTATGGTAGGTTCTTCGCCGGGGACGGAAAACATCTTCCTCACCATCCATCCATCCATCAATCAATCAATCAATCAATCAATCAATCAATCAATCAATCAATCAATCAATCAATCAATCAATCAATCAATCAATCACACGGTTAAGCGCTCTGCCCGATCAAGTCCCGCAGCACACCCCAGAGAAGATGAGAAAGAAGCTTTCCCCCCACCCATTCACTCACCAGGCTCACATGTACCGTACTGTAGGTTCCTATTATATCATAATCACAACTTCCTTACTAGCAGCCGCCCCAGCCGGTTAAATCTCATACATTCATACCGTATAGTACACACCCTTCGACGGGGCCGCCCTACCCGCCGCTGGCCGGGCCCATCCCCGAGCGAGACTTTATGTAAACTTTATCAATTGTATCTAAAGAAGCCACCCTCGCCATCATAAAACCAGAACGACCCAACGCCCCCCCCCCCCCATCACCACTAATAGATAGACAACGTGACCAAAAATTCCATACTGAGCCATTCCCATTCCTCCTTCCGTATCATACCAATTTACCCTATGCCCGAAAAAGCAACCCTCGAGCCTAAGGCCAAGCTGGATATGATAAAAACTCCGACGCGGGGTCTAATCTCCGCACACTCAGCCAACCGACCAACCTACCGTACCGTACCCCACAAACCCAACAACTCAGACCCATCACGGAAGGTATGATGCCATCACAACGGCAGGTAGATGCGGGGGGGCACACTTCCATCGGCCGTCCTGAAAAAAGTGTCGAAATGACGCAAGAGCAGGTATCATACCATATTATAACTATTTCTGGTGAATGTGGGGCTAGGTGGGCATTTTCGAGTGATAGTGTGTGACAGCGACGCCTCGAATATTGAAAGCCAGACACAATACGGTAAGTTGGACCGGCCCCCCTTCCGGGAGTAGCCTGCCGGCACTGCGCTGCGGTGGCGCTATTTGGATACTGGCTCAGCTGCGGCGGGATAAAATATACAGAATTACTGGGTAACTTACTCCATCGCTGATCCTGAGTTGCGGTTAACTTGCTTACTCCTCAGGATCAGAAAACTTGGGGGCGCAAATTAATGCTTCGGACGGTGTGACAAACAAAATGGGTGGTTGCAACATAGATATTATCAATGTCACTCCGTCCGAATCTTTAATTTTGTGTTAAAGTACCGATACACATCTGGCCCAGCCTGCCCCCCCGCCATACCGCGCCTCAAATAGGTCTATCGCTATTGTCAAAAGGTACGGTAGATAAGCGTGGCGATCCCGAGTGACGCACTTCCCGTAGATTCGCACTTTTTCACGCGCTCGTGAGGTAGATCTTCTTAGCCCTAACCCTGAGCTGAAGGCTAGATGATTCTGCTCCTAATTTTCCGATGATGATGAAGTACGGGTGATGTCGGAATTGTGAAGGCGGGGTGCTCTATGGACCGTTTATAACTTGTGGGGGTGGAAATGAAGGGCTTTGTCTAAGTAAGTCATGATATAGGTTTTGGGGGGTCGTATGTGATGCAGTGTGGTGCCGGCATGAGAATGCGAAGCGTAGTACAGTGCTGTCCTTGTAGACTACATAGATGATTGTACTCGTACATGCTATTGAGAGATGGCCGAGAGAAAAAAGAAAAGAGAAAGAAAAAAAGGGAAAGGGAAGACGATGCATGGATAATACAGGGGATCTTCTGGCGAAAGTTGAAAAATACTACAATAATACGAGATAGCAAATGAAGATCACTCTCAAAATTTCGGAATGTAAGATGTTGTCCTCCCTTCCTACTTAGGCGGCAGTAGTAGTGGGTACATTATTCCACCCTTCGATGTCAAGTTCGCATACAATGTCTCTATCATTCTTGTCCACCGGCTTCGCATCGTTGTCGTATAGTGTTCGTTCAACGTACTTTATCTTCCCGTTCTTGTTAAGGAGTATAACAGTCTGCTTGTGCGTTCCGTATAGTCTCTCAGGATGGCTCCATCTGTGTTCCTCTTCATCTGGTGTGGCGCAGTATTGTTCCACTTTACCAACGTTATCGAGTGTATTTTTCGTACCGCCACTTCCGGTTGGGCTAGCTCCATTGGCCTCTAGGCGTGCGAGCCTCGTAGGGGCGGCCTCTTCAACGACGGGTTCAACATGGCCATTCGCTTCGGGAGTCTCGGGGGAGGTCTCGAACGCCGGAATGAAGATAGAGTGTCGCAGAGCTTCTAGTTGCGCCCCATTGTCTTTCCCCCTCGTAATGGGCATCGTATCGTGGCTAAGGATGGCAAACAAGTCCTCCAGTAGTTCATCCTCAGGCTTTCCGACCGATTTCTCGATGGTTTCTGCGAGCAAATTTCTGCCCACCACCACTTTTGGCCAGGGATCATCGAATAGCGAGTTGCTTAGGCCATGCGTTTCGCCTTTGGTTCCAGCAACCCAATGTGCGCCGCTCTCAACCCCTTCGTCGCCAGTGGCGGTTCGGTTAGAGATCACAACAAGTTTTTCCAAGTTTGCCTTCGGACCCCTAGTGGATGAACTCGGACGCAGAGTTCCGCACAAGAGGGAGAATCCTCCAACGCCCTCCATCTTTCCGTCTGCAAGGAGCCGGTGGAGCCATGCTTCTGTAGAGCTATCGAGGTCCTCGTGTGATGTCAGGAAGAGTGTTACCATTGAGCCGCGGGACTTTTGGCTTATCGCAGCTGCGGACGAATCCTCGCAGAAGTTGGTGAGGACGGCTAGGCGCCCGGAGCGAGTGATTCCGAGCCATGTGCCTGACGATGGGTGGTTAGATGGGTGCGATCTGCGGATGGGCAGAAAGGCGGGACGGAGGGAGGGAGGGAGTATGCAAACCGCGTTCAGGACGGGCGAGATCTCGACCTGAGAATATATGGGAATATGGGGGCTCCCAGAAAGCTGCTGGTTGTGTCGGACGATGAAGGAATTCCTAGAAGCACTGGGTGAGCGAAGGGCACGTATGGGTGGGACAGCTGTAGTGAATTTCGGGGATGCATAGTAGGCCCTCACAGAGTGGGGAAGCTAGTACCGAGTGATCTAATATGGCGAGTATGGTGATGAAAAAGAAAGTAAACGTACATCTCTGTTGTTGAGGACGATAAGAGGGTAGTCGGGGTGAGCAGTGGTAAGTAGCAAGATACACATTACCGGGATGGTGGGGGAGGCTGTTTGTTTGATGAGATATTTCTTTTGGAGAGCTGTAGTTTCTTTCAGAACTGACACGGCAGTCGATGGTTGGGGCGAATGGGGGGATTCGAGATACAAAGGTGGGTGGCAGGCAGACAGCAGCTATTTAGCTGTCATGGCACTTCCTTGCCAGCGCAGCACCGTGGATTCACAAGGGATTGCGAGCGAGGCAGGAGGGAGGGAGGGAGGGAGGGGCGGTCAACCCAAGTGACCTCACTCATCAATGGGGAGCGCCTGTTCGGACATACGACTCTGACGATGGACAGGCAAAGAGGAAGGAATGGTGGCTGGCCGTGCAAGAGCATGAGTGAGCAGGAGGTACAAACCTTGGCCGTCCCACAGTATGACAGTGCGTGTACGAGTCCAATTCCGTTAAGGTTACTGGTTTCCTAAACAGCAAAAAGTGCACAGGGATTTCCCAACAATGAAGCCGACAGCTAATAGAGAACAATACCTTTGGAATACCCAACTACCGTACCTACTCGAGTGCCTCTCCAACACCGAGGAGGTAGCACTTGGCCCGCTTTGCTTTGTTTGTTTGTCGGCCATTCGTGAGAGGCGGAGGAAACAACAGCCCACTTGATCGACACATGGCAGGTGTAGGGGATCCTCGGTGCGGCAACTTTAGCGAAATGGAGCCGGAAGCCGCGGTCAAATGCAGTTTTTTTTCTTATTTCTTACTGTACTTTTTTCTTATTTTTTTCTTCTTCCATTGCCTTTCTCCGGAGGAGTGTTCGGGGAAAGTTAGGGTTCCTCGATACAAATCTCCCAGCACCGAGTCTTGACCTAAGCCGATCAGGCTCGGTATAGCCGCACACACTAGGGAGCTTCGTTCTTGACAAACACCAAGGGTCCGGAGAACAAGTGGGTACGGTGGCGGAGTGAGAGAGAGCACGGGAACTGGGGAGAATGTAAACAATGCTGGAAGAGACGAGTTTGAGCTTGAAAGACTAAAGTGGGGGTGGGAGGATGGAGGGAAGAAGGATGAGGTAATTTTGATTAGAGAATAAAAGGTTCAGCCAGCTGGAAGAGAGAAGGAGATATAGAGGGACGAGGATGGGCGGGTCAATCGGTCAGCATGGAGGCAGAAGGTGAGCATTTGGGGAATGGAGAATCGTGAGAAGCCTCAAAATTAGAATTCAGAGTGATGGATCGGGATTCTAGATCACGCTAGTCTTGATCTGGGGGGTGACGCTGACCTAGTCACGGGGCAGTATCTTGAAGTAAGAGAGAGAGAGAGAGAGAGAGGACTGCTATTGTTGCAGGTTATCGTATCATACTCCACCAAAAAACTTTGGTGAGAGTAGAGAGAGCTGTCACAGTAGATCGTTTTGAATTGTCCTTTCCGTAAATTACAGTAAAGTGTTGCAACCTGTCCTCGCTTCCTTCTTAGAAATCACTTCTGGGCGAAAAAAATAAAAATAAAAAAAGAGTATGATAAAAGCTGGCTTTAACTTGTTCAGCGTGTCCTCTTCCCTGTGATACCATGGCTGGCTGTTTATGTTGTGTCTGTAATTCCCTGAGCTGCATCGAGGAGAGGGGCTAATTTTTATCCCTTCCTATAAGATATTTCGGTGTGGAGGGGCCTGGGGCGTCCTCTCTCTGGTTGCTCCCGTCTCTCCTCCGTCGTTGCACCTGCCCCTCCTCCCCTCTTATCCACGTTACAATTCACAAAATCCTCCTACTGTCCTCCCCACGCACCACTCCCAAAGCACCACACAACAACCCTCCCCCTCACTCCGCCCTTCCCTTCCCCTCGCCTCTTCTTATACTCTCCCCAAGATTCTCTTTATCATCCCTCTTCCGCCCGTTTCCATCCATCCATAACTTCATCCATCCTCACATCTATCGATCATCAATCGTCACAGCGCTCTCATCTTCGACAAACCCTATTGATTTGGCATCTACCCTATCCATCGATATTGTTCTTCTTACACATTCCTCACAATGTTTGATTTACTAGCCAAGATTCTTTGGTGAGTGAGCGAGCCCCACCTCCTTGGGATTAGGTCCTGTGGTTCGCTGCCACGGATGACTTCCGCTGCCTTTCCGCTCGTCGACTCTGGGCCCAACGTGAATACATTAAATCTCCTACAAGCCTCTTGCTAACGTTTGACTGTGTCGCGTGTGCTCAAGTTCTGTTGCTACTTTTCTCTTTCCTGTTTTCGCCTCATACAAGGCCCTCAAGGCCAACGACCCTACACAACTGACACCATGGCTGATGTATTGGGTGGTTATCGCTTGTATTTTGGTTGTTGAGTCATGGACGGGCTGGATCCTTTGCTGGTAAGTTCCCGGAATTACGGGATGATGTTGTCAAAGCCTTATCTTAACCTCGTTGTTATCTAGGTTCCCATTTTACCAAGAGATCCGTGCGGGCTTTATGTTGTGGCTGGTCTTACCACAGTTCCAGGGAGCTACAAGATTATACGTAGAACATGTCCACCCAATACTGGACGCTCACGAAAGGGAGATAGAAGAGTTCATCACCCGAACACACGATCAGGCCAAGGCCGCGGGGGTCGAGTACATACGTAAACTTATCGATTATGCTCGGGAAGCCTTATTTGGAACTCTCCAACAGGCCCACCAGGCGGCCATACAATCGCAAAATTCTCCGCCCCCAGAGGATCCCACCTCATTTGTCCAGAACTTATTCACAAGGTGGAGAGTTCCACCGATCACGCCTTATGCGCCGCAGATGGCTACAGATTTCTACCATTTCTTGTCGTCTGCCCTACAACAGCAGGAGCAGAGGAATCCATCTGTTGGTGATGGGATGTCGAATTCGGCAACTTTAATTCCTCCCGGGATCGAAGGCAAGGTTGAGAAGACTCGATTTATCGAGCTTCAGAGAGAGAGATTGAAGGTTGTCATGGCCGCATTGGACCAGGAGATGAATACCATCCGCGGAACTGGCGAACCGGTCGGGGGAACGAGTATCGCATCTGTCCTTGATGAGGCTACTGGAGCATACCCTTCGGAGAAGGGAAAGGTCTTCAAGTCCCCTAGCTCGGGCAACGTGTCTGGTGCTGAAGGTGATTTCGATCACGTCACGATGAGTGACGCGGCTAGCGAGAGTTCTCCGAGCACCGCTACTACGGGCAAGTGGCTCTGGGCCTGGGGGAAGCCGCAATCCTCGACCCCTTCCGCCGAGAAGAAGGGGCAGTAAGTGGCTATCGTACATAGTGGGGAGAATTCACTTCCTAAACACGGACCTTTCTTTTTCTTTGCTGTCACAACCGATAGGAATTCGGTGTCATGGAACTTTGGTTGGGTATGATAACGTATGAAGAATGGAACGTGGTTGCTTCTTTCTCTGCTTTGTGTTTTGATTGTGGGGGGTTGGCTGTGGGGGGGTTTTGCTGTTTACCGTAGACATGAAAGGAAGAAAGAAAAAACAAAAACACATCACTATTTGTCTATGGCTTCTTTTTCTTTGTGGATACTTTCAAGTCGGTCGGTCGCTGGAACCGGGTGTATATTTTCAGGGTGTAAAAAAAACGTGAGTATATAAGTCAGTTCATCATCCTAGGCTTGCTTGCCACATAGTCTATAAACATGAATAGCCCGGAAAGATAAGATAAATAAACATGTTCCTATTAAAAGGGTTCACATGATACCGTGAACTCCTTACTTCCGTCCCCCACCCGTTCCTCCCTCCCTCCCGTAGGATAGGGCGCAGTACTCTACTCGAGTATCTGTATGTGCACCCCACACTTTATCCGTCCCAATCCCACTCTCCCGTTATATGGGTAGCAGGGCCTGTCGAACACTAGGACTGCTTACCCCATCCGTCTTGCGCATAGCAGTACTGGTACCATGCGGCGCTGGTGCATACAGTAAGGCTGGGACAGCCTTATCGCGAATGACGTCATGGCGCATGGCTTGAGGCTCCGTCTATCTGACCTTACCTTAGGTTACCGGAGTAGCGGAGCGGGAATGCCGAGGGTTTGGATGGACGTGGTGGGTGGATGGGTCGGTGCCGCCAAGTCATAGCGTGCGTTGCGCAGGAACCATGGGTGCTGCTGGGGTATGATATGACTGTGGGCTGCGAGCTCCGGTGAGTTGGGTATGGTAGGTTGGGTGGTGGGGGGAAAAGAAGGAGCTCATGTTTGTGTTGGTTAACTGGAGTTATAAGCTCTGGGTGGGATGAGGATAACATATGCTCTGGCAGCAATATTGCAATGGTTAACACTGCTAAAAACTGCAATTCACTTGGGGGGGGGGGGTCTGTTTAAAGCCGGTGCGAGTGGGGACTGGGGAGTTATGATAACTTTACTGGTATCATATTAATTCTCGTGAGTCATCTCGAGTTTATTGCACGTATGTTATACGATATCTGTCCGTCTGTTCTGTGCTCCTGTCCTATGATATTAGAGTCTGGGGATGGCATACGTATACTATATTCCTATAATATGTACCCTTTCTTTTTTTTATATTTAATTCTCCATACTTTGAATAGTGGGGAAGGTGAGGCTTCATTGCGTTGCGTTTCGTGCGTTGCGTGGTCTTTTTCGTCGTCGGTGTACGAGTATGCAATGTACGATATGGACAGATTGCAGTTATGCTTGATGGTGACACAACGTCATGGGCTATCACTCGGTGTGATTCGATTGGTGTTTGGAGGCATCAAAGTTATGATATCGTACGATTTTTACCTTGATTTGTCTTTTTTTGTTTTTTTTATACTATTATTTCTGCGGGATGGGGTGGAATTGATTGAGTAAATGGTATGGTATGGTAGGGGGATGGGGCGATAAGTACACATTGCTAGAATTGACCAATAGACAAACGGGGGAGAAGAAAAGAAAAAAAAAGGTTATGAAAGGGAGGATTTATCGGGTACAAAGTGGCCTCTTCCTTCCTCACAGACATCGTCACGTTCCTCTCTTGGAGTACGTATACGCAACACCTTTATACAATACGTATTCGCCAGTCTGCCGGGGTTTTCAGACTTGAGCCCGTGGTTGGGGATGGTGGCGAGTGGACGGGTTTCAATTGGTTCACGGCAGAAGGGCGGCGCGGGCTATAGTATCAATCATTTATTGATCGTAGCCCTCCTCTCCCTCATTTATCGGTGCCTCGCTATGGAAGGCTGATAGTTCACACTCACTGTGGCGGGCTGGTGCTTGGCAGCCTGTCCTTCTTCCTTCCGCGTCCGGGGGGAACCTGAATCCGTCGGATTCCCCCGGGCTCCGGTATATTCGCTCGGTGTGGTGGGTCACGCTCCCGGGTGCGCCGACCTGGGTTCCTTTTGAGATTTTGAGGTCGTTGGTTGAGTTTGCGCGTTTTTGCTAGGCCTTGTTTGGCCTAACTACCTACTCTTCTTGGGACTTGTTCGAGTTCTTAGCGGAGGGGGGACGTGGAGCTTTGGGGGCTGCGAGATGGTAGATTGCAATGGGTGCTTGTTAGTTATTTCCGCTATTGGCTTTGAACAGTGGCCACCGGAGAAGGGGAGAAATCACTTAAAGGTAGTGTGAATCGGGGCAGGGCTTGGGTACAGCAATCTCAAGATCAGGTGTTCATTTGGATTTGGGGCTGCGTTTTGGTGGCCTATTTGGCCGCATTGTTTTCAGCCTTCGTCAGCCCGAAGCCCTGTGTTGACCTGGGGAAGAAGGAAAACTGGCTTTCTGGAGTGTGGTATCATACCGGTATGATAGGAGTCTATCAGTCGGTTATCACCAAACTGCTTCATTTCCTTGTCTGTTCCTTGCGCCCTCTTCCGGCGTATTTGGTCAAGTTCTTGGCTGTCTTGTTGCCTTGGAAAAGGAGGGCTGCAATGATCCCATACGTGTTTTAGTAGTAGTTAACGGGTGTTAGTGTATCGGGAGGTTGGGGGTTGTGGTTGCACTCACTGTTTCAGAGGCCAAGACTTGTCAATGATATCACCAACGGGAGAGTTGGGTGGCGTAATCAATACCGCTATTGAGGTATACTTCAACTGCCGGTACATATCTCTTGTCAGCGATTGGTTGAAAAATACCGCAGTTAAAGTGCTTGCCAAACACGCGATTGGTGGTCCTGAGTGGATGTTTTGCATGTGAGCTCCTGTCTTGCGTCCTAACTGGCCACAAGAAGTCACTTTCCACTAAGTAACCTTCAATGTCGAAGGCAGCTACGCTTTGTATGAGAGATGCTCGTACTCCGAGGCCGCAGCGGAGAGACACAAGCTATGACAAGTTTCTCCTATTTGTTTTCCTCCTTTTCCTCGCCTCATACCTTATTTCCTGTTCTTAGCTTTCCTCAAGTCTTCCCTTTCTACACACTTGGCTTAATCAATTATGAACTTTACCGCTTAATACAAACTTGAAACTCTCATCGCCGATCATTACCTCCGTGTCAATTATTTTTAATATTCTATAATATTATTATATGCCGGGTGTTTATCTTGGCCTATGCTGCCTATGAATTAGTCAAAAGGGGGGGGGGGGTGAACTTTAGGAGCTGACACCCGGTATCTCTCTCTAGGTCGATTGTATCTGGTCAATAATGCTAGGAAGGGTGCTGCTGAGTTTCTGTGGAAGGTTTATCCGGACCACCTCTAGATGATACAGGTCCTGAGCTAAACTTCTGTGTATGGTATGATCCAAGACGATTTTCTGGGGTCCAGATGTCACTCCTCAACCTCGCCCCATAGCTATTGTTCCGGAAATGTTTGATTGGTGGAGATACGCCCAGAACAGCATCCATAAAGGAAAGGATACTGTCTGAAGAGCTCTTCATCTCGTCCGGATACTTTGGGTCTGTGACAAACACGACGCGCCGCGCTAGAGGTGCAATTTTGGAGAAGCCATTTTCCACGACGCCATTGAGGGCTCGGGAATACTGATTAGCACTCTACTCTTCATGCCCAATGCAGTCTCCCTGATCATGTTACAAGTTCCCTTCTCTCTTACTTTCATATGGCACTCACCTTTTCGCATCCTTATCCAATGAGTGTATCTCCTTTGGTAAGGCCCTCCCATGCTGCCTTTCATGTCTGGGTATCGCATGTGCCACGTTTGCTAACGATCCCGCCGATTGGGGGGACAGTAAGGTCAAGCGTGGTGCCGTATCAGGTGGCGGGGCTTCGGAATTGTGATGCCGGTAGCTTCTTCGAGTAGTGTTGGAATAAGCGGCCAACCACGCCAACGCCAACACAATATCGCCGGTTGCGCTCAACGACTGCAAAACCTCTTTCAACTTCTCATGTAGAGGAAAGGGAAATGTGGATACTAGAGTTACAATTTCAGGAATATATGGATGGGAGTCGGAAACTCATGAGAGATCACTCCACCTACTGTATCAAGTCTGGCCCGGAAGGATTGCCTATCGCTGAACAATAGTAGTTGTGGGGGTAATCCTAGGAGAAATATCGCTGGGGTTATCTCCGATAGTGTCCTGGGCAAATATATATGGAGAGCAGCGCAAGCAGTGGGCTCGGTAGAATGCTATAAGGGAATTTCTGACCCATGTGGTTCCTGAGTTGCTATTGTTCTGGATTATTGGTGGATTGTAGGTGCTTATTTCTGACTTCTGTACCTGGTGAGTGTTCGCTGTAAGAAAGCTGCTAAAGGTTACCGGATTTCTTGGCCACATCTGGTAGAATTCCTTGGAGTTGAGTTCTGAGCTGGAGTTGTCAATGCCCTTAAGAACCCAATACGAATAGCCTCTGACAGGCCTTTGACTTAGTCGACTCACTTCGAAGTGCTGGAGCCAAAGGACAGCCAAGCATGCTGAAAGATGCAGTGGGGAGGATCAAAAAGGGGTGAGTTAGCAGGATTGGGAAGGGGTTTTCTGGGACTCCTTCCTGTTGAGGTCCGTGCTACAAGAGGACCCTTTAGTGTTGTTTCTGGGAGGGGGCCTGGTGGGGCGACAAAGTGTCAAACAGTCCACAAAACTATTGCTATCAGCATTTCATACCACATACTTATACAATACACATCTGATAGCAAAGCATTGGTTTCCCCCGGCCCCTTTTACCATCCTAATACAGCTGGCCCCTTGCACAAAGAACTTGGGTCAGAATGGCCGTTATATTCGGGGCACGACGGCTAGATACATGGAAAGCTTCCCTCCAGTACGTATAGTAGCTTCACTCTGTTCGGACCTCTTGCCACAAATAATAACCCAGTGATGGAAACATTTTCAGGCGAATTTGACCTGCTGAACTGGTTTTGGGTAGTAGATAGACTCTCGTACTAGATCAGAGGAAAAGGAGGCCCCATAATCAGCCCTGTCTACTCCGCGGCTTGTAATGCTAGGCTAGTATGAAGATTTAATGATATGGAATCGATACCTCGGCAGGCGGTTGGGCGCCGAAGCCGGCCAGATGATTCTGACCCCACCCCCGCCCCGACGAGCGAGGGGATGTGATGCAGTAGCCCGATAAAAGTCTTATGGTGCCCCCCCCGGCGCACAAATTGTTACCCAACCTGGCCACCCGGCTCAAACCTATAAATACGGGTAGGCTTCCTTATCATTTCCGCCTTCCCTCTCCACTGCTGTCCTTACTGCCACCATCCTTACGACCATGCCCACCGCATTCCCCATCGCATTCCCCACTGCAGTACTCACCCTAGAATTGGGGTTCGGGAGCGGCATGAGGCATTGGGGTGGTCTTGGCAATCAAGGCTTTCCTGTGGATATTGTGTGAATGAGCCTGCGAGTGGGATGTGATGATTATAAGTTCTAACTGGAGAAAGTCGGTTTCTTCCTGCCAATTTTCAAAAAGTCGTAATACTAACAATAAGCTTAGAGGCTGTTGGAGATTGTCTTTCCGGCCCCTAGGAAAGGGCGGTAGCAAAGAGGGACCGAGGATTTACCACCTTAGTCGCGGGTTATGGTGACCGTCTGGTATGGGCAGTGGCACTCCGGGGGTTCATATGTGGGGAAAATGGAATGAGGTGAATAATGCGTAGCCGAAGAATTACAATTACGGCGTTCATCAAATCTTTGCCTTGAGAATGACGTTGGAGCTCTGGTAACCCTCATTTAGGCCACCCAGAAGCTCAGCGTGGAGGGAGGGTACTCATTTGATATCTCAGGCGTGAACCTTATAAGCTGTTGCAGGAGGCTCGGTTTTGAGCTCTCCTCGACACCTACGGGGCCAGGGTTTTACCAATGAACCGGCGAAAGGGGCACCTACTGGCGGGACAGCATATGCGTGAAGCACATAAATCCTCCCCTATCGAGATTTCGAGATTTGAGGCGTGCGGTCTGCCTCGCCCGCATCGTCAAGCCATGTTAGAGGATGAGATAGCGTGGCTCAGACTGAGGGCAATAATAGCAGAGAAGGATTGCAATCTTCTCTCTCAACTTATGTTAAAATCTTGAGGAATACTGCGGGGAGGTCGGGAGGAACACGGTGTTGGGCGGGATCTAGGATAACTTTGCTCATTTTCCAACACCTGCATTTTATGACCATTCTCCATTTTAGGGAATGTCTGGATGGGGGATTTTAAGTTGGTGGGTCCCTAGATCCCCGCCGGCTACTCAAGTTAACAATCGGCTATTGGTTACATCCCCCCCAATACTGTAACGATATTTGGCCTTCCTCATTGCCGCATACCTTGATCCTACGTTTAGTCCTATATTCTGGTAGAAGGTATCGGAAGGCAAAAGAACGTATCCTTGGAGAGCGGTGAAAAGTCACCTGGGCGGTTCAACTTCTCTCGGGGAGAGGCTGTTGTGCTTCGCAACGACGAGCATGGGACTACACTGCAATCACTTCTCTGGTCTCCCCAAAAGGAAGGATATCCTAGCAATTTTCTTTAATAAATTTGCTGGAGTGCAGAGAGCACAGAAGCGTGGTGCATGGGTGAATGTATAGGATCCACTAAAATGAACATTTCAGTGAGGATGTGTGGGCGCATCAGCTCTTATTGTGCACAAAAACAGTGCAGGGGGCTTTTCAGATGCCCCTGGGACTGAATGCAGTACTCTGGAGGCCTTCTTTCTCCCGAGCAGCATAACCTCAATCGACCAGCGAGTTCTCCGAGAGCTGTTCACCAATTTTCCGAACAAGAGGTCATGCACATCCTCAATACAAGTGGCATCTACCCCCACGGATAGTCGGTGAAGGAAAACAACTAGCAATTGCCCCGGATTTCAGTTGTCCTGTGCCTCCAAACCCTTTCTCTCCTTTCGACAGCCTGCACATACCTAGTACCTCTCTACTAGGGATAGGGGTAAAGAATTGGGACAAGCAGGAGTAGCAGAGGCCCGTACGTGTACTCGTACATATGTCTTGGAAGGAGTATCAAAGAACTAAAAAAGTAAGATAACTACTAATTAGAGTAATTATACTATCCCCCTGCTTGTCCCAATATCCCCCCTCACCCGAGTACCGTGCTCGAGTACAGGAATAATAATAATAATAATGACAGGAATAATAATAACAATCAAAACTATATCGAAACAAAATTTCAACCCCCAAATTCCACGGCACCCCCAGCCTCCCACTACGTCTTCCGCCGTCATTCCCCCTTCACCCATTGACTTCGAGTACATGAATAATAATAATAATAAATGATGATGATGATGATGATAATGATGATGATGATGTAGGAATCGTAATAGTGATCAAAATTCCACAGCACACCCCGCCTCCTACTACCTCTTCCACCGTCATTTCCCTTCGCCCCCGCCCGGCCTGTGCCACCTGCAACTAATCCCTTGAACATCTCCTTGTACATGTCCCGCACGGGACGCATCTTCAAGAGCCCGCTCGAGTTCGGCAATATTCTCTGCTTGTCTTTTTCCGTACTCTCACTCTTTTCGAGGTCAGCCACCAGCCCTTGAACCTGCCCAAAGTCCCCCTCTTGATCGATGACTCACCATTGGAAGTGGGCAACCTGTTGTTCAGGAAAGAGGCCCCCCCCCTGATCCGGCCCCACAACCTGGACTCGCTGTTCGAGGCCCCGCTCCAGAGCAGCGATCCGCCCTCCTAGAAGAGGGACCTGCTCAAGGGCCTGTTTCACTTCAGCGAGCCAGCGTTGTAGAGCAATGTCCACAGGGGGACAGGTTGAGGGCTGGTGGCCAGGCCTTGCTCGGGGTCAGGAGCAGGAGGAGCAGGAGGGCCAGGAAGAGGAGGGGCAGGCCTTGGGGGACCCCACCTTCGGGATTGGGGTTCAGTCGGTGATGGTCCCTGTATCGGTGTTCTCCTCTCTCTATCATCTCGATTGCTAGTATAGTAACCCCCGTGGCTGGAGTTGAAATTGCTCCTGAGTGGCTGGCCCAGAATGCTGAAGAATATGCGAGAGGTTAGTGACGAAATAGGATTCTCTGGGGCTTCCTAATTGTCGGGACGAACCCTCATAGCAGCAATTGAGATTGCTGGATGGGAGTGAAAGAGTGGTATTTCCTTGCATGGTATATCTTAAAAAAAAAAGTGTCGGGGGCGGGCTTGTATAGGGGTGATGTGGTGATAGGTGGGTAGTGGATGGTTCTAAGAAAGAGGTATAGTAATCAGTGCTCCCAAGGGTCTAGTCGGTCCGTCTTCGGGTCCGGACGGGACGAACGGGTATCTTGTCCTCCGTCTGGATGACTGCCCGGGACGGACGGGCGGAGACTACACGTGTCTCAAGTGGGGCAATTTTCCGGATAACTCTGAATGACGGGCGAGCACTGCAGGTAACCGGTGAGCCCTGCAGGTGATTGACAGGCCCTACAGGTAATCGGCGGGCCCTAAGGTAATTGGCGGGGATTGCAGATGGCGGGTGGGGACTGCAGGTACTGTTCGGGAGTTACCGATCCGTAGAGGACTGTAGGGACCTACAGTCACCCCCTTAGACGGCAGTCTTTCTCAAAGGACGGACGCTCTTGCCCTGCAGTATGAGACACACGCCTGAAACGCCCGGGAGGTGGAGCCCTGGCGGTGCCTACGGGGCTGACGGGACGCTTGGGAATACGGAGGTAATCAAAGCGAGCAAGTAACTTAACTTGGATTGCCTATCGAGTAATTGTAAAAGCGATTGAGCCGGGAAGTAAGAACCAAGAAGTGAAAAAAGAAGAATAGAGGAGAGGGAGGCGAGAAAAGAGGAGTCAAGAACTAGGTGTGCAAACAGGTATGATAGGTGACGCAAGAGAGGGTTCCCCATTCCTCTTCTCCTGCTCCGTCCTTGCTCGGCCCATGAGCCGGGAATAGCGAATCGCTCTCTCCATCCTTTGCAAGGAATATATTATCACCAGGACTTTCGAAAGGCAATGGGATACCCCTTTCTCGCCCTCCCGATCTCAATAACCGGAGAGTCTGACCATCTTTCATCGAATACTCGAGATCCTATTCCCACAAAATTCCCGAAAGCCCATACCACTCCAACACAATCTCGTCCTTCTACCTCTCCCGATCATGTTGGAGCAATCCCCCCTCCGACATAGGTAATTAGCGTTAGTATCACCATAAGGCGTTTAATCCGAAACTCTGTGGAAAGCTAGTGTGTTTCAGCATTTGGAGCTCCTTACTCCCTCCCTATCCTAGAACCTCCGAAGGGAAATCGGGATCGCATTTAGAAAATATTCCTTCGGGGGTTCCGTGGGTGGGGAAACGGCGATTACTTTCTGCTACTTTCACAGGGAAAAAGTGAATGATCTCTAGGCGATCAACGGGCGAAATCAACTCTACCCACTCTCTCCTCTTCTCACCTCTCCATATAGTAGTGAGAAGGTCGGTATTGGGAGCTCCTCCCCCTCTAACTTTCTTGTTACTTTCCCGAAATGGTTCATAGAACTTCTCACAAGCCCTCTCTCTTTAGCTCATTCTCCCTATCTCTAGTGGATGGTGGAGCCCCTCCTCCTCCAGCATAGACTCTCCTAGGGCACCCGCGGGGTGTCCCTACCATCCATAATACACTTTCCTACATATTTCAACAATCGCCTCTAGATCACAACTACGCACTACCCAGGCTATTAGGGACACTTTACCTCTTCTATATAAACACTGTCAACACATCTGCAAACCAGGCGTTTTGCTAGTACCACCTTCTCTTTGTCGCAAGAGAGTGACATGCGGGCCACAAAAATAAAAGAAGATAGGAAAAGGATTCGGGAGAGAGAAGTTGACATGGTTCAGGCAGTTATTTGATCTGACAACGCAGGTGGGCGAAGAGGAGGAGGATGCAGGTGGTGGACCAGGTGTTATACCCAGGTGCTTTCATCAACAAGGATTATCACCGACTACCACTAACGGCTGTGTACTTAATAAACTGCTATCTTTAAAAAGATAATAGACAGATGAAGATTACCAACTTCACGATGTTTGTCCAGACATACCCCCCCCCCCAAAAAAAAAAGACGATAGAAGAGAGGGGGTGTAACCTAACCAATTTGCTAATTCCGTGGACCTCAAATCCATTCTTTCGAAGGTGATTGCTCCTACGCATATGGGGGCGATTCCCTATTATATAGAAGTATCATAATATTGAATGATGTTTCTTTCTCAAGGAATCTTGCCCTGGGGTGCTGTATGACCATGAGACGGAGCACTTTGCCCACCACATGGTACAACAAGTATTGTTTTAAGGTGACCCAGAATATACTATCTTTCCAGATATTGTGATCACCCGACTGCATTGGCCCTGAATCATCATGGATAGTTTCTGATTTTTAATATACTTATTTATTTATTTATTTATTCAGAGTATTATAATATCAGGGAATGCCAATATACAGTACCACTCAGGGACGTCCTTGATGACCTTTCCCTCCACGTCGTGGGTTTCAAAAATAAGGGCGGAATTTGCTACTGCAGCTAGGAACGCGAAGGGGAGGAGTATGTAGCCCGGATGGTGGAGGGTTTGGTAGGTAGTGCGTGAGAGTACGATAGGTGGATGGGCTGTGGCCCCCGAGGGGGGGCTAGGGGCTATTCACGCTTAGTGCTATATCATAATCTTCTTATCGGCACAGACTCTATTCTCGCTTTTTCGCCATACTAATTTATCAAGACCTGGTCCCTCCGGATGCTTTCTGGGTGGTGTTGGGTTATCTGAGTCTGGATACTCCCATTTCCAGTTTCCAATGAGCCACCAAAGTACATTAAATAAGGCATTGTGGCTGAGTGGTTAAGATAACAGACAAGAAATCTGTTTCGTTGGGCAGCATAGGTTCGAAACCTGTGGATGTCTTTTGTTTTAACTTTTATTTTCTCATGTGGAAAAAAACCTAACCCCGATGATAAGGATGGGTTACACATGATATACAGTAGTTCCGGCCCTATAACGCCTTGGTTGATGTAACGGGGACTCCTTGGCATAATGCAGGCTCAAGGAGGGATACAATTATCCATTTAGCCCTAACAAACTAGGATTATTATTATTATTATTATTATTTAAAAAAAGCTCCTGCTGTCGTATCATAGCCCGATCTACGAGTTTTTTTCTCAATACCAATTCTATGCCAAGGCGTTTCCTATCGCGTCGATCGGGGTGTTGTGTATAGACGGCCGGAACCATATGTAATTGAATGGATACCTTGAAAGCATCGCAGCGGCGCACACATCCTCGAGAGGAAAACGAACTATGGTACTACTGTATATAATAGCTCCAATGGCAAATACCAAGGGACAAAACTCCCGTCCTGCTTCAGGGGATAGGCCAATCACGGTCAGAGCATAGGCAATGGAAAAGAAAAAGAGGTTCGACCACGAGCGTGATAGATTTATCAGGGACTACAGATTAAATGTTAAATAAATTACTGCACTAAAAGCGTAGCCTATAATTATTATCATGACATGAGTATGATATGATACCTATATAGCATTGTGATAATCCTACCCAGGCCATTCTAGTTGGGGGTCCCGAGTCACAGACCAGCTCCGGCATTGTACCAAACCAGATTTCCAACCGAGTGATACTTCATGACGGCAAATAAATGAATGGCATCTCCCCACTTCATCCTTATCACAGCTACAGTACAGTATAGAACTCCAATACTCACACAGCGGTCCAAGATACAGTATTCGGGGAAGAAGCGTGCTATCGTAGATGGGCCGAAAAAAGGAACAGCTACGTGCAGCACGATGTGATATTAACGTGCCTGGATTATTCTAGATTTGCGCCGTTCTACCTGTCTAGTGCTAACAAAACGTGGAATACTATACATGCGGTCGGCCAACATGAATGGATAGGTAGAATAATCACTCCTCGTCGCTAGATACGATTACCGGCCCTCTCCGCCTGGGCCTTGCGGGCGGGGCGCGGATGTCTAATTTTACCGGTGGTTGTGCAAAGGGCCGTTCTTCTTCTTCTTCTTCTTCGTCGTCGTCGTCGCCATCGTCGCCATCGTCGTCATCAGACTTTTCCCCGTCTGCACTACTCCTATCATCATCGCTTCCACTTTCAACAGCTCTCCTCTTCTTTGTTTTAGCCTGTCCACTAGCCACGTTCTTCCTCTTCCTCCTATTCTCCCCCTCCACACCGATGCTTGCTACCAAATCCTCGCCAACCCCACCAAACCCATACTCCATAAAGTCCAGCTGTGGCCCGGCAGTCCCATCCAGCGCCACAGGTCCCATAGCCCTCTGCTTCCTCTCCTTTTCGTAAAACAGCTTATCCCTCTCTTCGTCGCTTTCGTCGTCGCTATCGTGCACGAACAGACTACTTTTTATCATGGCTAGCCTCTCCTTCTCTTTTTGCCTTCGCTTAAGGGCGCGTTCGATTGCGGCGTCGTCAAGGTCGGAGCCCAGTTCTGAGAATTCCGCGGCGTCTTTTCTACGGCGCTTCTTTGTGGGCTTCTTTTTGGGCTTTTCAGCACCGGGCATGGGTGTTGGGCCGCCGGGTTCAAAGAGGGGTTCTAGACCCGAGTCCGAGTCGGAATCGAAGGCTTGGACACGGGGTTTGGGTTTTTGGGAAATGAAGTCCTCGGCGAGTTGGCCATCCGGAAAGGTTGGGGGGTTGTCGGCGTTTGTCTTGAGGAGTTCGAGGGAGGTTTGTAGGTCTAAAGAAGTTAGCTGCGAGGGGATGATCCAGCGAGTATCGAGGGTGTCGGTTGGGTCGAGTTTTTCAAATTTGAGGGTTGTTAGGAGGAGGCGGAGTTTTGCGTCTTTTAGTAACGCGGTTTGGCGGGCTTCGTTGTCCGGTTTTATGTTTATAAATGGCGGGCTGCTGGGGGAGGGTTGGGGAGCAGTCTCCGAGTCTAGACCCGCGGCTTCGGCTTCCAGTGCGAGTCTTGCTTCCTCTTCTGCTTCCCAGGATTTGCGCTCGCTAATGGCGGCAGAGAGAACAGTTTTTAACCAGTCTACCGCATCGCCTTTGTTCTCGTCTAGTAGCGCTCCTACCGCTACGCTAACTTGTTCGTTGAATTCTAGGCCTGGCTTTATACGTAATTCCGCTGCTTCCCTGCTGAAAAGTTAGCATATGGTGCAGAAGCGGGAAAGTGATGTCACGGACCTTGGTTTGGAAACCTTAATCTGCTTGTCATAGCCAAACTGCAAGTAGTGCATCGTACTGTTGACTTTTGTAAACAAAAGTTCCGCATACAACTCTGGCCTCTTCTCTAGCATCTTGACTAGCTTTCGCATATAATGCTTGAAAAATTGATCCATCTCTTGCCTTGCAGGATGACTGTTGGGCAATCCATCTGGGCCTTGTAGGATTCGATTAAATAACTCAATAATATCAATCCTGAACAATAAAACCTCCTGCTCCCTCTTGACAAACACCCGATGAAAGAATGTAATTGCCCGCTTCATCTGACCATAATTTAACTCCTTATAATTCCCAATAAATGCCAGAAACGTATCCACACAGCTCTGTGTCAGGAACTTCTGCTCGAATCGTGAGTAATCGAATGCCCGTTCCTTCATGGTAGCTTTACTCTCTTCAGCTAACTCTTCATCTTCCTCTTCTTCGGGCACACTCCCAGCTCCATCTTCACCCGCAACGTCCTTCTTGCGCTGCGCCCTAGCACGCTTCCGTGAGCGGATAAACATGTGTTCATGCTGCTTTGAAAACCGCTCGAGCATCTTGAGGTGCACATGTACCATCTCCGTGCAATCATCTAACCAGCCAAACGGCTGCCTAGTGTAAGACCGTAGGATCATGACAACGAGGTCCAGTGTTACCTCTTCGTAGAACAGTCTATTCTGGATATTCTCTGCGATCTCTTGGTCGTCTACCAGTGGTGAAACAGCCATATCCTGGATTGTTAATAAGATCTGTGTAAAGCAGCGCATGGCGGATTGTAAGGGTGTCCACTGCTTTGTGTCGAACCAGTCTGTCATTCGGCGATTCAAGGTGATCAAGGATTCTTGGTTTAGGACCGAAGCCACCAGGCTGAAACTCTCAAGCTCGGTAGTTGTGGGGTCTTCGGAGTTTGCGAGCGTTTTGCGACGGATACGTTCGGCTTTGAGAAACCAAGCTATTAGATAGAAGTACTGTTGCTGGTTTGATTCTACAAGGCGTTGGGCATCCCGATCAATGGCGCGGCGGAGGTGGCTGAAGAGGGGATTAAAGCCAGCGTCTAAGAATTCCTCGACGAATTCGCGGAGTTCTGCTTTCGCATGCCGCTCAAGGGTGAGTGACATGTCATGTTCGGTCTATGGAACCGTGCCTTCGAGTTAGTTATAATCCAAGAGTGGTGGAAATATGTAACATACCTTACGGGATATCCCCTTTGTATCTGCGCCACTTGGCTTCTTCCACTTCTTTGACGCATCCATCTTATCCAGGCCAGTGGACTTCCCCAGCAGCGCACCCTGCCCAGAAACAAACGATCGTGTCTTGTCGCTTCTCTCTATCCACACTGTAGTCCCGAACCTGCTATGCCGAGTACTTGCACCCCGAATACTGGCCCTCTTCATCTCATCCTCGAGTTTCAGTAGCGTTGTCAGATCTTGACTCTGCTTCTGCGACTCCTGATCGTCGGTCAAGAACATTTTTTCAATATCCACGCTCTTTACCAGGTGATATATGACCTCCATAGTGACGGTATCCTGTGTATTGAATTCATTCCCCACCTTTGACGATATGAACAATAAAAAATGCAGCACATTCTGCTCCTTCAGCGCTCCGATAGTTGCACTCCGGGATATCTCTTCCCCCGTGTCCGTCTCCGTGATCATCGGGTGTTCAATCATGGCTAGGTTCCGGAAAAAATAGAGAACAAGCTTTATTATCCCTTCGTCCCTCGCTGTTCGCTCTTCCGGTGGTACAGCGATCGAGGGTAGCGCTATACGGACGATATTCGATAGGATCCTCTTGGATGGGTGTTGTAAGATAGCTTTTTTGTATGCCGCCTGCGCAAACCGTAGAACCGGAATGTGTCGGTGGTGATTAATAGTGGATTGTTCGTTGTACCTCTCGAACGGCCATGTTAATGGCACCAGTAACTCGACGCAACCAAGTGCTAATCGCTGCTTGATTCGGTCCTCAAGTTCATCTTCTTTCCACCTGCCTAGGATCTCGAGCAAGTCTCCTTTCACTAAGTTTGCTTCGGCAATACATCGGGCGACCTACACCGCCCCGTCGGCCGGTCAGCCCGTCCTTGCTATTCCGCATTGGGGAGGGTGGAGCATACGTCGAACCGATTCATCTTTTGATCATATAACTTCAGCCATTTCTTCAAGTCCTTCAAACAAGCCAAGGCATCGTCTCCAAGCGAGTAGCCGCCGTCTTCAACCGCAGATGTTCCCCCGAGCTATAGCTAGTTAGATATCCAACCCATATGGGGACAGAAGGGGTCAATGAATGGCAAGTTACCGCTGAACATAGTGATAATATATGTGCTCTCTATTCAAAATAAACAATTAGCCCTTGACCCAAGAATTTGGCAAACTGGAGGGAAATAAGCCTTACGATCATAGGATCAACTGTTTCCGGAAGCTTGGAGAGCATCATGTTGTCTTCTTCTTGGCTCGACATCGCGAGCGTCCGTTGTTGGGTTTTCTCTTTGACACAGGCTGTTCGACGGGAAAAAGTGTTCACTGGACATTGGCTGACTTCCGTCAAGTTGTTAAATTTCGCGACTGTGTTTTCGCGGCGCACGCGTAGTGTTGGGCGAACGCGTAAATTGAGCTTGGCATGCAGACGCTCGTGCTTGGAGGTCGGGATTTTCCGAGTTTGGGTCAGCCAATTGGCAACTGATGCCAATGATCGAGCAATGCAGATAACTTGGAATAATATTATTTTAGTTTACAATGCAGAGATAGAGGGCTGTCCCATCGTCCCCCGAGAGAGGATCCAGCGGCACCGATACGATAACAGTTTGGGATAAGACGGTAAAAAATACGGCAGTGCTCTATAAATTGTTTTATTGCACATATAATATTTCATTTTGGGACGGAATGCTTTATTTCTTATTAATAATATTATCATCTATTACCGATGATCCTATAGAGTACCGGTGCAAAGCGTGGGGGGAGACAGCGTTCGGACGCATAGAGGGATTGGAGGGGAAGGAAGGTTTGCTGGGCATGTGTATGCAAAAAGGGTTCCAATATCATACAATACGAGTTGTGATTCCACTCTAATCGGCATCTATGGCAATAGCATAGCACATAGAGGATCATGCACCAAAAGCAGCAGTTTTTTGGACCTTATTTAATAACAACTGGTACAAGGCCCAGCTACACCTGGTCAAATGTAGGACAGCTGTAAAAAAACAACCTTTGCCTGTAGCAGTGGGTACCTTACCTAAGTGTTAAGGCCGGGTAACCTTGATAACTGTAAATAATTTAACAAAAGACTCCAGCAGACGGCAAATTTACACCAAAACTGAGCACTCATCACCAACCATTTAATCACTCCCAATGAATCTAGGGGTTCCTCTTTAGGCCAAATCAAACTAAAGGACAAGTAGAGAGTAGTTCTCGGGAGGGGGAGTCGCATAGAAGGTTTATAGAATCAAGAAATTAGAGATAACCTGCAACAAGAGTGGTTGTCATGTATCTTTTATATGCCATACCTCCTAATCTTGCGCTGTGCTTAGGATCACCCAATGCTTCCACCCATAAAGAAAAGTATTTTGTCAAGAGCCAAAATCTCTGCGGAATGGTTGCCTAGCGGCTGGGTACAGAAATATGGGTATTATATTATACTGGATTCCAGCAAAACCCATGCATCTCGTGAGCTCCAGACTTCAAATTTGACCCACCTGACTGAATCTCCGCGCTCAAAGTCGTTGCCAAGGCCTTGCTGTGCTCCATCTCACGTGACACCGCCACCATCCTATCAACTCTTTTTTTGCCCCCCAACGCCTTCGCAGCATAAGATCTCGCGGCCACCTTCCATCCCACTACCCCGCCCTTTTTAACTCTTACCAGGCGTTTACCTTTCCCTACCCGCCATCTGATAACCACACCCCCTACAGGAAATCCCGCAGCCTTTTGAATCCTGCACCATGACGACGGCCGCCAAGGTTCTTCGATGTGCCGCGAGGTTCTCCCGCTCGCCTTCTGCTTCGCTCAGGCCTGCTGAAACCGTACGGAGGGGATTGACAGCACAACTGCAGCGTAGATGCATTTCTTCAAGTGGGAGGAATGGGGAGGCTGCGGTAAAAGTGGATGTTGAGAATCGACGGATAGATGCGAGTAATTTTGTTAACCAGAGTGGACTTAAACCTTCAGAACCTGGTGTTGGGAGCAGTCTGGCGGCGGATGCTATGCTGTCCCCTTCTGCTGGTGCGCCACTTTCTACCCTTTTCATATTGTTGCCAGACAATTTGGAGACTAACGAAGATGGCGGATAGCTATTCTCAAGCAAGCCACAATAATGGATGAGGGCTCTCGGCCAATCTACCTTGACATGCAAGCTACAACTCCTATGGACCCTCGCGTCCTCGATGCTATGCTTCCGTTTTATACGGGACTATATGGAAATCCTCATTCACGCACGCACGCCTACGGCTGGGAAACAGAGAAGTCGATTGATGTTGCGCGCGAGCATGTCGCAAAGCTTATCGGGGCCGACCCGAAGGAAATCATATTCACCTCTGGAGCGACGGAGTCAAACAATATGTCTATCAAAGGTGTAGCAAGGTTTTACAAGTCCAAGAAGCACATCATCACATCGCAGACGGAGCACAAATGTGTGTTGGACTCGTGCAGGCATTTGCAAGACGAGGGGTGTGATATCACGTATCTCCCTGTCAAGAGCAACGGTTTGATCGATCTGGAGCAATTGGAGAAGGAGATTCGCCCGGACACAGCGTTAGTCTCAATTATGACGGTCAATAATGAGATTGGGGTTATCCAGCCGATGGAGGAGATTGGAAAGTTGTGCCGAAAGAAGAATGTCTTCTTCCATACCGATGGCGCCCAGGCCGTGGGAAAAATTCCCGTCGACGTCGGCAAGTGGAACGTCGACTTGATGAGCATCTCCGGCCACAAAGTTTACGGCCCAAAGGGTGTTGGCGCCTGTTACATCCGCCGTAGACCAAAAGTCAGAATCGACCCGCTCATCTCTGGCGGCGGTCAAGAACGTGGCCTTCGCAGTGGGACTCTCGCGCCTCCATTGGTAATCGGTTTTGGAGAAGCCTGCAGAATTGCCAAAGAGGAAATTGAGGTGCATTCCCTCTACCCGTCTTTCCTGCCTGCAAGCCGCTAAAATTGAAGTAAAAACCAGTATGACCACAAACGCGTAACCGCCCTCTCAAACCGCCTCCAATCCGGCCTCCTAGCAATGGAGCACACGACCCTGAACGGGGACCCAAGCGCCCGCTACCCCGGTTGTGTCAACGTCTCCTTCGCATACGTAGAAGGCGAATCCCTCTTGATGGCACTCAAGGACATTGCTCTCTCCTCCGGCTCGGCGTGTACTTCTGCCTCCTTAGAGCCCAGTTACGTCCTCAGAGCCCTCGGGTCTAGCGATGAGAGCGCGCACTCTAGTATCCGCTTTGGAATCGGCAGGTTTACCACTGAGGCTGAGATCGATTATGTGCTTAATGCCGTCAGGGACCGGGTTACGGTTTTGAGGGAGATGAGTCCGTTATGGGAGCTTGTGCAAGAGGGAGTGGACTTGAACACTATTGAGTGGTCGCAGCATTAGCCAGAGTTTTATACAAGGCTGCCGTTGTTAAATAGGTTTTGATTCAATCATTCGCTCACATCCGTTCAGTCGGTCGGTCGGTGGTTTCCCTTTGTCGAGTTGCTTTTCTTTCCTTATTACTATCCCTCTTACTCTTCCCCCCGGTCCTGTATTGTGATTTCTTATGGTGTCTCGATTTTCCAATTCCACCTGAGTGTGATGGGAGTGGGGTTTGTGGTTTATTTACTGGAGCCGGGTGGGTTTGTATCACTTTTGGAGGATCTAATCTGCCAGATGCGGGTGGAATGAAACTACTTGGCAGGCCTATATTTACCTGCCTACCTACTCCAGGGCCTCCACTGCGCAACTTGCCCGTAATATACACACTAAAGAAACTAGGATTCTTCTTCCCGGAGTACATAGCTTCACGGATGCGCGGCCGAGCGTGAGATCCCGGAAGGAAGGAATCTCACGCAAGGAGACTGAGCGCCCGCTTGGGTTTAAGTGACCGTAGCAACTCCCGATCACGGCACTGCCACAGCACCGTCACGACAATGACGGAGGCCCGGGGCGTGAGGGAGAGGGATCTGGACGGGAGGTAGGATACTTGCGCTTAAACCAAGTTATGGTGCGGTCGTGTCCATAAGATTTTCGTGCCCGTCGGCAATTCAATCAAGCAAAATTTATCGAACTCAATGCCTGCAAATAAATTATGGAATAAGTTTAATTCGAAGGTATAGCAAACTATAGATATTGAGGTATTTGGCCCAGCTGTGGGACAATTTTCGAAGACATAGCATCTTCTACAGCAACATTTGTAACCTGGCCTGCAGTGCATTGGACGAGTAACAAATTTTTTCTATTTGGGCTATGATACCAACATGCTCTCGATTATATCGACTAGTGCCAAAGTGGAGGATATTAGTGAACATGATGAAAAGCATAGTGCATAGGTAAAGTGTGCGGAGTAGTGTATTTAGGCCAGGTGAAGTACAACTAGTTTAACAAAGGACATTTAAAGTTCTGAGTGGTGGCAGCAATATTAAAATATGGTTCTTGGCCCGTCTGAGTTGCTTTGTGTATAAATAAGTTAAGGATAGAAGTCTATTGCTGAATAGTAGCAGGAGTGGGGTGTGTGTAACTCCAGATAAATTTTATGTGGTGTCGGTGCACCAGACAGCCAATACCACAAATTTTCTCTAATTCATATTAATGTTACTAGGCTTGTGGAGCGACCTCTGATTGCTTGAAAAGGGAAGAAAGAATAAATCAAGGGTTTAAACCCTGTCACAGCAACAGCTTAGCAGATAAAAATCATTACTAAGATGATTGCATATATATTTATCCCTCAGATATCGTGCATATGGATAGGAGAGAAGGGGGAGAAATATATCAAAACAGAAGATACTGTTCCCTGACGAGAGGAAATTCAACAGCCTTATTGCTAGCTGGAAAATCTATAGGTAAAGCCTTCAGGTTCTCATTCCCGGAAATATTCGAACTCTTATGTGTTTTTCGGAGGGTTCCTAATTGTTAGCTATCATACAAGTTCTCATAGTTCAGTCTTTAATTTGGATATTAAGCTCACGATCAGACTAGTAGGATGAATCATTAATGGATAAAGTAAGACTTGAGCTTCAGAAGTTTTAAATAGGAATTTTTCACTAGGTCTAATTGTGATACCATTCCTCTCAAAAATCCCCAATTGCTTTGATAGCCACTGCACTGTGCTGGATATCACTTTATTTTTTAATATATTTAGTGGTTTTTGCTACCGAATTTCTTCTCTAAGCCGTTTAATCAAGCTTTCAAATGGAGCATTATTAAAATATTAAGAGGTCGGATCCTTGACATGGTATCATACTAATGTAAATCAAGAAAGGCATGAATTAATACGTCTACAGTTGTATCTTAAATAGTTTGAAATAGAAAACACCCTGACATTCAGCTATGAACTCGAAAAATAGTACTATAGATAGTGCTTGCGTTGGATTCCCCGCTTACCCAGTTATTTTTACAATTATTATACCAATTCACGCTTATTGGAATGCTATATATTAGAGTCAATACCCTGCATATTTTGCCGCAATAAGTGAGAAATATAGAATAGTGTCCTGTCTTTTGTACTCCCTGATTGCCCTGCTGTGCAAACTCCGGGGAGAAGAGAGAGAGTTCCCAAAGCGCACTGAAATCCTGCGGCTTTCGATATATAGACCTTCGACTACCCTGAATGAAGAAGAGCTCTCATGAATTTTCTTCTCCACCAGCCGATAAATGGGTAAATGTTCCTGAGGAATAGTGGAGGATTCATTTCGCTTCGAGTCTATAGTCGTGCGGGGAATAGTGCAAATTACCATGGTATGACTTTCCAAGCACCGTCCGGGATAGAGACTTTCTTTGTGCATAGAACACTTGCCATGGGGTCAATTTCATCTCTATTTCAGACCTCGGCTGCCTCAAGTTCATCGGGTTTAAAATATTTGCGAGCATCATACACCGTGCCTCTGATGTAGGCATTGTATATGATAAGAGTTGAGACCCAATGACAGCAGGCTCTCATCTCTGGACCAGGGACTACTCAGGAGCACTCTTCCTACTGTCTTCCCTTCAGAGTTTACTTACTAGTGATATAGGTAAGAGTAAATTATTGTGCTGTGCATGTTTACCAGTTTTGTGGATGTGCGAAGAGAAAACTTCCTGGATGGTGGTAATACACTCCCTCCCCCCCAGCCCCCCAAGGACTTATCCCTCCGTCTCGTCTCGTCTCCCAATACAGGCCTTGACAGACCCAGAACCTTCCCAGGCAATTAAACTGGGGGGATGGAGAGGAAAGAATCGGAAGACTTAGCTGCTCAACCCCCGCCTTTTAAGCGCGTGATACCCTATGATGGTATCGGGCGGGTTACTAGTTAGTCCGAGAGAGGGAACCAACAGTTTCACACTTGCGCGAGGCTGGGTATAGGCACGGGGTGGTTGTAACTAGGTAAAACCTAGGCGAGAACCCAATTTAACTTAGCATGGAGGGATCGACCCTTTTCTGGGCGGACTCGCTCCAATCCTCTCGCAGGGCCGGGCAGCTGCTGGGATCGCCACTCGACAGGATCTTCGATAATTGCATGGGTGTTGCAAACAGGAGGGCTTACTTGGCCCAAGTTTTTCGATGGGTCTTCTGCTGCCTGGGAATCCCCCGATATTAAGTAGACTTGGTCGATAATTTTTCGAATTTTAGTTGGGCAGTCAAAGCGGACACCATACTCAGAGCTTGTCAGGCTCATAAAATGAATTCCAACGCTAGTTGAATGAATACGGGGTTTTCGCCAGGAGTGGGCTGCTCCAGGTATGATAGTACGTCCACTCCCTTCCATGCTTAATCCAGGGGGATAGGGAAGAATTGCTAGAAGTTACCAAAAATTCCACTATCCAGAACACCCCATAGGTGACCCCGCTAAACCCCCCGAGCACGAGTCATGCATGCCTGGCCCTGTTGAACCTTCCTCTTTTTCGTTATAGATTTTTCACTAGACCCTATGGTCGTTTTCGCTATGGTACTTCCAGATCGTTCTGTAACTGGAGAGCTTCCATCCACTCGTATGAAACAGGCAGAAGGCTCGAAAAATTCTCCGGGGATAGTGCCACTCTCTCCAGTAATAACTACTACTCCCTTCACTCGTTGCCCATTTTTCCAACACCGATTCTCTCCATTCCCCCAAATCTGAATATCGACGATAACATAAACGTGTCTGAGAACCCTTATGAGTCTCAGTCATGTCTGGGAAGACTTCTGATACTTTCTGACTTTTACTCCTCTTCACCTTATGACGGAAGTGGGCTATGTTATGGAATACTAGAGCAACTGTAATGTGGGCATTCTGGGGCGAGCATAGGCCTTGTAAGAGCTGGGTCTAGCTAAATTCTCATACCCGGTTTGCAATGGCTTAACTGACGCTGTTCCCATTACAACACATATTTAAACTCCCGATGAGTGAACCGCATCTCCATCTACGACTATAGTTTGTCGAGTAATTGACTGAAAGCCTGTACCTTCTATGATCCCCCACCACGGATGATCTCCTTACCCACACTTGCCTAGATACATACCCCCTTCCCCCCTCCCCCCGAGCCGAAAAGAGCAATCCCAATCATGAGCACTCAGAGTGCTCACTTTGGCTCATGGGGAAAACCGCTTTCTGGGTTTTATAAGATTGAGAATGAGGTCAGGTCGGACAGCCATGATCAGAGATGCCTGACTATCCAATGTAGCACAAAAGAGAATTGTATCACAGACAGGCCTCCTACTCGAAAGTGGTCAAACACCGGATCTCACATGGGCACATTCACTCACAACTACGATAAAACAGCAATATTATGTACGCCATCGCATTACGTTCTGATCTGGGCTCAGCTGATTAACCCTGAGCACTTACCGTCTCAGAACCTGGAGTACTGTAGGCTGGCGAATAGTCAGTCCGTATATTGAAAAATCAGAACCTTTGATAGCAAGTCTCTACCCTCTCTCTTAAGCATAATGTCTGTTTAGGAGGTATAACTGCTCGTGGCAACACAGCAACCTCTCGGCCGGTAGGCCTGGCCGTAGTAGATATATAGATGGCTGGGTGACATCATTTACCTCTACCGCGCTTGGTAGCTGCCAGAGCTACTGCTCTGGGAGGAATGAGGAATAGCCGTAAGTTAATTCTTTCAGATCTGGCACCATGAATCCTCGAGAGCGAGCAAACCTAGAAGAAAGACAATCCCTGTTAGCGAATAAGTAAACTCCATGGTTGGAGCAACACTCCCCTTCCCAGAAACAATCCTTTTCTCTCTCGCCCGGAGCCCCGAGAACTGCCTGAATATCACATCTCACCACCCACCTTGATCCAAGACTCCCTGCTCCGCCTTCACCACCGTTCAAGGGCCGCCATTCCCGAGATACCGGTACTCCAGCCTGCCATCTACTTTCCCATGAGAAGTGTTCTCAATAGTCTGGGTGCCCCAAGGCGCCCGGATGGAGGACTGAGAAGCCTATGGGGCGAGACCGAACAACTTCTCTTTGTTTGTTCTTAGTGGTGATACCCTAGGACCCCCACTCTGAGGTTAGGCTGCCGGAACCATATCATGAGACTAGTGTTTAGGGTTAGGGGTAAAACCCCTAGTTAGTACCAGGGACGGCATGTCGAGATGAGGGATGGCGGGGAATAGTGGCTGAATGGAGGAGCCTCTGCACCATACAAAATCCGGGTCCATTGCTCGGCCTTGCGCTTGGCATGCCGAATGTAAGGCCTCCAGGCAGAAAAGAAGCAGAGGGACTGCCACGCATAGCCTGTCCCTCCCTCCTTCTAAGGCCACCGGGCCGGGCCGTTGAGGACACTACACGGAGCTTTAACCCCCCCAATACCACCGATATACTATAGTCTTCGTACTCCCCGTCGCCGAGGACAACACCAAATTGTATGCTTTTAACCATCACGCCTTTAGCCAAGACAGCTACAGTATTAAATCCCTCTGGCACTAGAGATACAAATATCCGCGATTTAGCTCTATGGCAACCCCACCAGACAGGTAGGTATCAGGCTCGCGAAACCCACTAGAAGTTTTCCGGTCTGGGGGGAATAGAAACTTTTGCTCAGTGCCTAGTGCAGTAGAATTGACATCCATCAAGATTAACTTGTGGGCAGGCCAGCAGAGTGCTTACCCATTCTACTCATGAGGCTAGTATTTACCCTACCTACCGATCTATAATCCGTTAGTTGGTCAGCTCAAATACCAAGTGCGAATTCATCGCTAGTCAGATCATCCCCCGGTCGGGTAAATCCTGCTGCACTTAGTTAATTAAAATTCAGACCCGATAGCACAACGGGATAATCAGGTAAGCACGAGCGCGCCACGCCCCAACCCAGACTAGAAGTTGCACAGCAATCATTTCCATTCCGTCTCGTTTCATCTCTTCGCAAGTTGCACCACATCCCAGACAGCCACCGCCAGCAAACAGAAATTGGCAGCGAAATCGAACAACAAGGCTAGCGAAGCGACAGAAAAGATCCCCGCCGGTTGGTAGCTATTTAGCAGGTATGATATTCTTTAAAGGAAAAAAGAAATAAAAAGAGATCGCAACGATAGTCGAGATCCTACGCCCACTAAAAAAAAGCAAATACTATCTACACCACGAGGCATTTTTTTTTGTTTAACTTAATTATTACTACACCGAGTTTCTCCAAAGCCATCAAAACTGTCAATGAATACCGTTAAATATTTATTACACTGCTAAAAGTAGAGTGAACCTAAATTTGAGGATCAGATATAGAGAGGGGGAAGGGATGAGGGAAAAAGGAAAGAGAGACAGAAATTTTTTCGAAGAATCAAATACAAGATGTCTGTCTAAATAGACACCTACTCATGAAATATAAGTAAAAACATAGCAGCAAGCCCAAGGATGGGGCAAACAGTAACTCTCCGGCTTTTGGTGGCCTTTGTGCCTACGTCTGTTAGCCTCACGCTTAAATGGTTAAAAGAGATGGGATAGGGTAGGATGGAGGATGTTACGGTAACGTTTTCAGCTGCAACATATCTAATGGGACGAGTCACCTTCGTCGCAACTATAGACTAGTTGATCTACATCCTCAGAGGTATCCCCGTCCTCCGAGTTTTCCTTGGGCTCTTCACTATCATGTTCATCTCCGCTCCCTAGCTCCAGGGGTTCAGGAGACCCGTAATCGTCAGTGACATTTCCGAAATACCACGCCCTAGGCAAAGCCTCGGTCCAGGTCTCGGGAAAGATGGTCTCGAAAGCGGCAGCGACTTGGGCGGCCGCCCACCCTGAAGAGTACTCTCCAGTACCCTCGAATCTCCCCAATGTTTGAGGATGGGCTCCGGCTTCTAAGCCTTCTTTATCGTGACTCCAATATCTCACGAGCTCCTGGTACTGGCTTTCAAGCCTTTGAGCAAAAACTGTAGGATCGGCCTTCCAATCCGCCGCAACCCACGCTGCGTAATCAACAACAGCCCAGTATACCGGCACTCCTATATGACCGATCGGCGGTCCACCAACGACACCACCGTCGCTACGACCGATGAGTGGAGAATAAACACAATGGGTGTGCAAATGGATCACATCTCTGAAGGACTGCTTGATGGTCACCACGTCCCTACGGGTGAATTCCTCAAATGGTTTACGAGGAAGATAGCCCATTTCCGACATCAGATGCTCGATTCGGGAGGACTCTGCGCGGCGGAAACGTAGATGCGAGATGAGCTCTTCAGCTTGCAGAGTATTAAGACCTTCCTTGGTGTGAGCGTTGATCAGTTCCCAGACACGGTCGTTCTCTGGAGCTGCATCATATGCCGACTGACAAGTTCTGTACCACTTTAGAAGTGGGTTAATGAGCGATTCAGGCCCGTGGATAGTGGCCGAGGTGATAGATATGGCAGGCATAGCGGGTGTCTGTCGATCGGATATCGGCTCTGCTATAAGATTGGATTTTCGGAAAGATTTATTTAGATGATATTTCGCAAAATTGCGGTTTAGAGAGCGTGTGTGTGTGTGGAAGAGATGGAGAGAGAGGCTAATGTAAGGTAAGGTGGGGGATAAGAAAAATGAAGAAGAAGGGACTTTGAAAACAAATTGCGGGGGGAGGCGGTTCGCGAGAGATAGGGTTTGTTGCGAGTGCGGGCAACAGAAGGGACTTCCAAATCAGATTAGGAGGGAGGTTGTAATAGGGCCTAACCTGAGAGTAAGAGAGAAGAAACAGGTTTCGCGCCTTTTGTCTAAGGAGGAAAGCCCACTAGACATGTATCCCCCACTCCGGCTCCCGCTATAAAAAATAGCTTAGTAGAAACCAGGACTCAAGGAGAGCGTTTAAACAGTTATCATAACAATAGATGAGTAGAGGGTGTGATATATTGCCAATTCTTGGAGTCATTTGAATTAATCCTCCAGAGAGAAACTCTTCGGAATCCTGGTTTTACGCTATTCTTTCTTCTCCTCCTCTTCCCCATATGCCAACCAAGCGGCTATAGGACCAAGAGGCTCCCCCCGACACCCCGGAAACCAAGGCTCCCAACCCATCATATTACTTTTGGCCGATATCTGATTTATTTCCCTGAAAAAGACTCCCAACCTAACCATACTATTCACCCCTATTCCATCCATTATCAACCTATTCTTTCCCTCGGTCCCAAGCCTATTTAATCATTACCTGCCCTTCTACCAGTATCACAGGGAATTTTAACAAACTACGCAACACTCCTTGAAGCCCTTTTTTTCTCCCCCTTTCTCCTCCTGTTTGAACCAAGAGGTCTAATATCCCAGAGGCATAGTCTGCGCAACCAAATCTATACTTTAATACTATGATCACTCCCAAATTTGGCAACTGACGAGTACTTGTACCACATCAGATTCAGATCCGACAGGAATCTGGTTTCCGGTATTTGTTTTTAAAAAATTCCCCAGAATGCCGAGACCTTCCTGTCAAATATTTCGGTCCATTTGGCTATTCTCGGGCTTCTATGATACACAGGCTATAGTAGCTCCCAGTGACGCAAGGATAAGGTGATGAGAAACCATCCACAGAGTTCCTATCTGCTAAGGATTATTTGCATGGGCCCGTTAACATAGTTGGCATGCATTGTCTTAGTGTGCTTAGTGCATCGCGCTGTACTTGGCAATCCAAAAACTCTCCGGACGCCTCCGTGCCAAAGCTGGGCATTAGCAAATGCAAAGCGTCCGGAGACTTTTTAAATCGGCAAGTGCAGTGCTGAAGGGTGTAGAGCACATATTTCGATATACTCGGATACAGGCGTGGGTGATCGGACAGCCATGCATTCGGGGGGTCAATGTAGATTCTTGTTCACAGAGGAGACATCATTCTAGCAGCGCGGTATTTCGGTGCCAGAAGAGAGAAGTTCTTCGCTTTCTGAGTCCCATGGTCCAACTCTAATACACCTTGTCAGTTCAGGACCACTTCAATATATCAAAACTGGCTTCACATTGCTGATTTCCTTTGCGCTATGTGGCCAAATTCTAGAATAGTTGCTCAATCGGTTAGTGTTTTTAAATAAATTGAATAGAAAATAAAGAATTAATAAGAGAGGTTATGAGGAAAAGAATCCGTTGCAGCACAGGTGACGGGCTGCTGATAATATGTAACCTTAAGCTTCGCAGAAGGGCCAGGGTGAGATTGTTGTACAAGACCATTCTTGTCTGGTCCAATATCTTCCACCATTGAATGCAAAAGTCTCAATGCACATACCATACGGGCGGTAGGCCAATCAGCCTGATAGCAAGACGTGAAAATAAATTACCATTATTTTTTACTTAATTTCTTCTATTCTCACAAAACTCATTTAGTTATCATACATGCAATCTCATTCTGTTTCTCTATCTTGCTGCAGCTCAAGATTTAACAATCGCCTGGAAGGCCAGCTGGACATTAAAAAAGCTTGTCCTGAGTAGAAAACTCAGAGAGAACATAATTCTGGTAGTGGAGTATGGTACAGTTGTCTTCAGCAGTGATACTAAATCTAACTGAAGAGGATCCGGTATCCAGTTTCGAGTCACAATTTGAACTAAAGTTCAACCCCTCATATCCCGATTTGAGCAAACTACGCTCTTCAGGAGACTCAGTCCAATCAAATAAGGCAACCATGAATGGTGATTATTGATGGAAACGAAATGCCGAAAGAACGAAGGAAGGCTAATAGGAAATTTGGGAAAATGAAATGAGCAGTTTCGTACATACTGGAAGCTTTAGAGCATGTTATTCTACTTTCTCTCTAGTTTATATCTTTTCCTCCTCCTCCTCCTCCTCCTCCTCCTCCTCCTCCTCCTCCTCCTCCTCCTCCTCCTCATCCTCCTCCTCCTCATCCTCCTCCTCCTCCTCCTCCTCCTCCTCCTCCTCCTCCTCCTCCTCCTCCTCCTCCTCAGTTGCCTCAACAACCACCTTCATCCTTTAGATTTTCTATCTCGTATTCCTATACACCTTAGGCAGCGGCAAAGATCCATAAACATTCGTAAATACAATATATTCACCCTAGTTAAACCCATCCAGCGTCTACTAGCAAAAACACACTCAATAAAAAAATGGCCTCAATACCGTCCCGCTGCCCAACAAAACAAATCTACCACATGTGATAAAACCAACATAGTCGTCAATTTAAACACAACTACTGCTCCACACACACTGGGGTAGTGACCGTAAACAAGCTTAATAATAAAATATTCCAGCTTATCCAGCTAGCATCTTGGAAAATCAAAATTCACCAATTATTATCTTTATAGCGTTCCCGGAATTTCTTCTCTTTTAATTAACGCACCCCTGGTATCCAAGTGCTATACAGGTCTCATGCGTTGTCTTTTCATACCCGAGTGCATTTCATTAGACATGCATCGCATTCTAGGAAACTTAACCATCCCCGGCTGTCCGATCACCCAGCTCCATACCCGAGTGCGCAGTCACTCTCTATCATTCGTTGGGCGCCCCCTACAGCAGATCACATTGTTCAGGAGTGGCATTAGTGAAACATTCATTTCAAGCGAGACCGGCGCAAGCCTCAGTCCACCCAATCACGCTAAATCTGCTATAGAAATTTCTAGGACTGGCATCTGAAGCAACTTCAGAGCTCGGAACTTTCATTTCAAACATCCATAGGAAGACAGAGGTTTATAATCCCATGCCAGCGCTCGATGCATCACTACTTTCTCACCGCGCTTTCACATCCCTCCCTTACTCTGATATATTGAGATTTATGCCGATATATAAGAGTGCTAAGTACGGTGGACATACGGTTAGCATCAAGCTCCTCCTAATAGCTTACTCGCATCCTCCAGACACACGCTCTAGGGCTACTTTTTAGGTCCACATCCCTCTGCAGAATGGGAAACGCTCAGTCTCAACCACCTATTCTCCCTATATCGCAACCTAAACCCTCCTCCAGCACAAGCCAAACCGGCCAGACACCGAGTGAGAAAAAACTGTCCTTCCGGTCGCATCCGGTGAAACTCCTTGCGAGTGATATAAAATTAGTTTTCAAAAACCTCCTTTTGGTTCGCTTCATTCTCTCTCCCTTCTCACACACAACCGAGTATTCTGAAATATACCTGTCAAGGAATAACGTGCTTAATTCGGTGCTGCAAGCTCTGCTTGTTATACTAGGCGCCTGGCTGATTGTTGCCATTCTTGTATGGCTAGCGGCGCCTGGACTGGTGTTTGCACTATTTATGATGTTTTATTGTGCGCTCACGGCGCTTCTCTGCGTTCCGTTCAATCATGGGTTGAGAAAGGTTATCAGAAACAGTAGCAAGGCTGGGGATGGCAAGGTTCCGGATGGCGAGGTTCCGCATACCAGCGATGAAAAGGCTGGGGGTGGTGAGGAATGGGTGTTTGTGAATGGGATTTGCACTGGAAAGCATTGGCTGGAAGGTATGTTTCTTTTTCTTTTGATATCAGCACGGATTAGAGTCTGTAGGCTGAACGAAGTGTATCTCGACGGATTAGCAAATCTCGATCAGATCAGTGAAACTTTTGGCCGACCGGTGACTGGGATACATAATCAGACCTATGGAGCTGTGTTTGATCTCATCCAGTGCTTGATCCAACGGAGCTTATCCTATTTTACAGGGGACACTAGGGTTCTGTATGACCATCTGAAGGAAAAACTTTCGGACAGGGAGATAAAAAAATGTGTTGTTATTGCGCATTCCCAAGGGGGAATCATCCTATCCATTGTGCTAGACTGCCTTTTCGCAGATCTGCCAGATGAGGATATCGAAAAATTGGAGATATACACGTTTGGGTAACCACATATCCCCTTCCTCCTCACCACCCTCATGATCTCCACAATATCTAAGATTTCCCACCACAGTTGTGCCGCAAACCACTTTAACAATCCCGTCCGCTCTGGTTGCTCCTCCTCCTCCCCCCATCTACAAACCCCGTCGCCGGACCCCCCGGTGCAGGAGCGTGTGAAGGAGCGGGTGATAAAGCACATAGAACATTACGGCAACGAGAAAGACTTTGTCGCCAAATTAGGCCCCCTTTGCGACCGAAAGGACAGGCTATCAAATTCCTTTGCCGGCAAGATATTCAAATGCCCAGGTGGAGGTCACTTACTCAATCAACACTACCTTGGCCGCTTGTTCGCCCACGACGGCGACGGCGACGTCGACGTCCATCTCGAGATGGTGGAAGACGAAGCAGTGCAGAGAGACCAAGATTCTAGCAAGGAAAGGACCCAGGAGGAGCCGAGATCGTTAAGAAGCCCGCCACCTACCCGGACAGAGATCGAGGAGGTACCTGTTGGGATAAGTAATAATCCTGGTTGGGGTTCCGCCACCAAAGCAAGTGTGTCAACATCGGCGAAACCTCAGAGGAACGGGCAGCTAAAGGATCTTAGTCGATTGTGGAGGTACAGGAATGGGGAATCGCCGGACTAGCTTTTCTACTCGCACCAACTTTAGCGTCTACTCGAGTACCTATCCAGCTCAGGAGCATGTGGGCAAGTGTGGAGAGTTTTTTTCTTTTTTCTTTTCTTTTCTTTTCTTTCCTTTTTCTCTTCCCATTTTCATTGATTGTACTCGAGTAAATGCCGGTACTTGAAATTGGAATCACATCATGCCAACACCTGTCTGCGACAGATGAATGACTTCTCTTACATAAAAGCTTAGTCCCGCTAAAGACGTTCTATTTTGCCACTCTCACTGTAAAATACAGCAGAACCATGCCCCGGGAAATGAACATGCGCCATCGGACACTCCTAGACAAGGAGGTATCAAATCTTCTCTTTATTTGAGTAATATCTACTCCAAATCCACTTCTTTATTTCATGTAAGGGCACAAGTACCATCGAAAAAATGAGTGGACTCAACCGATCTTGCACCAAGAATGGCCAATTTCGCGCGCTCGTTCCGGGACCATCACTTGAATTAAAAATGAGATAACTTCATAGAATGTTCAGAAAGGGTATTGGCTACCCGACTTTTATTAAAACTTCAAATAAATTTAAATTCTCTGGAGGGTAGTACTTGTAACAACAAGAGTAAATAAAACTTTCCTTAAAATTACTTCAACCCCATTATTTGGGTGGGAAAACTGTGTCTAGGCGGAATTTGAAAGTGCAACTGCATATTTAAAAGTGCTATTGATATCTATACTGCTGTCTGGTGATCAATAAAGTAATACACGAGCAGGTAAATCCCGGCCAACCACCAAGCGATAGCACCCCCGCACCCCGACTCGGATAGGAGGAAGTTATTAAGGCAAAAGGAAGCAATATTAAATGGTGGAAATTATTGTTCATTCAGGTCAGGTCAGATGAGCTGAGTTGGAGATGAGCTACTCAGGATATAAAAACAGACTCGTACTCAGGTATGATACTAGTATCTCTATCGCCGCCGAGCCCCGCTGGAGTACTTTTAGATCAGCGAGAACTTTTTGGACAGGAGTGTGCTGCTTTTGGGAAGTTGGGAATTGAGCGGATATTTGTATATAGAAATGATGCCCTGACCGTTCTCAGTGGTTCTATCAGGATTTTTGATTATCTTGAACCTTCTCCAGTGTAATATATCGGTGTCGGGGCTGCCATTTTTGCTTGTGTCCACTCACTTTTTGGGTCGCACTGGTAGTACAAACCCGCCAAGCCCCCAGAATTCGAGGTGTCTAATCCCTCACGTCCATCACTGAGTGCCTGTACTGTACCATATGATACTACGCAGCACATCTGTTAACCCCAGTCGAACACAAGAGCTTGGTAACCCCGCGCCCACCGCGGAATAGGGCCCGCCCAAAGGTGCTAAGCCCTGCGGTTGGGTCTAGCATCATGCTTTTCTTTTTTGTTATCATAAGTCCCGGCAAGCACCCCAGAGTATGGCCTATCATAGAAGACCTAACAACAAAAGAAACTTCCCCACCGCCTGGAAATAATAATGTCATAATTGTAAAAAACCAATCAAAATCATCTTCCAATAACCTCTCCAAGGTGCAAAAATCATGATGATCTCAGATTAGATCCTCGCGTAAAAGGAAAAACCCCGAGGCTAACTGGAAAAAAATTGTATGCTTCATATGATCACGTGTATTGTATGTCTTGGCCTTAACTGCTCGCGGCGAGAATCAGTTCTCAGACAACGAGCACAACCACGATCCCCCCCAAAACCCAACCATCATGAGAACCACAATAGTGATTACGACCGCGACTACAACTGTAATGGCTATTAGTACTAAAGCCTGTATACAAGTCTCTAGTAGGTGGGAGTTGAACATAGGGGGGATCCCGGGAGCTGAATTTCGTATGGGGTCTCAGACGCGCACAGGCAATTCGCCATACAAAATATTGACCCCTGTGTTCTGGTTCTACATGCCGGGGACTTGTATTTTCAGCCCCTCCCTCTCTCTCGAGGGGTATGGGATCCGGTAATAGGACCTTTCATTTTGACAGTGGCATCGATCTGAGTCGTCGCGGTATTGCGATGGCTGCGTGTGGTAGAATTGTGGTTGCGCCCATTGTCTGAGAACTTATTCTCGCCGCGAGTATGTATGATGCAGTACCGTAAAAACTCAAATAGAAGAGAAATGTGCTAGGACGTTGGAATTTCCCTTCTCAGCTACGCGAGGGGAAAACACTGCAAACTCAGCCCCCCGTTGAGACATAACAAAAGGAATATACGAGGCGCCTTACTAGGAGAGGCAACTCCAACGTCCTAGCACATTTCTCTTCTATTTGAGTTTTTACGGTATATCATAATATATCACTGCATGTGCATATGGCCTGCAAACCTCATCCCCGCCCCTCCTGTTCACAGACTAACCCTGGTACTCGGGTACCAGTAGTTTTGCTTCTTGATTAATTAGGGGCTGTTTGGCGCGACGTAGTTGGGCTCTCAAACTATGGTTAAGAGGCAAGCCAAGCCATGGATTGTGGCCAGAGTGCTGTTTGGTCAACATGAACTTTCCAACCATGGCTTAAAAGAATTTCAAAATATGGTTGGCAGTCTTGGCACTTTCATTTTCTCAGGGCCAGTTCGGCACCTCACCTCTTTATAGCATGAATTTTGGCGTAATATTAGATATTTATAGTAGGGATAGACTCAGAATTGCCACATAATATGGAGTCCCTTCTGATAGGGAATTTAACAAAGGCTAATAACCTATGTGTAAGTCTTGATTTACTGCATAGAATCACTGATCAATTACTTAGGGGGTGTTTGGCACAGTGACGTTTGGGTGGTAAACACACTCGAATGGCAGTTTCAAAACGGCAGTTCTGGTGGTATGATATGTGTTGCCAAACATGATATGATATCATACCTCACATCGCTTGTGGGGTTTGGGTGAAAAAACGAAAGAATTAATAATCGGTAGAGGAGGTTAATTTCTGACAAGTGAACTTAATACGATGATACTGAGCAAAACTTGTATTACAAAGGCGCAGCCAAACACACCAACCCACTCAAGCGTCACCATCCCAAACACTCTCTTGTACTATAGGCTATTAACCGATATCTTGGCACCTAGTAATGAAGACTACACAATGCCATAGGAGAAACCCTTTGTTCTGTCTTTTTTCCCCCTCATCATTGTATCGCTGTAAAATATTTGCCGAACACATGTATTTTTCACCTCGGAATTTTTTGTTGGGATATGCCATTTTCAACTTTTATTGTGATATATTTTTTATTGGTGCATGCCGAACAAGGCCAGATAACATAATCAAGCGCATTTTGACGCCCTCTCAGGCTATTCAGAGCTCTGAAAACTGATGCACGACCGGCCCAAGCGAGTTCGTTATACCTGAGGATTTTGCGTGCATTATAAACTCTGTTAAGAGGGATATTCCTCCTGGAGCTCACTCTTACAATTCTATGCTTGAAAAGGTATGAACGGCCTGCCGGAATGAACTTACTTGTTGGGTTAACAGCTAGCTACGTCACTATTAGCGGAGCTAAACCAATGTCACAGCAGAGCTCTCTCCCCGCAACACCAACACCACATATGCAAATATCAGTGTATACAATTGAAGGTCTACGAGTTGCACATGCAATGTGGGCTACGTTTTGGGATGCCGAGCGGCAGCATTTTAGGACGTTAAAAAAGAGTTCTGAGACTGTAAGTGTAACTAAGCTTATTATAGGTGCAGCTAGTTAGATTAGGTGCTGACCTGGGCGATCGGGGTAATAGGTGGATAGCTGGAATGGATACGTTGTCTGGCCATTCGTGAGCCTCCGCCAGACTCCCTCGGACTTGTCCCTTGGGGGCCCCGGCTGACACCATGCGCACTAGATAATTGGCGTAGAAGCCCTGCTAGAAGCAGAAGTCGCTAGCCCAGGCAACTTCACAGCTGAAATCAGCGCGTCCCTAGAGGCAGTGGAGAAATTCTATTCAAACGAGTACGGGGCGTATACCGCGTGGCTAGCGTTCGCGGGGAATCACGATATTTATTACGGTTAGTCCAAGCTCTCTCGGCCTCCGGGTACGGGGTGCTAAGGAAGGGGAGGTTGCTAGACGATAACGCACAAGTTGCCATCGCACTACTCAGGGCGTACAATACCTCGTCCATTAGTAAAGCTGTATACCTCACTCGCGCTAAGCGCATCGTGGACTTCTTGTTCACGGGATGGGACTCGGCGAATGGTGGCGGGATGAAGTGGCATGTTGAGAAGACCGTGCGCAATGCTATATCGACTTCTCTTGCGGCTGTGGCGGTGTTGGGGCTTGTGAAGACCAATCGACAGATTGCCGCCAGTGGTAGTGTGGCTGTCGGTGTGGCGGACAAGACTGAAGCCGAGCTGATCGCTTTCGCACGGCAATGCGTGCAGTGGGTTCTCGACGAGTTGCAGTTGGATAGTGGGTTGATTATGGATGGGGTGGGGGGCGGGCCTACTTACACGTTGGCACCCTACATCTCCCTTCCCTACAGAAGTGAATTCAGGACTGATTGTGAGAGGGCAGGTACAATACCGGTGTGCCGCTACATGCGATATGTCTTCTGCAAGAGCTAAACCCTACCCCCGACCTCGCAGCGAAGGCGGAAAAACTCGCTGCTGCCGCAGTCGACAAGACAAAATCCCTCTTCGAGCTCACGGTAGCCAACTTGGAGTACAGGTTCTGGTGGGACAATACTTACTTTCTCCAACTATTGATTGAAGGTCTTATCAGCTACGCTAAAACCTACGCAGTCATACAACCCGCCATAACCCGAAGAGTGGTTGAGGAGATGGACAGACAGTTAAAATATGTGAAGACTTACATCATTGATAGCAGCGATGGGCTGTGCGTATGCCTCTTTCTTTTTGTTTATTTCCCTCCTTTTCCCAGCTAACTCAACACTGCGGTAAACGCCATAGCTATTGGAGGTCGTTGAGGCTGTATGCGATTTCTCAGGAGAAGTTGGCGATCTATCGCCAGCTCACCGGTGATAGCAGAGAGCCAGAATACGATCAAGAGGAAAGGGTGATGGATGATGCGAACCTGACCTTGCCCGTAGCTGAGCGTGAACTTTGCAAGACACTTTTGGGAAATGGCGGTGCGGCGAGGACCTTCTTGCTTGCCGGCCAGTACTTTGTCGCTTCTTAGGGCCTGTGCAATGCGCTTATGGACATTTGGTATCATTCTCATGAAGCTATTTTCCTAAACTATTTCAGTACATTCCCGTGCTTAGTGTTGAAATTATACTTTCGGATATGCACTTTCTACGTCTTCGAGTACGACAATGCTGGCCAGTATCCCTTAGTTCCGGTTCAATGCTGTCTGAGTTCAAATTGTCCTATTTGCATCCCCCCCCCCATATCATTACTCGACCAATTGATCATATGTGCAATGCTATTATCTATTCTCTCTTGTCTTCAATATTGTCACCTCGAATCTCTTTTCCACTCTGGATATATGTAGGTGTTTCGCTGCATAGATAGTGGGTTCCCCCGGCCCCGTCGGTCAAAACGCAGTACTCAAGCATCTCTCGCTCTCCCCGGTTTCCGGTATGCAGCTTGACTATCCCATATTTTTCAAAACTTGGGTTGCCTTTGGCATCGAGTGATATACGGTGTTTCCACTGAAAATTCCGATAAATTCAATCTTTAGAAGCCTTTCAGAGGAACCCCGAGTTTTTCTAAGCTGGAAAACGCCCCTGACCATTATACGAACGTCCGATGGAGGTGGTGTTACTCGAGTGATAAACCGTGATTTGCCCTGTGGTCAAAATTCGAAAGGTACGCCAGTGTAATTACGCATGTCTCGGAAGACGAAACCATGGATCCACCCGGGGAGACGACCACGTAGTATGCCACGAATCCTAAGGCACTCACCCGCAGAAAACTACACCTATATCACCCAGCCTTGCCACTCGCGACGGATCTTGAAAACGAGAATGCGCATTCCCTCTTACATCTCAGGTGACGCTATGACTCTAGTAAATGGTTACAAAGAAATAGTCCACTGGTTAAGCGAGGGCATAAGGCACTAATAGATTTCCAGTACAGCAGCCGCCACAGATCCACATACTCCCATGTTTACACAGTTGGAGCTCCTCTACGAAATCAAGCCACCGACACGTAACCATGCTCCCAGGTAGACCATATACTAAGTGCAGAGCTCCATGAATTTAGGTCGCTCCCACCTCCTTCCCTCCCCCTGTATTCCCGTCTTTCTTTCAATTATCACCTTTTATCTCCTCCTACAACGCGAACTGTTCCTTCTCCCGCTAAACCACCTATTCACCAGCTTCAACCAATTAACTTGATTCCAGAGACCATCCCCTCCTGCTTAAGGTGCTCTGGCTAGCTGGATTCGATCCCTTATCATATCCTAGGGAATGGAGAGTCAACTTGCATCTGACATGATTAATCCGAGCTCTCCGACGGAGATAGCCGCCCCCGGTACTCAAGATATGAAAATACAATGCCAAGCGGCTGCTGGAACAGATCTGGACGAACCTAATTTTATAAAGAGCGATCCCTTTAGATCATAACCACTGGGCGGCGACCTTTCCGGCGGAGATTTGGTGTTCTAAGTCTTCTCGTTGCACCGGCATCCCCAGCCTCCTGTTTCCCTCCGTCATTCTGTGCTGGCCAACCACCCGAGCATGGTATAGCAAATTCAGTGCACTGTGCCTTCTAGGCTCTTACCTCTCGAGTCCATGACATTTGCTTAGGTACCGTGTACCCCTGCTTTTGTAATTTATCTCACCTATACAGTAATGCCACTACTTACCACACACCAGGGTTCCTAGTGAGCCCGGATTGAGACCCGATACGCTGTGCAGCCACTCCTCCTCCTCTCCCGTCCCGGTGGGGCCGACTTCACAAGACTCTCCTCAGCCTGCCGGTAATCCCAAGCCCTAGCGCCTCATGGCTACCCCGACAATAAACCGCCAACTAGTGCGGAACGAATGCCGTTCAAGCGCCAATCGGATTCCAGAATTTGCCGTCCTCTCCCTTCCTAGGGGGTGCCAGGATAAATCTTGAAAGGTTGAGACTCTCCCGCTTCTGGTGCCCGGGTTCGGAGTTCCACACCGTTGCCAGTCATCCCGCATTACACACAGCTCGCTTGAATGGGTGGTACATGGGAACCTGGCGTTTTAGAAGCTAACCTGCAGGAGCTTCATTCATCGGCGAACAGAGTGCATCTCGAACGTAAATGTTTGTGTTGTGCTACTTCACTTACAAATCTTGTTCATTTGGTAGCAGTGAGGTCAAGTAAGCACAATACACCAGATCTACAACAGCCCCTACCGATATTACTCCTGCTTGTATTGTTCCTTCACAGATTCAGCCTGCCGCATGAGGGTCCAAGCTTATTTTAATATCCCGGCACTATTAGTCCGATTGTTGGTGTGTCGGAATTGAACGGCGGGACAAATTAAGCAACCCTGCGAATCATACTGCACATTATGATTTCACAACAGGAGGGTAGTGCTGGTACGGGTATAAGGCACTGTAGCATAAAAGTGCCAACAAGTGAAAGATAGACATTCCAACGGTACTGGTCTCCTGAAGCGGCGTTTTATCAGACTGGTGGGCCCGATCTCACATCTGCCCCCATATCGAGATATCAACAATTCCGATCAGGACACCAAACTGGTAAATTGGAAATTGCGAGAAAAGGTTTGGAATACTATCGATTGCAAGGGTGTAACTTATGTTTGATTCCTATTAATAGTTTCTTACCTTTGTACCATCGACCCAAACTTGCACCTTGACCACACCAAGACTAATCTATCATTGATTATTTTTTTCAGCACTGCACAAGCAGCTACGGAATTGAGAGAAAGGACCAGGAAAGTAGTAGGAGGCCATGAAAAAAAAAACCTCCCCCCGACGCGAGGCATAATCCCCTTAATTTTTAACACCAGCAAGTGCCTCTCCGCAGTCCCTGCCCTCTTGCCAGATTGGTGTGCACAGGTATTTCGAGAGCGATAAAAACTAGTAACCCAAGACAAAAAGTGCTCCTAATCCGACCCCGTCAAAAAAAACAAAAAACTTCAACTCCTGAGGTAATGATAACATCTGCCTCAGTGACTGAGCCAAACAGCAGGGGAACCGTAAGGATAAGAGACAGATCTAGAATCATTTATTGTAGCCTTTGGACTGTCTTGGCCGTCCCCCACGGTACCACTCACGCGTTTCAGTGTTATGAAGCCAACGTTTCAATAGTGAAGCCCAAGTTTGCGCCGAAGGTTAGAATGGCATATTAAACATACACTCTCACAACCGGTATTCTAGACCCTTTCCTAAAAATTCCTTACCTCAACTCCATTCTTGCCCACCGCCACCATTACACCCCAGGACCAGATCTGGCCCTTCCTCCGGCCGTTTGGTGGAAATAAATCCCCAACAGGATTCGTTGGGCATATCCAACCCCCCACAGTCCAAAACGCCAAAACGCTACACAAGCACCAGCCCAAGAGCCCTTTTGAGAAGTCTTCCATTCAATTCACAACAATGAAGCCCACACCTTACACTGCATTAAGTCCCGGTTTCCTCCCTAGTGTTCCAGGTGTCAACAGCCCTAGAATCCTTGCCGATAAAGAGGGAGCCCAACACATCTCTAAGCCAATAGGCGAGGATATCCATCACCCGAGGATTTGGTGTGAATCACATGGAGCTCCAGGGGCCTTCACGATCACGATGGAGGCATTTGCAGCAGACATTCTTCCAGTTGGCCATCCTTCAACCCACCGTATCACAATGAGAAAAGAGAGAGGTGCATACCGTTTAGAAAGGAAGGGCGGGGACAGACAAAGAATAGGCCGGAGAAGAATAGCACCACCTGAACTTCAAATCGGTATCTCACTGTCTCTACTCTAGCTGAGGTTGTTTTGGGCATGAGCTCCGGCATTTTCCCACAAAAGGCACTTACCGCACCACCACACCATGGTGTTATAGGCCAAGGTGGGAAGATGTTATGCTTTAATAGCCGTTCCAAATCAGCTGTGGAATTCATGTCCTCCACAGTAGAAACATCTTTGGGTAACCCACTTATTAAGGAGCGGCTAGGACACAAACATAATAATCTCCGACTCCACCCGATACTAGCTCATCTATCATACGATGTGGGGGCTCAGGCCCTCCTACCTTGCCTCTCAAGCCCCCCTGAAGGCTGCTGGGTTATGAGGTGCGCCTACGCCAATGCAACACATAACGGCCGGCAATATCAGGTCAGAAATCCTCAAGCCAGCAATTCGGGACAGTTCCAAAAGTTCCCAAGTGTGGCGAAAAGGCTCTACAAGGCCCCCCCCCCCCCAGGAAAAAAACTGCCCCGATTCAGAACCCAACTGGAACTAAACTCCGGATCAGCCGTGATGCATGTGAGGAATTGCATTTGCCCTATGAAATTGATGCCAAACAAGCACACTAAAAAATGGTCTAAATTGATATCCAACGTCGCTTGGCAAGGGAAGTAACCTCAATTACTCCTCGGCCAACCCGTTCCCCCCGCCCCTGGCTCTCATGTGAGCATCCATCCCTCCTGGATCGTGAGTCACACATGGTCACTCGTTGTTACTCAAGAACCTGAACGAAGGCCCCCTGAATGCATCCTCCGCTCGATGGAAAAACTCGGAGATACCAACCTATGTACGTGGCATTTTCACACTTTTGCACTACGGCGTTTTTTTCTTAAAGTTGCTCACACCTTATCAAGTATGATATGCCACAAAGTCAAAGGAAGCCTTACAACATAGCCACCCCTCGGCCCGGGAGAGGCTTTCCCCAAAGTTCGGGAGTTTGGCAATCAACTTACGACGGGAAGATATTACAATTATTAGTATTAGTATTATTATTATTGTTATTATGATTCTCACCGTTATTACCTTCGCTTATAGAGATATAGATTAAATCTAACGGCTCGCGAATCTAAAATTTCCGAAGGCGCCGAGCATTCCCGACACAGGATTGAATGGAACACACACACACACAACACGCACACGCACACGCACACAATCCATTCCACGACACCGTCATTGTATCATAACAAGGCGAGTTAATAAAGGTTTTCTGTAGCCTTATACTTACAACCTACTTCCTGGAAAAAAAATCACAAACATAAAATCACACCCCTTCCCCCACCCCCTTAAACCTCCCCCCCTCCCCCTTTTCCCCCTCAGCTCCGCACAGCACTCCGCACTCCCCGCAGTATGATACGAACAAAAAGAGCGTTAGCGCGACAAACGCTATTATTCACCGCATAACCAAACTAGTAACCTCCTCCTCCTCCTCCTCCCACCCCCCACTGCCCACCAGGTACCCTTCACAAAAGCCAAAAAAGTTGGATCCTTCCCTCACCTTCCCTTCACAACAAATAACCCCCCCCCCGACAAAAACAAAAAGAGAAGTGTGGGTTACCCACCCCAACAGATCATACACGCTCACTCGTAACTGAGACATCCTTTCCTTCCTTCCTTCCTGCCTTCCTTCCTTCCCATCCCCTCCCTCCTCCCTTTACACCGCCATTCATCTCCGACAAAAGTCCCCCAGGGCAACCCCAAACTAGAATAAACGGACAAACAAAAAAAATCTATGCTATTATTATCATACCAGGAGCTAAAGTAAAACAGCTCATCACACGTGGTGGGTACATTACTCGGGAAGATCCCGTTCAAAAAAAAAAAATCCTTAGCCCTCTAGTATATACGAGATCATCAGAGATAGTCTTCCGTTTTTAGCTTTTTCGGTTCAGCTGGATGGGGGGGGGGGGGGGGGGGGGGGGCGCGCGGGGGCCCGCGGGCCCAGCGCCCGC
>Ga0307513_10000147_pt1 | contig 100502 bp, 96 predicted proteins | sample 15_EM_MG_FD_202174 | JGI IMG/M metagenome (GOLD analysis project Ga0307513, IMG submission 202174) | Populus trichocarpa ectomycorrhiza microbial communities from riparian zone in the Pacific Northwest, United States - 15_EM | ecosystem: Host-associated > Plants > Roots > Unclassified | place...
TCGGTATTGTTTTGTTTCCCTACAGTGATATTAATTTCCCTTTCTCCAACCCGTTTTTGCTTTCCTTTATCTATTTTGCTTCACGGGAGGAAAGTTCTTGCCCGGACCGAAATCATCGTTTCAGTACCTGCAAGACTTTCTGCACATGCAGCTCATGTTGTTCCGGAGTCGAACTATAGATTAAGATTTCGTTGATATAGGCCGTACATAAGTCATCAAGGTAAGCTGCGAGGATTCCATTTACAAACTTTTGGAAACCAGCCGGAGCATTGGTAAGTTCAAAAGGGACGAGAAGGTACTCATATAAGCCTTGGCGGGTGCGGAACGCAGTTTTCCACTCTTCACCCGCCGCCATTCTCAGTTGGTGATAGGCTTGTCTCAAATCCAACTGTGTATACCATGGTGCAGAAGCCAGCCGGGTGAGAGTTTCACGAATTGGAGGTTGTGGGTTGCGGTCTTTCCTTGTTACCGTATTTAGAGCCCTGTAGTGGACACACAACCTTAGGGTTTCATCCTTCTTTTTCCCAAATAGGACCGGAGATGCCACTGGAGATGAGCTTACTTGAATAAATCTGTGGGCGAGGTTTTCTGCAACATAATTTTTCAGAGGCTCCAGCTTCTGAAGAGACCTATTTTAAAGTGGACCGAACGCGACTTGCGCGCCTTCCTTCATCTCCATTTTGAGGTCAGCTGGCCGGTGCTGTGGTAGGCATTTCGCCATATTCTGGTCAAACATTAATACATACTTGGAATAGGCTTTAGGAATCTTTGGTATTCTGGATGCAGCTACGAACCCCCTAACTTTAGGTTTATTTGCGAATTGATATCCTGAACCGAAACACAGAAGACTTGAGCTCCAGGTTTCTTAGCTTCACCGTAGCAGCTGGTTGCACCAATTGTATCAATTAATGGTCTGTGCCTTCTCGCGGACCATGTCGTCAATAGTTTCTTGTCTCCATTGTTGTGACAGTTTGTTTCACATTATTTCGTGCGAAGTTGGAGGCAATTTTGTTCAAACTTGAGGGTATTATCATGGGGCTGCATCCAAGGTAAGCCCAAGATGACTGGATAGTGTCCTAGCTTCGTAATATAAAGCTCAAGGCTTTTGGTGTGATCTCCAATTGGGAGACTTAAAAGGGGAAAATGGGTAATATGTCCTGAAGAGATCGGACGGACGTCAAGTATTGCGGAACTGGTACTCGAAGTTGAGGAAGGTCATTATGGCTCACAAAATCTGGATTAATTGAGGCAACCCCTGAAGCTCATGTATCAACAAGAGCCTGTGCATGAAATTTATTATTTTTATATGAAAGTACAGATGAGAGAACAAGATGAGTACTTAATAATTGCGTTGCACTTAAAGAACCTGATGATAGTGGAAAGGTATTCAGCGATGGAGAAGATAGTATTCCCTGAACTGGGCCATTCAGACCTGGGAGGATTGAAAACCCTGTCCTGGCGGAGAGGAGTTGTGCGAAGTTCCACTCTCCCCAGTGGTAGATGAAAGAAAGCTATTACCAGCCACCTGTGCCCGGAAAGGATTAGCAGAAGTCATTGGGAGCCTGGAAGCCATATTGGCTCCACATATTTGCAATGGACAAGAATTTTGACGATGCTCGCCAGCATAATAGTGCGAGCGGCCAGATGCCCTTCGCCAGGCTGTCTGTGCACCAAGCACATGACCGCGTCCCTGGGCACCGATTTTATACATCAGATGGTGTGCAGGCCTAGATGAATAACCCAGTGCTTGGTCGTATCCCACCATATGAGAGGTCCACTATGTCCGCACTTGTTGAATACGAAGAAAGGTCTTGATTTGTGTTTGATGGTGCTGATTGCACACGTGGTAGGTTCGTCCCTCTGTTGAGTGCTTCAAGTTAGCGAATATGGTTATCGCGTTGTATAATGGTATTGCACCATATATCATAATTGTGGCTAGTTGGAGTCGGGCGGATATTATAAACGAGGCCTACACGCAGCCTGGAAGATATGCCCGCCTCCAAGGCATCCCTCTTGGCGGCAGAATTGTAGTTCAGGACAGACATAATATCGGTAAACTCACTCAAGTATGAGGAGAAGTCAGACCTTCCATGTTGTAGCTTTGATAGCTCCATATGGGTCGTACCTGTAGGGTCCGGATCACCAAAGGAGGTTTGGAGCCATTGGATTAGAGCGGCGATTGATTTGAAATCAATTACAATGCAAGGAACATTGCTTCCAGGGATTGTCTCGTGAGGGATTGGTGATCAAAGGTTCCTCAGTAGAGTTCGTTACGGGGCAGACGGGGGCCCGCAAAATGCGGGCCGCCAACCCTTTTCCACGCCCCACCCGACTCAACCGCCTGGGGTGGCGTGGCTTTTTCGACATTCAAGGGCCCTGTCCCCGCTCATGCACCCTCCTCTCTCATACCCCAGACCGGGCCCCGGTACAGATACGTGGTAACCAACAGGGCCCCGTCCAGGGAATGAGTGGGGGTGGGGCCCGGACAGGCCCGGGGGGGAGATTACCCGTCAAATACCCCCCTGGGCTCCCCTCAGGGTGGGGCCTGGCGAGTGATAACCCGCCCCGCCCCACACTGTAACGAACCCTATTCCTCAGCGAATGGCCCTCCAATTGGGAGATGCAATAGGCTACCTTAGCTGCTTCGTCAGGCCAGTGGTCCTCATTTGCTTGGAGTTTGAGTTGTAATTGAACAAGAAGGTTGAGTTGCTCTGTTCTCTTGCCAGAGAATTTATGAGGGTTAGCGAGCTTGGCTGAGCGGTGGACTGGGGTACTAAGATTATAGAAAGGGTTCCGGTCAGGTGCAGGCAGATGACTAGGAGTTTCTGGTCCGGGTGCAGTGAAGAGGCTGATCTGTGCTTCAAGTGTAGTGATTGTAGAGTTCAAAGTCTCAACTGCAAGTTGGGTGGACTCAAGTTGGGACTCCGCGGATAACATGCGATCAACATTTGGATGGTGGGCCTTCAGCCAAGATGCAGGGTCATTCATAATAGCATCACGGAGACGCTCCAGTGTTTGTAAAGCCTGGCAATATTGCCTGGAAGACAGAGTATGGGCAGCCATGGCTGGCATTGGAATACGGTCCATCACAGAAGATAGAGGGCGTAATAATCGGCGGTGTAAATTTCGACACAAAGTAATCTCACCGATGAGTCCTGGTTTATTGGTGATTTCCACAGGGCCGATGTATGACAGAGTTCATAGAGGACTTAGCTTTTGTGAGAAAAGCCAGTAAGGGAAAAAAGGAATGGATTTGACCGAACGCGGATCGAATGATCTTAAATACTCAAGAAGTTCTGTAAGGTAGAAAATACTACGTACAGAATACCCCTCTCTTATACTGTTCCCTTTTAGCAGTCCCACTATACGACACACATAAACTAACTCACTCAGTACACAATATAGGGTTCAATCTCCTCCCACTGAGTTTAAGTCCTCCAACGAGTTCTATAAACCTAAGCACTAAATATATACACAAATAAGACTTGATTAAGCAGTGAAAATAATGGTACGCTACTTGACAAGGGAGGGCGCAGGTGATGGCAGTAGTTACTGGGTATTGTCGATCCAAGTGGAAATGGAAGAAGGTGCTAGTAGTGACCAAGGTAACGTGATTTACGGCAATGCGCCTCTTCGACGGGATGTGACTCACCACGGCAACCACAGGAACATCAAATGTATATTTGATTATGTGCATAGATTGTGCTGGTAACCTATTGAAAGGTAGTTAAATAGTACTTTTGAATATGGAGATTCAGAATGCGGTATTTTCATTGGATGATAAAGGACTCTTCTTCTCGTATATTAACTTTATTATGAACTGGTTCAAATAGCATTCTTTCTACAATAGTAGTAAAGAAAATTGAAACCAACAGCAAATAGGATAGTTTAAGCATGTAATATGATCTTATAGGGATAGTATTTGATGTGAAAAGTGTTTTATTATTGGTATGTAGCTATGTTGGAAGATGTTGTGACGGTAAAAACAAGAATGGTGCAATATATAGTCTATAAACTGTATATGATGATATCAGCCAATGGGGTTCACCTAAGATTCCAAGAATTTCTGATATACTTCAATTAAGTAATTCATTATATGATATAAACTTTCAAGGCAGTTGGTAAAGGCATGCAAATTGTATTCCAAGGTAATTGGGAAGTAATATATTGGGAGATAATACGATTTGGGTAGAACTAGAAAGGCTACATATCCCGGATCAGGCTAAAAGCTGAGTTATAGTATCTACTAATATATTTAAAGCTGTGTAAGAAGTTTTAGTGAGATTGGGTATTGTGATTGGGAGACATTGTATCTGAACTCCAAAAACACTGAATTTTGGTATTAATATTAGGTGTTTTTGGAGTCAAGATGCGAAATCTCCCAATCTCAATACCCAATCTCACTAAAACTTCTTACATAGCTTTAAATATATTAGTAGATAATATAACTCAGCTTTTGCCCTGATCCGGCATATGTAGCCTTCCGGGTTCTACGCAAAGCATATTATTTCCTGATAAATTACTTTCCAATTACCTTGGAGTACAATTTGCTTTCCTTTACCAACTGCCTTGAAAGTTTATCTCATATCATGAATTACTTAATTGAAGTATATCAGATTTTCTAGGAATGTTAGGTGAACCCCATTGGCCGATATCATCATATCCAGTTTATAGACTATATATTTCACCATTCTTGTTTTTACCGTCACAACATCTTCCAACATAGCTACATACCAATAATAAAACACATTTCACATCAAATACTATCCCTATAAGATCGTATTAAATGCTTAAACTATCCTATTTGCTGTTGGTTTCAATTTTCTTTACTACTATTATAGAAAGAATGCTATTTGAACCAGTTCATAATAAAGTTAATATACAAGAAGAAGAGTCCTTTATCATTAAATATACATTTGATGTTGCTGTGGTTGCCATGGTGAGCAACATCCCGGCGAAGACCCGCATGGCTGTAAATTACGTTAATGAGAAGAGAAACTGGTAATAATGCTGGTATCACAAATCGTGACTAAGCAGTGTAGATTTCACCTCAACTATAGTAATTAGTAATCAGGTATCTTGTTCGACACTATGTGGTTATTGGACTCCTTGTATCTCATATGAGTACACAATAGTGACTTCTGGTGGTCTCTTGGGTAGTTGATTGTTTTGATAACTCAACATTGTGAGTCATATGACGGAATGAGTTTGACTGATGACTCATACTATGAGTCATGACTTTCACGGATGTGACTCACACAAGAACAGGATTGAGTTTATGTGTTTATTAGTGGGTAATGGTATATTGCATGGTGACTCATATGAGTCATCTGATGGATCGCATGCTTATGAGCAAAGATTAATCCTGCGTCCGGACGCATCCGAGGTTGTTTTTCTGTCCTCTGCGTCCCCACTGTCCGGATGCCATTCCCCACGCCGATTGCGTCCTGACCCGTCTTGTGACCTTACCCACATCCCGCCACCAACCCACATCTCCTGCTCTTCTCACGCCCCTTATCTGACGTCCTCATGTCTCTTTTCCTGCCTGGCATCTCAGCAGCATCCAGACGCCTCGCCAAGGTACCCCTATTTCCTTCTCCTTCTGGGCCTGCTCATAAGAACATGCCGCCGATATCACTCTAGTCATTCCTGCCGGTGAGCCTCCTACTACTAGTACTACTATCGTGTATAATTGGTTTGTTTCTAGATGTTTCTATTCCTCTATTTCTATATCTCTACTATATACTTGTCTATTATACAGGTTTATTGTCTAGTCGTGATAGTGGGGCTACATCTCCGTCGGGGACCTATGTGGCCCACATCTAGGCTATGTCGCTCTGCGAGTTTATTTTATTATACAACCCTTCTCTGTGATCCTAATAGCTCTTGTTAAACGTGGGTAAATGGATCCGACCGTTGACAAGCCAGCGCCGGTGTGTCTCCGGTATCAGATGCGCCAGGTGTAAGATTGTGCTGATATCCACAATTGTGATCTCGCGGGTAAGGTCTCCCATCTGATCGGTTACCAGACTGTGTACGTCCGATGGTCATCCAAAGTCTACCAGGCTCATGAATTCAACCCCGGCGAGGTGATAGACCGTATCCCGCTGCATATGGCCCGACCGGATTTTGACCAGAGCTATGAGCCTTCCCGGGAGACCACCCCTGAGCGCACCATATATATTCTCCCTGGTCTTCTCTAAATGTGCGACCACCTTTATTGGTAAATCAGCTCCTGCAGGTTGAAGGAATTCCAAGTACAAAAGTCTCATGCGGATCGCATGTTGTCGACCGTAGCTGCTTAGTATCTGTTGTGCTGCGTCGATTTTATTTGCGTGTCGCCATCCATCCTTGATGTGCTCCTTATGTGCGAGCTCTCCATACTCGGTAGAATACATGGGAATATTTCCGAACATGTAGATGTGATCGCCAAAGTGGATTATTAGATGTATCTTAACAAATGTGAAATCAGATTCAGAATGTATCAATTCCATACGTTAGTCGTTCTCTTCTTCACGATTGTCGTCACGGGTTCAGACCCATTGGGAGGGGGGCACTCGGTCTCTCATCTGGGCTCTCTGAGAACGGAGCGCCTTGCTCAACTCATCACCCTTCTCTTGCGTCGGTTTGGATATGCGAAACTCCAAGAAGATGTCGTTTGTCTCGTGGACATGCGTCGCATATTCTTCCATATAAGATAGAGTCTCCAGTGTGTGACTTCGGTATTGAGCCATTATGGTGAAGTCAAGTAGTGACCTAACACCGTTGAGCGCACGTCTGAAGGGTTGCACCTGCAACTATCAGGCTGTCTCAACGCCACAGTGAGAACTCCCCACAAACAACCCCCAAGATGCCTCTTCTCTTTTCCTTGCCACTGCGTAACCTCCCTGTAGGCCTTTTTGGGGACAAAGAATCCAGCGTAAGGGGGCACAGCTTTCCTGGCGTTGTCGAAGGCCTGCTGTCGCGCATGCCTTTTGAGAAATCCCAGAATCTAGTCCATCATATGCTTGAAGAGTCCTAGATATATTGTATGGAGCATATCCAGCTTGTGTGAATCAGGCGTCAAAACACCGACGAGTTCTTGAAAAACGTTTTGCCCCCTGTTGATACCATGAGTTTCATTCGTGTAGCGAGCCTGAGCTGTGTCCCGGGTCTCGGAATCTAGGGACGGGCTTTGGCGCTAGTACTGTTGGTATCTTGCGTAATCTCTAGCACGATGGTGGCGGGCTCGGCTTCCTAATTCTTCTGCTGGCATCTCACATTTAGGACAGGCGGTAGATTTGATCCCGGGTAGGGTAATGTTTTCCATATGGTCCGCAATCCACGCAGACATTATTGGGAATCATCTCCGGATCTTGCCATTAGCACAATCAATCGGGGGGCCCTCCCGCTAGTGTTGTTCACGAGCCGAGTCCAGACCTAGACTCGAGCCGCCAAGAAACCGCGAAGAGGCTCGAGTCTAGAGTCGAGTCGGCTCGTGGACCCCTGTCCCAGCCGGCTCGAGCCGCCAAGAGACTCGAGTCCGCTCATGGACCCCTGTTCAAGCCGGCAAGAGACCGGTTGCCAAGAGACTCGAGCCGGCCTGGCTTGTGGCACCCCCGGGCTCGCAGGGCTCGAGCCAGGCTCGGCTCGAGTCTGGCTCGAGTCCGCTTGGCTCGTACACAACACTACATCCCGCACCACACTGTTCAATGGCCCAAAAATGAGTTCGAATACAGCAAGGAGTGTGTCGGCATTTATAGGTTTCTGGAGTTTGTCGGCCATAGAGGACTTTGCGAGCTTGGGCGCAATGGGGAATAGCCCAAGAAGCAGAATCTCCCTTGATTCAGGTCTGTTACGTATTGTCAACGGAAGATTTCCGATTGTCATATAAACTGGCCATGCCTTCTTTTCTCCGCAGAAGTTGGAGAGATTCGTCTGATCTGACATCCCAATGATTGGAACCACACTTGCCCCTTCCGAGAGTGTTTCCAGTGATCCATTAGTATGCTTTGACATAAAAGGGGCTACGCGGCAGTACTTGGACCTCCCACCACCAGTAAGCCATATGCATTTCTGCATAAATTCTCTGTCCTCTCTGGTCATATTCATGGGGTGGCGCATAGACCAAGTTATCACGATAGGCTATCTGGCGAAGAAGATATCTCACGCAGTCTAGGGCGTTCAGATAGAAGAATGGTAATGTTCTCTGAGCGTCCTCCACATGTCCCTCGAACCATTGCAGATACGGGCTATACTGATGCCAGTGTCGGAGAACATTGTCCAACCTATGCATAGAGCTATAGCTGAGGGATCTCTAGTCTCCGTTATGATTTGAAGGTAATTGTTAATCGAGCTCTGTGACACTTTGCTCTCAATAAACTAAAATGCAAGTTTAAAACCTTGTGCATAATCAAACCGACCCCAACAGTTCTCGGACAAAGCCCTGCATTGTTCCTGATACCCCTTAACCTCTCGAATGGCTTCCCAAGGGCGTGGATAATCCTCCTGTTCCGCAGTGACTCGGTACTGGTTGTCCTCGAGGACTTGTATTTTGTGTTCCGGTGTAAGTGTATCATCAGGTGTGTCGCACTCACTACAGGCTGAATCTCTGGCATGATGTCATTCACAGTCAGAATCCGAGGGTTCGATGAGTTAGTTGGCCCCAGATTGGTCGGTCCCCAACTGAGTAAAGAAATCCACAGCCTGATTCCCTATCCCAGATGCGAATATGATATCATGATTTCCACGCGGACATAGCAAGTGTGTCTCGTATGAGCCTGCCCGCTCATATCTCTGGCAACAAAATGCACAGTTGAGTGGCAAATGCGAATTCGGCGCCGCCGATTTCACCAGTCCAGTGTGACTCATAGTACTGAGATGTTGTCCTTGTCTCGAGAGCAACATGTGTGAATGGCTCAGAGATGATGGGCCTAGCGCAGTGCAGACTCTTCTATCACTTGCCGTTGAAGATGTTTAGCGTTTTGTGTTTCGACCTGTTATAGTATTCGCTTGTTATCTTCTTGCATTCACTGGAAACGACAGAAACCAGAATGGATGCCCGTGGTGTCAGTTCAAAATGGATCTTAATTCTTGAAAACAATTCAAACAATTCATGATTCTTTCAAACTATCTTCAATGTCTGAGACTTGTATATATAATGTGGGGTGATCATAACAGCAGCATGTTGATACCTAGGATAATCTGACATCCACAACATCCACAACATCCAGAACATCTTCTATATTTACAAGACTAGTATCGCAAAAGCATCTATCCATATAAACAAACCCTCAACCGACATGTTGGCAAAATATCAACCTGCGGTAGGTATTCATGTAAAATGCCGAAGTCGATCCGCCTCGACAGACAGACCAACATCTGCCTAGTTCGCTTGAAGTGGCAATCAGCATGCATGGCACCCACCTAGGAAGTCGAGCCATTTGTGAACATAAGCCAAACATGAGCTTCACACAAGTCCAGGCTGCAAAGAAATTGTACACACAGTTGCGGAACTGTGCAAAGGATCAGATGCTGGCAATGGGCATTGCGCCAGCAGGGTGAATGGCGAAGGATTCCCCTGACACCGACTTCCTGCCAATATATACAGGCATGAAGACCTGGCGTCCTGCATGAGATCATATGGTGTCCTCAGTGCCTGCCCCTGATTGAAATCGTGTAGAGGATCTCAAGGAGGCAGTCGTAGACCTGGTTAAGGACGGTTGCTACAGGTTTAATGACCCAAATAACCAAGGCAAAATTGTAGTGCCAAATGCGGCAATCCCCGCTCGGCAGGTCATTATGCACGCATTATTACTCCGGCCAAGGGCCACACATCAGTGGGTGGCGGCAACGACTATAGGGAACCCTGGTCACCTTCCTCGAAATCCTCCCCCAGCCCATGTCACTACAGGTGGACAAGTCGGACAGGCTCCGCCGTAGGGGGCTTGTCCAAAGGTCCCGGCGGCACTAGTCAACCTCCCTGCTGCCGGACACCACAGAAACAGTCCTCCGGGTGCAGCTGAGTCAAAGGTCTATGCTCCACTGGTCAGTGTCGCTGCCGGTTGACAACTGGGACTGGCTCCTCAGTGTGCGGTTGGTGCAAACATCAGTACTATGCACATCAATGTCGCTGCTGTTGGACAACTGACACAGCCACCCCCGGATGATGTTCCTGGGCCAGGTCCGGCTGTACCTGTTGAACCTGGTAATGATCCTGCTCACACACATATGGTACGTGATTCAAGTTGACCTGATAATCATCCTGCGGACTCACAAATGCTACTTGATTCAAGTGCACGGGATAATGACCCTCCACCGGCGCCCATGTTACCTCATCCACGGCATAATCGCCCCGCGGCAGTCCAAAACCAATCTGTTGCCCAGGGTTTGCGCCCGGCACCCAACCATAGGCCTACAGGTTGGTCACTTCCTATATCATCAGCCTGTTTCAGCTTTTGAGTTACAAACTTATGAGATACAGATTGGAGAACTCAACTTGTACATCCGCGCGCCATATGTGTCGTTTAATTCCTGCGATCGCGACGTTGTCTCTCATTATCCCAGTTTGAATGAAATAAGGTAAAGGTAGCCCAAACCTATAACTTACTAAATTGGCCTCCCACTCATGTCAATGGGGTGTTCGCCGAGTTGGATTCCTATGACATCTATGGAATGGCCGCTACGAGTTACAAATCCGGCCCTCACTACCAAATCCGCTACATACTTGGTGGCACAGGCGAAGGGCATAGAAGGTTACGTAGGTCACCCATGTGAGAGTTGGATACCATAGATCATGTCTTCATAGACAGCCATGAAACTGTAAGAGCCTGCCTCCTTTCAAATATTATGCTCGACGACTGGCTTGATCTTATGGTGTACTCTTAGTGTGAATATTGGTTGCGAGGGGCAAGGCACCACGTCACACAGGAGAGTCCACCATCTCAATCAAAATCAGGATCAAAACTGGGCCCATGATCCTGCACAATGTATAGGCCAGGTGCATTCTTTAGGATCAGTCGACAACAGATCTGCTGATCGGCAGGGTTGTGTTACGGAAGACGCACGTGAGTATCATACCTCTCATTTATCAGAGTCGTGCCTGGGCTTGTCAATCTCTGCGCATGGAAGTTAAATCCTCAGTACAATATTGGCACGTCCGCCGGTAGGACACAATAAATCTACCGTGACTGGGATCCCCCTTCTTGCCCAATGGTTGAGCGAGCTGAATGGTCACCTACGATAAAAAGTCGTCAATCGCCTGGCTCAACGTGAACATGACGCAATCCGCGGCGTAAAGTTCAAGGCGGATTATCACCAGGAGGAGCGACCCAAAACGACAGCGGCCATTTGACGTCGTCCATTGCCCTGGTCAAGGCGAGCATGACCTCATGAACCGCTTAGAGTTTGAGAAGGATTCTGGCATGGAGGATATGCCTAAAAAGCGCGGTTTGGATTACCTTGTGGACGCGTATTGGAGATCGATGGAGATGCGTAAACGTCGCCCTGGTTTTAACGCCGGCGCTCAGAGGACCATAAGTCTACAAGAGTGCGTATGAGTACTGGTTCGGAGATGTTCACACGAGAACTGATGAATTTGATGGTGAGCCGACTATCGGTGATGTCTACCTAGGTGAGGTGTAGATTATTTGAGTGTACCGTCATTTCAAAGGTTGATGGATTGTTTCCTTTCCTTTTTTCATTTGATTATTGTGTGTGTGCAGCTCAAAGAGATGTTTAATGTTTTTTTTTCTAGATTGTGTGCCAGTCCTATATATGTGCAGAATGTAATGTTCTGGTAAACAGTCGACATTTGTGGGCAAAGAGATTTGCCCTTGACGATGTGGCTCTTATCCCTGCTCAAACCCTGGTATGATGGTCAGGGGGGGGAATCATGCTGATTGATGACTCATTGTACGCCATAGTGCTATTATAGCAGGAACCTCACACACACAAATGCCTGGCGAAGGTCACACAGTCTAACAGGCGTACAGGGCCGCACATGTTCAGGTCTCCGCGCAGTATAACATTGCCACCTACCACCCATCCTTCCCCTCTACACCACCGGTCTAGCGTTGACTTCCACACCTCTTCTCCTCTCGTGTTTATATCAAATTGCTATATTGGGAAAAACTCATGTTGCGGGGCAAAGTGCAAAGAAAGAACTATTTCATGATGAAATTGAGAGACCTTATTATCTTAATCTTGCTGTTATTCCCAGAGGCCAAACAATCTAGCCCATGGGGGTTGACGCCACCAGCGCAAAACGCCTGAAAGAATATCCTCGTTCAGCTGCCATGGCTGGTGTGGCGTCACGGACTTAGGAAATCTTCTCCGTTTAGCATGATCATACAATCCGGAAGATCCACATATCTTCTAGCTTTTTGGCTTTAAGAGAGGTTTGTCGAGGTCCGGTGCAAGACGACGATTTGCGCTAGCCATCGTCCATTGGAGGCAAGGTCAAACCTACTACACATATGTCAGAAATCGGTGCCCTAACCAAAGCTACAATCAGGGGGCGGTATGGGGAGATATCGTACTATAAAAGCCGGTGTAGGTTCTTGAATGCTCATGAGCCTATAGCTGCGTAAAAGGGGTGGTGCAAACAAGGCAAAGCATACATCATGGTGCTCTGGTGGAACCCTACCTGTCTGACTGGCACCCAACTGGGCTGGGTACTCAGTTTGGCACGCTCCCTCACATCCATCAAACGCCGAATTAAATCAATCAAAACCAACCAGCCCCGCGAAGAAGTCGATGAAATGGAACTTCAAACCAGAGTGTTTGGTAGGGACAGAGCCAAGAAGCTTGAGGTGAAGATCGATCGTCTCCATGGAGAACGGCAAGAGGATTCAATTTATGCAGAAGTCTGTGATGTTTAGAGTAAGTGTTCGCCCGCATTACATTATGCAAGTCTACGACTAGTACTTACACTGTTTACAGTGGCCCAATACGATTAGTGTTTTTCATGTAGCGGAGCGGGGCAGGTTTTCACAGGCAAGGCCCTGCCCTTTCCCAGGTCCGGGGGGTGTATTTTGTGGGAATTCCCACCGCGCCCCCGCCTGGGGCCCACCCGGACTCATTCCCTGGACGGGTTCCCATTTGTTACAAACCATTTTTGACGGTGCCCTGTTCGGGGTATCGTTAGGGCTGGGGCCTGAGCGGGGACAGGGGCATGGAATGCCGTAACAGACACTCCGCCCTAGGCCTTTGACTGGAGTTGAGCGGGGAAAAGGGCCCGAGGCCGGCGTATTGCGAGGCACAGTCCGCCCCCATAAAGAACTATAGACACGATTAGGCCTCTCCCTACTGCCCAGACCCGATCAGGATCCACATTTTTCGATTAACAGGAGCAAAGAAAGAAGTTCACGACTTCTTGAACTACCCCTGGACCGACGAGGACTCGGGCCTAGTGATTGGTTGGGGAGTCTTACCCGTGGCGAACTTGCAATCTGTACTTGGAGTGCTTGAGCGACAACATCTGGCGGTCCCCATCAAATATCCCTCATCTCCCATCAGGGCAACTGGGCAAGTACCTGTGGGTTACTCGGGCGAGGGTTGAACCCGCTCAGCCTCTCGGAGCTCATATTCTTATATACAGACAATGATGTCCAGGTGTGGCTGCTCTCTAACTCTGGCAAAGATAGTCTTAATCTACTGGTGATGGAGTCACGCAAGGATCAGGGAGAGGGCCGAGACGAAGCCCGGCGCTAGTCTCCAGTGGAAATCAATTTTTTCATTGTAAGCCCTGGGAGCTGTAGGGGCAGTGCTATGACAGCGGAGCCGGGAACGACAACCCCAACGACGAGAGTCGCCAGGCAGGTAGCGGCAGCCAAGGCAGAGACAAGGTTGATCATAGTCACCATAACCATGATCGGGTGCGGCGGGACAGGTCCACACTCCTGATCGCTGTGGCAGAGACTTTATTAAAGGTGACATGTAGGTTTACTTTTATTTTTATTGAATGTCTTATCTAATCCTATATCTAGGACGGCAACGGGGACAGCAGTGAATCAGAGCATGTGAACACTTCACGGAGCGATTATTCTCGCGTTGGAGATCCACCAGGCAGACATCCTGGGAATTCACAATAGCGTGATTCAGATACGGGGCTATCGGACAAGGAGTGGGCTAGAGTCCTTTGGGCAATGATCCAAAACGATTCCGGCCTTGCTAAGCTGTTGCAGACTCCCAAACCAGAGGCTGTGGTGCCCTGACCACAATTAAGACATGTGCCAGGCAGGACTACAGAGCGTCGTGGCCCAGGGCGGAGATGTGATGCCACTGTAGACAGATTGGTGCCAAAACAGGATCACCAGAAGATCGCGATATTCATCAGACACCATCTCCAACACCTGGGCTTTAGATGTTTACTCAGGCAGAGACTACCCCCCCTCCTCCAAACAATTTTAACTCAATCACGACTTCTCCTGGGCCTACGCCGAGCATTCCTCATGATACCAGAAAGTCCCCCCCACTACAGCCAACTGCAGCAGGCGGATCTCATGATACCTGTTCTCCAAAGGCGACCAATACGGCACATGCGCCAAGCCCTTACCTACAGAACAAACCTGATCCCCCGACGCACACTGCCCTCTGATGTGGCAGATGCCGTTGCGGGGCTCACAGAATATGAACTTGAAAGTTCTTGCCTCTTCCCAATTATTTTTTCCACGCCAGCCCAAAAATTCCAGATGACCTCTACACACTTCCAACACCTGCCGTATTCTCTTACAACTTCCTGTCACCTATGTACTTCCTACACGTCCCATATTCTTTACATTTTCGTATTCCTATCCCCTGTATAATAATTATCCATTCCTTGTACCCCGTTAGTGTACGTTCTGGCATTCGCTACTTGTACAATCTTGTTGCCAGTTACTGTATATATGCACGTTGCGTTAGTAGACTTGATCCGCCTGCCTGAGATAATTCCCAAGCGTGGATTTCTTGCGTCTAGAATTTCGTGTACTGAGTGGTGGTGATTCGCTGTTTGGAGATAACGGTAGATACTCCTGATCCTCTTTGGGTATCGTCGTGATTTCCATGAAACCTCCTCGTCAATCAATGCTGATTGCCGATAGCTTTCATCTGGCCGGCCACATTTGTGCCACCATCATTTTGGTTATTTTTTCTGACGCCCGACACTTGCATGTTATGTCCTATGTATTTCATTGGCAAAGCCCAACATGCACCATCATGAGCCAAAACCCCCATTTCTTAGCGAACGTATCCGGCTTCTGCCTCTGGGTTCCTTCTAGTTCTGCTGACAACAGTATCATGTGGTTAATGCATATTCCCATTGTCCGTGGAGCGAGCGCCGCCACGTTGGCACTCATTCCAATGTCGATCGTCAGCAATTGTTTCACTCTCTTATCCTGTGATACTCGGTCCATATTTAGGTCTGGTCCGGCGTGCATCACTTGCCTCCGATTATTCGCAAGGTTGTATTCCTCTCAATATGTTTTCCAGGCACTCAGTGCAGCAGATTCGCCGGTTGGAGACGTGAGTTGCCACTCTTGATGATTCTCTTTTGGCAAGGTGTAGTTCTCGGGCAACCTCATCGTGAGCCCAGGCTGCTTCTGGCTACCTTTCCCATAGTGACATTGACCCATCCGTCACTTCGCCTTATTCTCTGACACCTGACCCCTGTGTCCGGGGTCCTATGGAGGTCTTGTATTTGAGCTGCCAAGCGCAACTTCAGGCTTCATGATCTCAAACCCCTATTTTGTAGGGAAACCACCTGCATCGGATCTTGTCTCTAACTCTCCAGATGACACTACGATGTCCCCTACCAATCATGCCATTTTTTGCGTCACTGCCAGTTCCACGATGGCAATAATTCCAATACCATTTGTGCGCAATTCTTTCACTCTTATACCGGATGATAGTTGGTGCATAGTTATATCCGGTCTGGCCTCAACAGCATTCGTCAGATTATTTACCAGGCAGTACTGTATTACATGCATACAGTTTCGATTGGTTATGATAATTGGAAGGTCTGCGATGAGAGTAGATGCTTCTAATCCTATTCTGGCCTGGCGTGTCTCTCGCTAACAGCCCTTGTCACTTACCAATACTGCTTCCACCTAGACTTTGCATGTCCGGCGATGTTAGCGCCTCTGGCGTTTTGTCTATTCTTTCTCACCATAGACCAGTGAGTCGTAATTCCTGAACTGTGGATATGCTATTGCAAGTTTAAACCCCTTTGTGTAGGCACATCCCTCCCTTGCATACCTAGTGATTCTAAGTGCGCCTACCACACCCCAAAATCCTAGCATACAGGGATAAGACCTAACCGGTCCTCTGCGATGAAAGGAAAATACTCATACCTTACTTCTACAAAGCTCAACACAGCCCATTGTGACAGTGACTCCAATCTTCACCAACTTTTACTACCCGACCATTATCCCACATCCATCAGAATTAGTGTGGTTAGCCAGCATCCAGGGTAGGCAATCTTAACGGGTGCAGGGGCAACATGATACCTGACTCCATGGGGTGGAGTTAGCCAACTGCAGAAGTTGGCAATCTGAGCCCAGGAAGGGTCGATATGATACCCAACCCCGGGGGATCGAATTAGCCAAGTTCACAAGTGGGGAATACGAATGGGAGTAGAGGTGAAGTTCTACTAGCAGATAGGCTGTCCGGATTGGAAACTGAATAGACCGAATCAGGCAGCTCCAATGGTCCTGCATTGTCGGGTGGGAATCCTTCCCCGCGACCCATCATGAGACACGATCTTGAACGACTGGCCAAGGGCCTCTTGTGCTGCAGAATTCAGACAACAGCATATACTGAACCTGAGATGGAGGCTGAGGGACAAGGGCATTTGGAACCCGTCCACCTCAGCGATGATAGTTGTGTGGAGTATCAGCTGTCACATCCCGGCGATGCAACTGAACAGGACACCGAACAGGAAGTAGCGAACCTCGGTGGTGCAGATGAGAAAACACCTCGACTTCACCGTAGGCCAAGATTGTTGGAGAAACACAGAAACAATCTCTCAAGCACTCGGTAAGGTTAGCCGATCTCTAGTTTACAGGTCACAGCACTTGTCCCACGGACGCCCATGGCCCGCGTAACCATAGTTCCCAGCAGGGCCGTGTCCCCAGCAACAATTCCCTCATCAGGCCCAGCATTCTATTCATCCCCACTTGGTATCTGTAGCACAACAACGGCTGGTATCAGGAGCTCAAGTCCACCACACAAACGGAGGACAAGAGCAACTTTATCTCTCCGGCCTGTAAGTAATTCGCAGCCAAATACAGTCACAGGCTTCCAGTGGGAAATACTTGGCCTCGCATAGAATCTGATGCTTCAGTACACCCTTTATGGTAACCCACTCCTGAACCTGGTTGCTTTGATCTGAGGTGCATAGTGTTTGGAGTCCCGCTCAAGATCAGATTGCAGATGCCGGAAATATTGCACAGTCGTCGCACTGTATAGACATTGTAAGTCACAGGTGACAAATACAAGCGGTGCTGCACTTACTACCACGGATACGTTAAAAACACACTGGCGTGCGGGCATTTTATTTTTTTATTTTTTATTTTTATTTTTTATTTTTATATATCATATATTCGTTGTTAAGGTACAAGAAATCGCATGGAGCGCTAGCTATGGCGAAAACAAAACCCAAAAGCCAAAACAAACAAACAAAGTAAACATCCAAAAACCTCTCTCTTCATCTGGGGTCCGTACCAGTCCCAGGCCCACACACGCGCACAAAATTAAAACAAGTAAAGCAAAGGAAACCCTCCCTCAACTAGCGGATAGGATGAAAAAATCAAAACATAAACCTAGCTTTCCTGAGACGACATAATGTAACCAAAGAAAACTACATTAGACGAGCGGGAAGAAACAGAAGAAACAGACACCGCGGATGACGGGCGCGAAAACATGCCCGGGGGAAAGGCTGTGGCCGCAGCCTTGATGAAGCGGGCAAGGGAGCCCAAGAGGGCGGCCGAAGACCAAACGGGGGCGTCATGGCCAATGTTAAGGACCCCCTGAAGGTGACGGGTCCTGGCGGGCTCCTTAGCGGAACAGTGGAGGATGGCGTGCTCGAACGTCTCGGGGGCGCTTTGACAACTGGGGCAGGTGGTGGGGACGTCATTGTCCGAGGAAGGGTGACCGCGGAGGTAGCTTTTCCCAGACCTCATCTGGTGGAGGCGACCCGCGGAGAACTTGTCCAGCCTCATGAATGGGTGGGGTTTGAGTGACGGTTGGTATGGGTATCTGGCCAGGACAGGCGCGGCTTCGTCCGATTCTTTCATAATGTGGTTTTTGCACTTAAGCTTGAGTTGGCGGTATGAGCGATCCGGGGTGGGTACAGGGTAGGATTCGCAGAGTAGGTGTTGGGAGGTGACCGGGAGAGGGGCGTGGCCGTCCGGGCCAAGGAGAAGGAGCATCGAGTGGGGTAGGGCATCCAGGGGGAGGTGGGCTCTATTTTTTGAGGGCGGTCTGGGCTGGTGCCACGGGAGGGGCAGGTGACTGCCCGCATTCCCTGCGCTCAGGTTTCTGTGGTCTGGGGAGTTTTGGTGGAGGGAGGGCGTCTGCACTGAGGGAGGAAGCCTCGTGGCCGCAGGGTTGATTTCAGGGGGGGAGCATAGTATCGTAAGGGAGGCTAGGCGGCGCTTGTATCCGAGGAGGAGTTGGAGTGGCGGGAGACAGGCCTCGATGGCCAGGATATCAGTGGGGGTACACACGAAACAGTTGGTCGTCCATCTCTGAACTTTGTTCTAGAAAATGGCTAGCTTCCTTGTCATGTGGAGGGTGGGAACAAAGGCGTCCGCGCCATAGCTGCGGATGGGGAAGAGGAGGGAGGAGGCTAATCAATGGCAAAGGAAAGGAGGGAGGCCAATCCCCGGGGGAGAAAGTCGCTTGACCGCAACGAAGGCCGCTTGGGCCTTGGCTAGTCTCTTGACAAAGTGAGTGGTGGTGGCGAACGAGGGGGTGAACCAGTAGTCCACCCACCTGACCTCGGCCTTGGGCATAAAAATCGACCCATCAAGGTGGACCGGGGTTTTGGAGATGGGGGCTCTGTCCCTGTTCGTGCGCCAGTGGATGAGCTCCGTCTTGGGAACTGAGAAACCGACGCCTAACCTGGCCCCTTTGGCCTGCAGCTTGGCATAATGTTTCTGTAGGATCTGGACATTCCGTCGGTAGGACGAAGAGGATACGGTCAGACCAAAGTCGTCCACGTAGGAAAGGGTGAGACCGCGGGGTATCTCGCAGTGGAGCCGAGAGAGGTAGATCACAAACAGGAGCGGGGAGACTGGGGACTCTTGGGGAGTGCCCACCGAGACAGGGGCGAACACCTTTGGGGAGCCTTGGTAGCGGAGCCGGCACGTCCTGCCGGACACAGGCGTGCGGGCACATTTTTTTTTCTTTTTTTTCTTTTTTTATAATCATGTATTCGTTGATTAAGGTACAAGAAACGATATGGAGCGCTAGCTATGACCGAAACAAAACCTGCAAACAATCCAACGACCCGCTTCACCCCCTCATTGGAAAAGTCCAACCCCTCTAACCTAGAGCCCATCCCCCCCCCTCGTAGCACATAAGACGAACGCAAGATGGAGCAATACCTTCCTCCAGACACGTAAGGAAAGACAAGTATAGAAAAGAAACCAGGGAAGCACACAAACCCTTCGGCGGGCCCCCCAAAACAAAAGAAAAGAATCTTGCGGCACCAAGTGCCGACAGAGAGGGAAGATAAAACTACTTTAGCCGGATGCCTAAGGGAATACCCCGAACCTATCGGCTTAGGGGCAAGGCCTCGGCACGGGCGAACTGCCCGGAAAATCGGCGACGCATTTCGGCTTTTCACATGGGCCAAGGAGGCAGTGCTAAACCATGACCACAGCGTAACCTACTCGCGAGGTTTGCGACCATAGAGTAAATTGCAGGAGTGGGAGGAGGACGAGGGGAGTCACCCGGCGAGGAGAGCCACTCAGCAGTGGAGGTGCTAGCTATCGTGAGGGGCAGCAGGATGCCAGCCGAGGAGGCAGGAAGGTACCAGCTAAGGAGGGACGTAGCAGTACGGTGCAAGCGGATCTAACGCGCGGGAAGCGGGAGTGGGAAGGCTTGCCAACAACCGAGAAGTGCGAACGCGGACGACCGAAACAGGGTCACGATTGGGCGAACGCCGACCGTACCGACCCAGCGACTCAGGACAGAGTGCAATACCAGAGAGCAGGGCCACCAGGGCAACTACTTCACCAATAGCCCCAGACTGGCCCCGCGTGTTGATGAGGAAAGGAGGGTTGCCGACCGTGCAAACCGCTAAGCGAAACGCGTCGCGGAGTGCGGGGTAAAGGGTTGGATCATCAACGCAAGCGAAGACGAACGGAACCAGAAAGGAATCAATAACCCCCGGGAGGGGAGGCCAAAGGCCCCAGAGAGAGGAAAGAGATGAAGGCGTGATAAACCCCCGAGCAGACGCCACGGGCGGGGCAGATCAGAGGCAGAGGACACTCTCACGATGATTTCCCATGGTGTTGAGATTTCAATCGCTGGAGGTGGAGCGGACGAGAAAGATGACAGCCATGCGGGCACAGTTGGTCCATTATATAAGGAACCATATATGCGAATTATATGGACTACAGGACCACCCTGCCAACACGTGTACTGTTGAATCCCTTCCGGAAGATGACAGGTTCATGTGCTCCTCCAATGGGTATGAGGTGTGTATCCTGTTGGTGCGGGTTGCCCAACCACGACTTCCAATCACGACTGACTATGACCTGGATGCAGCCTATATCATTCCGGTTTCTCGCGCCTCAGATTGCGCACGCCATCTAGGTTCGGCATTTCCATAGCAAGACAAAGCTTGCGAAGCTAGACTCGGAATTCAAACATAGTGATATTGGTAAGATGGTGTGTCTCGATGGTGCAATCCTCTGTTAGCAACAACCCGGATAATAACTTGTTGTGTATCAGGCGCCTCCGCACTTCAAGCTTGACGCCTTTGGAGGTAGGAGACCCTCAATGTCCCCACGCCCTTGATTTTTGTTCTGATTACTAACCAATCTTCCAAGACAATTTCTTACGGCTGAAAGACGCCTGGTGGGCAGTACCACAGCCAACGCAGCACCTCTATCTCCGAATCTGTGTGAGACAATCAAAAACAGGATCCAGTAAACTTATAGTATGATGAATGAAAGTTGTGAATGCTTTGCTGATAATCATGACGCAGTTGATGGTAAGCCAGCACGTCAGCTATCCAGTCGTCAGCTATCCAGCCGTAATCTAGGATGGGCTGTTGTGCGTGAAGAAACACTGCTAAACAATCAGGCCGTGAGTTTAGAGTACTACCAGCAGAGTCAGGATGCATCCCATGGGAGTGAACTGTCAGTTTAGTACAAGCAGCCGTCGTTAGCCCAGGAGTTCCAGATGCTAGATTCAGATCCGATGGGCCTAGGTAACTCACAGGAGCTGACGCTGAGGCCAGCGCAAGAGGGGCCAGCGACCTCGCATTTCGCGCGTCCCCTATTCTTGAGGCTCGATGACTAGCAGGAAAGTGAGGAACCCCTGGGAGCGAATTGTTTTGAGTAGACTTGTCAATGTGTGAATCTTTCCGTTTCTGGAATTTATTTTGCAAGCACTGTAATACTATTAGATTTTGGTTGGCCGATGGGTGGAGCCTTGAGGACAATTTGTAATCTATATCTGAACTAGATCTGAGCGAGAGCTCAGAAATGTAGACTCAGCGTGGCCAGGGTGTCCTGGACGTCCGAGTCATGGCAGTAGACTAGTAATAATAGAATATCAAGATGCGGATGAGGTTCAAAGTCATGATACAAGCGGCACACTCGCCTCGAAGCTCTTGTGAATGGCAGTCTATAATAGGAATGAATTGTGGATTAATCAAGACGGTGTCTAGAATATGCCTCCTATTATGAAGCTGTGGAGAGTATGTATGTCAGCTATAGGTTGGTCATCAAGACGGCGTCAAGAATATATTTGGTATCAGGACGGCGTCGAGAGTGTGCAAGTGAGCCACCATGATGCCGTTGCGAAGGCCATGTGTGCCATTTGGAAGGCTTTGGGCGCGTATAGCCAGACAGGCCACTTGATGCGGATGGGGTTCAAATATCGAGCTGTAGCATCCGGAAGACTAAGCATGCAGATACTCTTCCAGATGCTAGACTATAGTTCAATTCGGTCATGACGAGGGAGGCAGACGAAGAATGTCGTAGGGATGCAGGAGATATTAGTGTCTGAGCGCATTCGGACGCAGGCGCTTGGGGGTGGACGTCATCACCAGGTGGAAGACACAGGGGTAGATGCGGCATGGCTTGCGGCAGTGATGTCCGGCCAATGTAGCGTCCCGACTAACGGTTAACGGTCTGACCCTCTTCTGTGTGTCATGCCTGAGAGGCTCAGGAGGCATATAATAATTTTTCCTGATGTTTCGCCCCGTATTCAATTCTTTTGCTTCGACGAAACACCCTGCCTTGATGGTTTGCCTTCAAGAGGCCACTCTCTGGCGAAACCATTTACCTTCCTTTGCCGGCTGTACCTCTTTTGCCTCCTCAATCGCTAACCCCTGCCCACGGGCAGCCTTTTATGCTTGAAGGTCACTAATAGACATGGCGACCATGACCCAAACTTTTACAAGCAGGTCTGACTATACTGCCCTTGTGATATCGGCTCCCTCCCTATTCAGCACGAAGGCCGAAAAATTCCACCCTGTCAACTGCTGTAGCGTATCGGGCTCAACCACCACAAAATGGACAGTCTCGCTCACCCTAACCCTCCCAAGCACCGCCTTCCCTCCCGTGGTAGTGGTCGACTTCAACATTCACCACCCCGCAGCAGACCCAATTAGAAGACACAGCTCCTCTGAAACTGAATGCTTCCTTACCGTACTGCTCAAGGGCAGCTGAGCATGTATATCCACTTGAAAACACCACAAGGGTACACACCCGCTTCTCTCTTCAAGGATCATGCAGACCTTGAGTCCTCGCCCTGGTGTTCGCGTCGTCTCCCCTAATGCCCTTCTTCCAAGGATGGACTACTGATCTGCCTTCCACCAGCTCTGATCATGTCGCTATCACAATCACAATCGGGCACCTGATCAGTGCACCACCACTCCCGGCCTGAAATTCGGTCAGACTGGACCGTCCTACCCTTGAATTGCTACTTAAAGAAGCCACTGTCACATCCTCTCCACATTTCCTGACCACGCAGTCACTGGAAAATGGTTTGATTCACTCCTCAACACCGTAGTTGCGCTTCTGAAAGCCCACACTCCTCTACGGCGGCCCTCCATCAGGGCCAAACCACGGTTCTATCCCTGACTCACAACCCTGGGCAAAGATTTCGACACATCTTCCCTCAAGGCTCGGCCCTCAAACCATTCTGCAATACTGGGCCCTGCCCAAACTCTCCTAGCAAGGATACTTCAAGGCCATCAAAGCCGGAAAAACCCAGCACTGAAAGTCCTTCCTGGTGGACACCACACCTCCAACGATATGGACTCCTAAGAAGTTTTCAATCGGTAGAGTCACACCCAGGTTCCCTAACCTTGCCGATCCCACCTCCCCAGAGGAGGTCTACACTGCCCCACTCATTTACCCTTTTCCACTCATGCCTTTACCAATTGTTCCTTCCATTCTAAGGCGCCACAACATGTGCGATACTCTCCTCCCAAGTGAGATGTCGGCCTACTTTCAGAAGTGCTTCCCTTCCTCTACTCCAGGACCGGATACGATCCCCTACACTCTATGGAAAAGGGTCCACCTAACGCAACACAAACTCCTGACCGACCTCGCGGGCCCTCTCCTGAAATTCCGCTATCTAGCAATCTCGATGAAACGGCCGAACTGTACCATGCTTGATAAGCTGGGCAACCCCTCCTATTAGTCACCTGCATCCTTCAAGGTTATGGTCGTTCACGAGACTATCTCCAAGATCTTGGAAAGAGGGATTGCATCGCGGTAATCCGTAGTTGCCGGGTTACTGAAGCTCGCACATCACAACCAGTGTAGCTCCCTTCCCGCACTCTCATCTTTCGACAGTGCTCTTTCACTGGGGTATACAGTCAGCACTGTTCAACGCATTGGCCGGAAGGTCTCCAGAAGTGTTTGTTACAGGGCTAGGCGGGGCGTGCTTTCACTCACCAGGCGCCATCCTTACCCCGGGCCGGGGAGCGTATTTTTAGGGTAATCGCGGCCCCGCCCCTGCCGAGGGCCCACTAGCACTCAGTCCCTGGATGGGGCCCTGTTTGTTACCACCCATTTTTGGCGGGGACCCGTGTGGGGTATGGGTGGGGCGAGGGCCGGAGAGCGGACAGCGGGCGGGAATGCCGAGAAAGACCACGCGCCCCAGGCTGGTGAAGGGGCCACGGCGGTGAAACGGGCCGGGGGCCAACATTTTCCGCGGCCGTCGGCCCTGTAACGAACTCTAGTCTCTACCCTTTTCCTCACCATCAAAGGTGGCTTTGACAATGTTCCTGCCTCAATCTTATGCTCCTCTCTTAAGAAAAAGTGAGTCCATCTCTACCTGGTCCTGTGGATTTGCTCGTTCCACTTCCTGAGAAGCTGCCGCCTACTGTTTCAAGGATCACCTAAGACCTTCTCCCCACTCCAAGTAGGCACCATGCCTGGCTCCACAATATCCCCACTACTGTTCTTCATATATGTGGCATCACTTCACATTGACCTTCCAAGAGGACTTTCCCGATCTTATGTTGCCTACTTCACGGTGTTAGCAGCATCCACACCATATAGGACCTAGGTCAGAACCCTATATTGAGTATTCCGTCAGATCTGGGCCAGTCCTAGTGCTCGTAAAGTAGGCTTTAGTGTCCCGAAGACAGAACTCATCCACTAGAGGACTCCTCTTCACAGTGACCCTGGTGGAGCCCCCTCCCCACCCCCGAAATACCTGCACTGCCAAATCCTCCCCCCCTCCCCTGCATCAGATCACTTGGGAACTGGTTTATTCATAACCTGGCCACATCGGTACACTTCTCCGTGCGGGTAAGCCTGGCCCACGTGGCCTTCCCCACTTTCAAAAGACACTCCCGCCCGGCTCGAGCCTCTCTCCTCACCTCTTTCACCCCCTAGTAATATCCCTGCTCATCCCCACCCTCCTATATTGGGCCGACATCATGGTCCCCTCCAAAAGCATGCTTACCAAGATGGATGTCTTTTGGCCTCAAGTCCAATGATGTGTGTGGAACTGCCTCAGGTCAACCCCTATATCTATATTGTCCTCAGAGGACTGCCTGCCCCCTCTCCAAGCCATTATCCCCTATAAGCCTTGTATGGCCGCCTTAAGGCTAGTTTGCATTGCACCCACAATGATCCCTGCGGCAGCCGGTCTCTGCTCGACATTCTCCTCCCTACTCAAACCCAGGGCCCCAGACTTACACCGCCCTTTTTGCACCCCCCTTTCCTCTAATGTAATGCCACTCTCCTGGAAGACCAATCACCCACCCTCGATAGTCAGCTCCCATCTGCCAGTAGATGAACTCACTAACCTGGAAGGTCCCATACTTGGATCCCTCTCCTTCACCCTGATCGTCAACACTAGCCTTCTCCCAAAGCAGGTTGCACTCCCTCCACATGATGACATGACCAATACCTACAGAGCCGGCAAGGGGAGAACAAGACCCCTACTCCAGAATTAATAGCGACTCCTCCCACCGACACCCACATCCTATACCTTTCCATTGTCATTGACTGTCTACCCATTCAGTGGGCGAGCAAAATTCCTTGCCAGCGGAATCCTTCAGATCAGAGCACAGAAAGGCTACCTCGCCTCCCACCCCGCAAGGTCATGGTTCGAACCGCCCTGACACTACCCTTGATACGGTGAGGAGGAAGAAACCTTCAGCCATGCTATACTCCGCTGGCAGTCAACATCCTACCATGGGCAATGCCTTCTCCAAGGCCTCTCTATTGTTGGACCTTACTCCCCCCGCTTCACTACTAAAGACTTACTCTAAGCGTTGGCTGCCTTCATAAGAGCGACCACAACCATCTACGCACCAGATATGTTTCGACCCCTCCCCCCCTCGCCGGCCTCCATGGTCTTCCCCTCCTGACCAATTTCCCGGCCCTTGGCCATATTTTCCTCCTCCCCAGTACAAGCTATCTAGCTCTTCTCCTCTCGTACTTGCCTGTGATTTCTGTTTAAGAGTAAGGGATTGTTATGAGTTCCTAACATTATCCTGCAAAATTGTTAGCCGTGAGATGGCGACCTGTCGTGTATTTGACACGACTTCGAGATCATGTTCTTATTTTAGTTTGTTTTTGGTTTTTTGAGAATGAGGGTTTGTTTACGCCATAGCTGGCGCTACATGCAAGTTCTTGTACCCTAACAATAAATACATGTTATAAAATGAAAGCAAAAAATAAAAATCGACCAAGAGATGGGCATGAACCATCTCTCAAACCCCTCCGGCCATTGAAATCTCACCACATGAGAAATAATCGTCATCTGCTATCCCTCTCCCCTTTTCTGCAGGCCTTGTTGCCTGGAAGTGTGAAGGGCCTCCCCTTGGGGCCTCTCCTCTGGCCCCTTCTCATGGCACTCTCAATGGGCAGCCTTTGTCTAGGGGGTTACTGTTGCTCTCCTAATCTGCTTCCATGCACTTGTTTTGTCGCCCCTCGCTGCGCATTCACAAGAGTCAAATACGGTCACAACTAGGTAGCACACGGCTGCTAGTCCTGGGGTATGGGGGAAGTAGTTATTTTAGTCGTACTGCTCTCTGGAAGGGCACCTGGTCCTGGGAAACGTTTGCATACAGCTGCCATTCTAAACATCGTGATCTCGTTCCGGTTGGTCCCGTCCGCACTTCTAGTTGTCACACTCCATTCAGCACTCCCTCTGCTCAGTTACGTTGGCTAGTACCCTACTAGTTCACTACCGCCGCTACCCCTCCTGCCGGCCATGCTCCTGGCCACTTTGCCTTGCTGATCTCCTTGCCTCCTGATCATGGATGAGTGCCGATTTGTCTTTACTTGTCCACAGGGGTTGCATGCCTTCCACCTCTGTCCTCTCGGGGACATGCAACAACCTCCAGCCATCAGTCGGGCAGGCTCGGGAATCCACTTCATCATGCGACACACTCCCATAAGTGCTGCCTCGCTTACCAATCTCCCTATGGCCTTGCTCTCCCCACGGCCACGCTGTCTATATAGCCCATGTGCTCGGGTGTAGGCATAAGTAGGGTGCACTTCCGAATTGCGGAGGGTTGTAGTATGGGAACTAGAACCAAGTAGGAAGATTGAGTAATATACCATGACTACTGTGGTAGGCTAGCAAAAGACGGGCGCACTCCTGGTTCTAGTCTAGTATGTGGAGTGGTGGGCAGGGCTGGGGTTGAGTGACATCTCATGATTACGGTCGCATTTTCATTTCATGTTCTATGTCTTTAATACACCGTACTTCACGAACATTAAACCGATTCAAGCTTATTTTTTCTCCCAGCCACTAATCAATATACCGTTGGTCCCCTCTGAGAATCAATCACAGCCTGTAGCCGTTGAGGCATCCCATCTATTGACCCCAAGAGCCAGTCACAAGGAATCCCGTGCCAAACAATATTCAAAACCCGCTACACAGTAGGAATATCCCCAATTCTTCCCCATGTCTCCACTAGCTCAGACTCCATATCCAGCCATAGTGCCACTATGAGGTTTAGGTCGAGACACTGAGCTGGCCATTGGATTTTTTCTATTTCATGAAGTTGCCGGTATTGTGTAGCACCTCCTTTATGAGCGGGAGCACCGTCTTCCACCACCGCAACCCACCCATATTCCTCGCAAGCCTGATGCCACAAGGGCATCAAGTCTGATTCCGTGACCTTTTTGCACATACAGGACAGAATGTACCTTCGCTTTGCCAGGTATAAACACCACATCTGATTTTAGAGTACCGCAAAAAGGAGCCCAAATGATTTTTGATTATCGTCCAGAGTCATGGGTATCGTCAATGCAGTCTGGATGGTATTCTTCTAAGAGCTTGCGCGTTACCCAGGATAGGTTGCTGAAGCCGCCGGTAGAAAATGTCGATTCATCAATCAACGAAACTCTAACCAATCATCAAAAGTCCAGTTTAAACGCTCTTGACACCAGGGCACCGGAAAGGGACGATTATAACGTCTACGAGCAAATTATCTCCTAGGAATACGCCGGTAATACCCCATTGACTACATTACTCTCTTGACTGTTTCTGGGCTGCCGGCATAATTCATCTCTATAGAGAAGACATCCCAGCTCATGGGTCATGTTCTTGCATCGTGTGTAACAAAGGCTTCAAGCCTTCGCTTCTCTAGATCGTCGACTAGAGGACAGCTGCCGGTCTTGTGGAGATTTGAAGGTGTTCCGGTCTCTCGTGCCCATTGACAGATCTAATATTAATAAGCTGATATACTCCAAGTTAAGTATTGGCTTCGTTACCTTTTGCCATGTCCGTCTATCAATATTCAAAACATTTCCAATCTTGGTCCAACCCCATTCGGCCTCCCGCAGGGTTATGACTTTAATCCCTTCACCTTGAGTCATTGCACGGCGCCTAACGCCTGGTGGCTGCTGTTCCCAAATGCCTTTCTGGTTCATACCGGATTTTGTGATCGTGTTGTGAATGCTGTCTCAAGAGTTTTGTTGGACTTCATTGTACCATATACCAGTCTCCTCTACAATAGGGGCAACAACAGCACGGGTACGGCCTTGTACTCCAGCGCCCCAGATACTCTGGCACCCCAGATACTCCTACACCCGAGTATATCTATCTCTTGTATGTGGTGCCGTTCTATGTCTTTGTCTGGCTGGGTCCACGGTCCCTACCCCTTTTGGCAGGAATGGCATTCGTCACTAGGCTATGCGTTGGTTGACTACTAGTTTGGGCTGAAGTGTATTTTCTTTGTAGATTGGCATGAGGTTTTCCTTGTTTTGCGAGTTGGTTTGTCCACTATCATGGGGTTTGTTTCATTTGGGTTGGATGCCGGTGGAGGTTATTGGTTCGTGGTATTCAGGCCTGTTGTTCTTTCGTATTTTCTACCAATAGTACCAAGTGTTGTTTTCACCAGTATTCAAAGTGGTTTCCCAGGTTGGCTTGGGGCAGCGTATTTTACCGGAAAGAAGCGGGATGGGCTGTAGTTTGAGGTTTTTTGTCTCCATAACGCGAGCTGAAGTGCTGGTTGTACCTTAAAACAAATATAAAACACATAAATCTAAACAGGACTAAGAGATGGGCACGAACAATCTCTTCCACACCTTGTGTGATTCTAATCTCAACACCATGAGAAATCATCGTCACTTTTCACCACCGACCTCTCTTCTCCCACGCTGGCTACTGCCTAGGAGTTGACGTTAAGCTTACCTTGTCCTTCTCCTGTGACTCCTATCGGCCTTGTCTTCTGGGAATTCTCATTCTCATTTGTGGTTGACACCAGCTTATGAAGTTCAGTTCTCCCCCTTAGCCCTGACATGCTGTGTACCTCGCCTCGGATTTTGCATCGGCGGTAATCCTCTCGCAGCTTGTACGGTCGGAGTTACGGTATCCGGACTCTCCGTGGAAGTGGATATTGCCTTCCTGGGCTACCACCTCTGATTGGGAAAGCCTCAGTTAGTCACATCTCAGTCTCACCTCTCTTTCGTAGTTGTCCCTGAACCTCTGCCTATGCCTTATTTTTCTATTATAGCTAGCGCCTTCGCAATCCTTCCCTCTCTCTCCTCCAGGTTTCCTGCGCTTGCACAGTACGCCTAGAGCAGATGGCACCTTCCTGCCTAATCATCCTCACTGATCCTAGCCCCACTCCTTGGTTACACCCAGTCATACTATTGCACTACCTCCTTGCATGTTGTTCAAGGTCTTGGATCTATCTAATGACTCACGTAACCGGATTTCTGACATTACAAATGCCAGCTTCCAAGTGTAGTGCTTTTCACTGCCTCTTAAGATCGCTCACCATCTCTGAGAGGCCAGGCCCAAATAGGGCTTCACCCAAGTTGCTTTTGTCTTAGTGGAGCCAACAGAAGGGTTTGGGTCTCACTCCTGTACGTATCTGTGAAATCTCTCCTTACATGTCGTGGGGCTCATTATCTTAGGTGCTAGGCAAGGGGTATTTTTCCTTGGGATTTCGGGTTGTTTGATTTTTCCCATCAAGAGGTAAAGTGGGTGGTTGTTTGGGAATAAGGTTTTCTTTATGCCAGACCCAGCATTGCATGCAAGTTATTGTACCTTAACAATGAATTCATGATATAAAAATGAAAAAATAGAAAGAAAGAACTGACCAAGAGATGAGATTTGCATGCAACCATCGAAGTACTTTTCTATATTTAATTTGCTATATGATTACTCTTTCTCTCTTAACATAAATTCCTCCTCTACCCGAACCCACGACCTAAGAACTCTGAGCCCATGTCGATTGTCTCAGTCATGCCTTGTTTGACAGAGCACCATTGTGATAGTTCTACATGCACTATGATCCACCGTCCTTGCTATCTGACACAGTAGCATCCTACAAGTCAAGCCAGCCTGTTCTGTCCGATTGGAAGACAGAGGAACCGCCTACCCCTTAGTGCAAAAACACAAGACTCATTTACGCCCAACAGGACTGTTGTTATCCATTGCATACCTTCTCAACACTAAGTTTGTTCAACCCACTTTAGGATTACTTCTCTTCTATCAACGATATTAAACCTTCAATTTCCAATTCGTTAGTTATATCGAAATTTGTATAAACGATTCCCTAATATAATTAATCATTGGCTAGCGTGAAATGTCCGTGAGCATCCTACACCTTCTGTATTTATGCTGTGGATCAACCTGGTACCGAACATGCAATAAGTCAGTCGGATTTCTAATCGCATTTCTTTAAGCGTCAGATCAACCCAGATCAAGCCTGTATATGTAACCCCCCTAAATTCGCTGTTTAATCGCCTTCTCATCATTTTAGTTATTGAGAATACCACAAAGCCACACGCCATATTACCTGCTATCACTCACTACCAGAAACTTATCACCTGCTATATGGCTAGGCAAAGTAAGCATACAATAATTAACACCCCGTTATCTTATCACTAAAAGAATAAGTTTAAAGTTATTCATCCATATTTAAAACTATTAGAACAACCAAACACCGACTTATTTGAATATCTTTGTCTTAAATCAGCAGCATATTGCTGTTCGATATTGGTTGTTTGGCCTCCAATCTGGCCCGTCACCATTCTTCAATTCCCATTATTAGTGCAGTTGATCCAAGATATACCAAACCTCAATTTATTCAATTTTTTGTTCTTGCCTATTGTATTAATGCAGAAAATTCTACTATTGCACTTGCCTGTATAATCATAGCCAATGAGACAGAGAAACCCTGTCTGTATTTTTCTTACCTAACTTTCTCCAAGCCATCTCAATTGTTATTCAGCCTTGAGTTACTGTTATCAGTCATTAAGATACAGAAGTTGAATTGGCCAATAAAGAGATACTATTGACCTATTGCTGCAACTGCACCCAGCAGATTAAGCAAAACATTATACAAATATTTTGACTGAAAGAAGGACACTTATGTTAATGAATTTAGCCAATCATCTGAAAAACAAATTCGACAAAGGTACGTTTACAGAATGTCGCGAATTTATTCCAAATCTTAAAAATTGCATCCATAAAATTGATACAACCAACTGGATAGCGGCATACCTCCTGGGACAATCTCTGGGGCATAATACATTGAACCGGGCTATGTGAATCAATTCACACCGAGAACAAAAACCCACATTACTATCCCTTCAGTCTAATATGTACTAAGCATTTTATTACAAAAATTGCATCTTCCTCTGCAATCTCATAGGATATGTCATGTTCTTTACCATAATAGTCTTCATTCTGAGACACAGTGGTGTCTGATTTCACTAGCCAGCCCTGGCCTTTCCTTGGCACTAAGTCTGTACCTTTTTCATATTCCCTGCCCCTTTCGGTATTAAGGCTGGCAGCTCAAGCACGAACCAGACAGGTTGCCAAGAACCTGTAGTCTTTACCAATAGGGGTAGGGGTTACGAAATGGGGCGGAGGGACCTGGAAGTGGTGGAGACAGGACAATGTAAAAAATTTCCACCCAAGGCCTCTGATGGTTGGGGCCCTGACAATGGAAAAATCACAATACCCACACACCTAGCAAAAACTTTGGTCGCAATGAACATGAGACCTGCTATGGTATTGCCGATCGAGATCCTATAATTGCGATAAGCTGCTCATAACATATTCAATCCAATGGATAGTAATGTGGGCTTCTGTTCTATGGTTGAAATAATTCACAAAGGGAGATTCAAGACTTTATCCCCCTGAGAATGTACCACGAGGTATGCCCCTATTCTGGTTGTGGTATCAACTTTATTGATGGAATCTCTAAGATTTTTAATATATTTGTGAAATTCTCGCAAGGGTGATTTGTAGAATTTCTTTGCCGGATTATTGGTCAAATTCACTATGATAAATCCACTTCTCTCAGTCTGAATGTTTTGCTTTGTTGGCTGTATGCAGTTGGAGCAATAGGTGAATAGTATCTCGTTATTGGCCAGTTCAACTGCTTTATATCAATGACAGATAACAGTAATTCCACACCGAATACCAAGTGAGATAGATTGGTTAAAATTTTGTAAGAAAAATACAGACAAGGATCGTCTGTCTCACTAGCGATCAATATACAGGCAAGTCCAATAGTAGAACTTTCTGCATTAATACAATTAGCAAGAATGCCAAATTGAATAAATTGGCGTTTGGTAAAGCTTTCATCAACTGCAATAATAGTAAGTATTGAAGGATTGTGGAGAGCCAGATTGGAGGCCAAACAAACAACATTGAACAGCATTATGCTGATGATTTAGGAGAAAGAGATTCAAAAAGGTCCGTGTTTAGTAGTTCTAATAGTGTTAAATGTGGACCGATATCTGTAAATGGATACTTCGTGAAATAAGATAAAGAGCTGTTATTTATTGTAAGCTTGACTTACATAGCCAGATAGTAGGTGATAAGTTCCTCGTAGTGAGGAACAGCAGGTACTATGCCTTGAGGTTTTGTAGTATTATCAATGACTAAAATGATGCGAAGGTTCTCAATCACAACTTTTATCGGGCGTGACCTGGCCGGCTTGAACTTGCTTGCAATCACTATATGAGAGATGTGGTTACCAACTTGATGGAATTATTACATTTTCGGTACCAGGTTGAACAACTGCATAAATACACCAGCTGCTAGTTGATCGGTGACATTTCACGCTTGCCAGGAATTACTGATCTTTGTTCATTATTGATAGAAATTTGGATGTAACTGAGAGATCTGCAATTGAAAACCTCACAGACTTCAAAGAAGACAATCAATAGCCAAGTGGGATACTTATGCCATGCCTACTAGGAGGTGTGTTCTGGGCTTGTAGGATGATTAGCGAAAGTGGGCATCCATTAATAGGTTTAATTATCTACTGATACAAGTCGTGCCAGCATCGTAAGAAACGGAACACAACTAGTCAAAATCGTGTTTTGAAAAGTAAACTTTCCTAGTTCATTCAAACTTCATTACATTTACATAATAGCCATTGGCTCAAGAGAGGCAGTGAGTATCGTTACTAGCTGATTACTTCGAAATGTATTATATTGGAGATTATATAGACAGCACACCCATACTTGCTTTTTTTAATACTTTTGTGGCATGACATGAAGCAAAGCCAGTTTTAAAGGCCACTAGGGTGGACAAATGCTGGAGAATTGATGTAGATGAGAATTAAGTCAAGACAATGAAACAGAAGAAATAATCAAAAACAAAAGTGCCAAAATCAAAGGGAGAAAAGAACAAAAGTCAGAAAAAAATGGCAGAAGATGTGAGAAAGAGATATTGATAACTGAAACTATATCCACTTGCAAAGTTAGTCTCTTTTCTAAAATATCAGATATGCAAGCCAGTGTACCAGTATTTCACTTGATTGTGCCTTCTTGCCAATTGACACACAGCTCATCATGATATTGGATGATGCAGTTACCAAATTGATGTCTTGATCTATCCACGATCTCTAAGTAATCTATCCTCAATCAATTCTTGCTCTACTGCTACAGTAGATTACTACCAAATGCTGCTGCAATCATCTCATTGTTCCCCCTGTATCTCCAACAGTCTATTAATTGCGACAGCTTGCATTTCATCTCCTGTGGATGCCACCTGCATTGCTGGATGGTGGGTTCATGGCTACAAGAATGAATATAGAGATATTAGACGATTGCTACGTCCTAGGATAGGTTTCGAGACACTTAGGGTCTACAACAAAACCAATCAATATAGTCTTAATATTTTGGGGCAATGCATTTATCAGCTGATTGACACTGAAGATGAAACTAGCAACGACTCATATGTGCATCTGAATTGTATAAAATATTGATCGATAAGACTGAGTGCAATACCTTGACCATCAGTACCTTGAATTGTTTGTGCTAGGTCCTGGCCATTATAAAATGATTTGGATTACCTGAGAAGGGCCTTACTTGGTTGCATACCAAAGGTCGAGTATTGCTGTGATGGATAGGCATTGGATCAGCCTGAGAGCCTCCACCAAGTTGGAACCAGTTGTTTGCATACTGCTCGAAGAGCAAGCCTCCCACACTTCAGAGTCTTTGCCAACAGGATTGGTGTATTGATAGATGGAAACAATCACTTTGGGACTTCTAAAATGCTTTCTGGTAAATCCGATATGCCAGCCAGCTTGTTTCAATTTGGTTTTTATAACAGAGTCCATCGTTAGTAGGCTCTATTATTACTATTTGCAGTAATGTCTACATATGCACTTGACCTCCAACGCCTTCAAGCCTTCTTCTCACAACAAACAACTTCATTTTTCTATCGACTTCACCAATATAGATCGTGCGAGTACTCTTGTAATCCCTATTAGTTTCAACACCTTTAATTCCTAAGGTTGTTCCAGCTATACCACCAACGCTTGTAGAGCTAGTGAAAGGCCTCCTTGTTTCATCCTGCATAGAGGTTTTATGCTTTTGGATCCTATTATAAGTTAATTAAGTTATTAAAAATGTTTCTCAAATTAATCCAGACTTAGTACCTATAGGTAGTAAACATTTCGCTCCACTTCCAAGTCGCTGTAAAATGTTTTCCAATTCTTCTTTCCCTCTCTCAGTCCCTAGAAATCTTCACCTTAGCCAACGAAGCAGCAAGTACACCAAACCACTCCATACTGGCACTTCCCTAGCATTGATTCTTGAGTGGCCAATTGGTCTGCACCTAAAGAGTTGTTTCTCTTTCTTTTGGTAATCGAAATAAATATGCAAGACTAATTTCCTCCCCTTGTGTATCTTTATCCAACCGGTAGCAGGAGGCATCATGATAGGGGTAAACAGTATGTTGACACATAGACAGCGGCTGTACAAGAAGAAAGGAGGGCACCAAGGTTTGCCCTGTATATAGTGGAGGCCCCAACACAGATGGCAGATTTGGAGCACATATCATTGCCCGGTGTCCAAACACTTCAAAATCCAACCTGCCATTTCTTCCTGTTTGTCCACCATCCAAGTCTGGCCATTGTCCAGTATAGGTAGCTGTAAGCATACTGTGTATATTCTCATACTCAGGCTTTAAATCCCGCATGGTAGAAGTTCTTTAACTTCTAGTATTGTAAATATATGTTCTGCAATAGTGGATTCGGCATCCAGGTATAGTGTGGTGCGTGCTGCTTCAGTACGGTGATTTTCTTACCTGGTCGAATACTCTATTGGGTCTGAGAGACCTGAACTTTGAATTCGCGACAAGGTGGGACTTGTTTTCCCCATATTGCGTGATAAAGGCCCTGCATGATGTATGTTATAAAGGAAAGATACTGATTGCTGATGGTAGTTCAGGTTTCTCAAGCGTGTTAGCATAGGAGTGGGAATGCAGATTTACCAGAGAGGTAAAATTATCTGAGGTGATTGATTCATTTCGGGGGGAGTTAGCTCAGTATAAGTACAAATTGTGAAAAGTATATTGTCTTACAGGTAGGGACAACAAAGAGGAAATTCTGTAAGAGACATGGAAGGTAGGGGAACTGAAACTCGGACTTGCAGAAACAAAGTAGGTGTAAAAAGGGAATGATTTGTGGGTGAAATAACAGAGGAATTTGAATGAGAAGCAAGTACAAATAGGAAGAATTTGGTGGTCAGGTGACCAAAGATAGACATAACCTAAATTCTGATTCTCTACACCATAGGGCCAGTTCTTGTTCTATCATCATCTAGTGTTTGTTACGGGGCTCCGCCCTGATTGCCCGCCGGTTCCCCATACGGGTTCCGGTTATACCAGGTGGGGAGAAACAGGGTCCATGTGGGGAATGAGCGGGGACTCGCCCCGCACGTGGTGCGGCGTGGATCACTCTCAAAATTGCCCCCTTGGCCAATGTTAAGGGCAGGGCCTCGGGAGAGAAAACCCACCCCACCCCACCCCACCCCGTAATGAACTCTATCATCATATCAATACATAATCTAAACCCTATCGCCTACCATATTTGCACTTCAAGGATCTTGCAAATATTATATTGCGATATCTATGATATTGCCTCAGTAGCCAGAGGGCGAACCTCTCATCACCTTTCTCCTGAAAATGCAACCCAAAAGTAAATCAATCTCTTGCAACCTGGATTAACTTGTTTGCCCATGATATTACTCATTACGGGGATCCGGCTCACCTATAGCAACCATGAGAAAACCAAATCTACTTTTAATTGCCTCGACAAATACATCACATACTACCCCGAGAATCATACCCCAGGTACTTGCCAATATAGAGAATCTGAAAATCCAGTTTTTATTGCCTGGTGGTCAATTGTTCTTCCCATATCGTAGTTTAAAGATTGTCTATTTTATAAATAAATTGCAGTTTTTCATAATCATAAAAGAATTGAAAGCACCGGTCGAATTACAGAATAAAATGGATGTAAGGAGAGTATCAGTCTTAGGTATTTAGAATAAGCAGATTTTAATTTTCTTCATAATGATTTTGGCAACCAACAGCAGTTAAAAAAGAGGGAGAAAATACATCCAAATTACATACAAATTAGATTAATTTTACCATATAATATTTACATATCTAGTTGGCCTATGAACTCACTATCTTGGAATTCCTTTTACTATCATATTCTAAGGTAAAATATAAATTTTGAAGATAAATAAAAAAGTTGTACATATCATGCTTTGACAATTCATCATTGTCAAAACAATCAAAAAGTTGCAATAAATTCGTATTGTATCTTTATAGTGCGATAATAACCTATTCAAGCCAACAAGAAGTTATTAAATTAACATAAAAGGTCTCAGGAGTCTAGGAGCAGTCATTGGAGCCAGGTCCCATGACACCTGCCGATCAGATTCTATATTAATTGCCTTTAGTTACAAATCAATAATCCACTTTGTACCATGCATGATAATTAATATACAATGTAAACTATATCCCAGAATGTTTACTGTAGTCTACTAAATCTGATCTCAGTAAGAATTGACATGTAGTTAGCCTAATGATTTGATTTCAACAAGTTGATGATTAACATAAAACTTATGAGTTTTATAGCAATCATCTTTAAAAACCTGTATGAAATATAGATGAATATATTTATCGGACTTCAAACTTCGTACACTAACTGCAAAGGTCATCATAAAGGTTATTCTAAAATCATAAGTTCATAGGCCAACAAGGAATGTAGATATTATATGGTAAAAGTGATGCAATTTGTTGGTCATTTGTGGGTATTTTGTCCCTCCTTTTTGACCGATATTGCTTTCAAAAATGATTATTAAGAAAATTAAAATGTGATTATTCTGAATATCTAAGATTTATACTATGCTTTTATCTGTTTGATTATATAATTCTGCCAGGTGTTTCGAATTTTTTATGCTTATGCAAAACTCCTGGTTCTTTATGAAATAGGCAATCTTAACCTTGTATATTGTCATAACAATTTATCATGAGAAAGGAAAAACTGGATTTTGAGATGCTCTATATTTCAAAGTCCCTGATGTTTGATTTGCTAGGTAGTATCTCATTTATTTGTAGAGATAATAAAAACTATATTTAATTTTCTAATGGTTCGTATGGGTGAGCTGGATCACGGTAATGAGCAACATCAACAAGAATGATGCTAGTCATCGTGTTAGCAAGCCAGGAGTTAGTTTGGCTTCTGTTTGGATGAGATTCAAAGTCGTATCTGAAACTGTGCCCTGGAACATTGCATATGTTGTCACCTGTCAACCCTGGAGCAGGTAATATACTAGCCGGGATTATAGGCCTTCTAGCTTGTAAAGGTTTCCTGGTACCCCCAGATAATAGGCAGGCACTGGATGTAACTAGCGTGCTCTACAGCCATCAGACAAGCAAGGCAGATACCCAGCAAGCCGGGTAGGTAAGATTGGTGAGTTACAGATTATGTGAGCACTGTAGGGTGCTTCAGTTATCCTCTTCCACAAGACTCTTTCCAAAATTTAAGACAGGCTTGCCCTACTGCTGGAGACACTTGCCTGAGCCAGCAATCACACGACGCTTGTGGATTACCATAGGAAGAGTACGACACATGGGAACCCTGCTTAATGCTCATTCAAACTGTTCTCAAGTTTGATAGAATGGTTTATTATTCCAATCCCTAAATAAAAAATGGATCAGTTTTCTATCGTATCCGTCATTAGACATCAAAGATGACTTATCTTGCAAATGGAGAGCAAAATTACCCAAGAGATATTGTATGAAAGAAGCAGGAAATATAAAATATGGTAGAGTTATTATTCCCAGCCATAGTTGATAGAGTATACTTGTCTATATTCGCAGAAATCTGTAGGAATAGTATTTTCTGTCAGCACAATTCACAAACTTGCAATCAACAGGGCAAATTTTCACCATGACAGCCGCACTCCCTTCTAACCGCACAATCCTGTAAACCCAAAAATAATAACCACAAATTAAGAATATCAATACTTAGTACAATTCATAGAAGAACTTGACCCAGAGAAATTTCTTCTTGGGATGTTGAACGTCCTTAGTGATGTGGAAGACTGAGATGCCATCAACCGGGTCTAGGCAGTTAACTTTGCCAATATACAATTCAAGTGTTATAGCACTAGACTTGGGATTACAAAGGTGGAATTACATTGGGTGATAGGTTATTGTATCTAATTATATGATACTATCATAGCCTAGAGCCTAAGAAATTCAGGCTGCGATAAAGGTTTTAACAAGCCTGTCACACCTCTTGCCTTTGGTGGCAGACAATGATTATTACATGTGACTCTCATCCTATAGTTCACAGATAGAAATCTGCCAGGATGGTCATGCATGAGGGCTGCCACCCCCAATCTTGTGTACCAGTTGCCCGTCCAGGCTATAGGCCACAGTCTGGCTTCAATGGCATATCTGTTCAGTGCTGTCATTGGTTTTACTTCAAATAATCGCAGACTTTCAAGTAATCACATGTGATTATAAACAGAAATAATTAGAACTTGTTCTCAGAAAAATCTTTCCTTTTCAGTGACATGAGTGGTAGGGAAAATGAAGACCAGGTTTGTGGAACAGACCAGACAAATCCCACCTAGAATTACTATCTACTGTTGTATGTCTTTGATGCTTCCTATCACAGATAGCATATGGCCAACCTCGCACTTTATCATTGAGGCAAAGGGTTTGGATATGCACATGAAATTAATTCCGAGGCAAAATAAATGCAGAAAGTATAGAGAGTCAAATATTACGCAACCATTCTTTCAGATTTGTTGGTACAGGAGGTTGTGGGAAAGATGGCAATGAGTGAAAGGGAGAAGACACGTTTTGCAACATCAGGAAAGGTGGGAGGATGAGTACCTGTTAATCAATACATATGATGCCAGTGATGGCAGTGTTGTTTTAAATTTGAGTTGGAAGGGTAAGAGTAGGTAGTCGAATGGCTACAAGCGGCCCCTCTCAACTGTGCAATGATGATCTAAGTCATAAGTAGTGCTGTACTCTTTACCTTTTGGTTTGTTTTCCACAGGTCCTTTTGTAACAATCCTAATGTCAGTTAAAAATGCAACAGGCAACGACTGTTGTGTTCTATGTAATCGAGCGTTGTGCTTTCAGATGATAGGGTATGAGAGTGCTATCTGTTCAGATACTACGGGACTGGCTTATCAGACTTTGAGTAATCCATCAAAGGTTACTATCTTGTTAGACAGTATAGATTGTGGTGCATTCATAGAAGAATCACAATAGTTGTATGTTGGGGCAACCCGTCGCTGAGACTATCACAATAGTCTCCGGGTTCTTAGAGTGGTGGTTCTTGTTTAAGAGGGGAATAGGTAAAGAGAGTAGAAAGTAATTGTATTGCAACTTGAGTATAGACAAGTACTTAGATGGTTGCATAAGATCCAATCCCTTGGTCGGAACCAAGCCACTTGTCTAGGCATCTTCTGACAACCCTAACCCTAGTGACTCATCACCTCGCGTAACATAACTGCTATGACTCGTAGTAGGTCATCCCCTGAAATCCATCAGCTGACTCATTTGAGTCACCGCGCAACATCCCATTCACCCATCAAAACCCATAAACTGAATCATGTGCTCCAATGAGTCACATGCGCCAAACCCATGACTCATAGTGTGAGTCATGTGCCAAAGTCATTACATCATATGACATCACAACCGTGAGTTGCGAAAACACCAACCCATCGTGATAGAATGATAACTCGCAAGTGCTTAGTGATGTGAGAACTATGGGTCAATTGATGTCATAGTGTGGAAACCAACATACCTTATGACTAATAACTATTAGTCATGTGAAATCTAGCTTGCTTAGTCATGATTTGTGACAGACAGGGCCACATATTGGTTTAATTTTGTAGGCTACCAGCTCGAGAGATGTAGGGAATCTGAGAAAAGTGAGCTAAGTAGTCAGTCTGTCAATGTCAGCAAGAAGTACATAAAAGGAAAATTCAGTTGTCTCCAGAAATATATTGAAAAGAATCTCTGTGGTAGTATTAGGATAAAAAGTGTCCCATGTTCAAGGGTAGCAGGGCGAGATTGGCTTTTATGGTACTTGAAATCACTCTGTGAGAAGACCAAAGCAAGAAGGATCTTGATACACACAGGAACAAAGAAGTGCCCAAGGCATGTATGCTTTCCATGACCGAGCCCAGCGTCTTTCGTGAGGTAGTAGTCCACTTCGCATTATGGGTCGCACAAACCCCAACTTGGAGTTACCTTTTATACCATCGGACGTATGGAGATCGTGCCCGAGATTTGGAGGGCGAGAAAGGATCACTATGGGGACAGTGATTCAGGTACCATGCAGTAAATGGGTGCCATCTGAGTGTGTCAAGCATTTCAGCAGTTTTTTGATCGAAACTGACTACATAAAGAATTACGAGCATAACTTAAGGGAAACGATAGTCATGTGCTTATGGAGGTGACAGGTTTCCCTAATAGATTCCTTGAAAAGCCTATTAGTCTTTCTCATATTTCACAGAGCTGCCCTGTCTCTCACACTATTATTAGATCAAACTATGTTAGCTCTTTAGCTATACGCTAATAGTGAGGCATGGCTACCCACGTAGGTCCTGTCTAGGGGTTAGATTAGTGACTGCCTACAGTATGTCGGCTAGGTGTATCAGTGGTTGTACCGTAGTGGGCTTCGGCTAGGTGTTTTCCTTTAAGTAGTTGCGTTCTTGGACCACCAGTCTATCAGGAACATGTCAATTACACAATGTACCACACACACATCCCAACAAATAATCGTTTCAATCTCTTCACCAATTGGTTGAAGGTAGTCCCTGTAGGAATGGCGCTCGGAAAGCATAGTTGATAAAGGCAAGTGATGCTGTAACAATCACCCCAATATGAGAAAGCAGCTGCAGTTCGAATAAGTACTATGGGGTCTTGTGATGTGGTTCAACAAGATATCCGAACTATTGAAGCCTGTCGTTGAGCTTCTCATAAATAGCTCAACTCTCTTTTATGAGTCTATCTTCTACCAGACAACTTGAATTACAGGACACCGGAGGGTATGGGCCTTTGATCTATCTGAGTTGACTGATTATGCCAAATCGAAATACCTGGATAGAGTGGACAAATGAGGTATAGTATATTGGTCAGCCTATCTGCTCTCCAATTGGGGATGATGACAACTGTCCTGGAGTGGTGTACAAGAGGTTGCTATACACACCTTATTCCTTAAGGGAATCTAGCCATCAAGTTAATGAATTGCTTTCCCTTTCCCTCTATCGCATTGGCTAACTGTTGTTGTAGGAATCGGTTTCCCTCAAGCATTGTGATTTTCATTTCGGCAAGAAGCTGTCTTCTGCATACCTGATCAACTAAGTCAAGCTTTGTGATTAAGTCTATTCTGATTTGAAGTCCTGTTTCTTCCCTAAAGTACTAACACTAGGTTGGGAAGAGTCGTACACGAATGGCAATATGGCCAAAGGTACTCTGTTTCAAATATCTCCACGTTCATGAGCAGCTGGTAATGGTGAGCCTGAGGTGGTTAACAAGTTTTTGAATTTTCCTCTCATCAGGACAAATCTCGCCGACATGAGTGGCAGAACCCTGCTTTCTGGGGCAGCTTGCAATGGGTACAAGGAATGTGTCATGCCACTCTTAAGATTCAAAAAAGTCAAAGTCAACATCTCTGACGATGGTTTACAAATGTCACAAATCACAGCTTAGCAAGGCAGATTTCATCTAACTAATAATTCTTTCTCATAGCTATGTTGCCTGTCAGGCTATCAATTCAAGGGTCTTATCATCTTTTACAAGACTACAAAATGGTTAGTCATCTGCCTCATATGATTAATATATTTTTATATAACTTACAATTGTGACATCAGATCAAGTAGTGACTTTAAGACATAACAGAGATTATGAATCATTGGTTTTACGCATTAAGGTCGTTTTAGCAGGTGACTTGTTTTATTCATTTTAATTGGTTAACAGATGTTGCATGGTTGACTCTGGAGTGTCAGCTGATAGATTTCAAACTATGACTCACTATGAGTTATAGAGGTTGCATGACTTGAAATAATAAGTCACAAGGATGAGTCACAAGGGTTATGGTTGTTGGAAGAAACATATGTAAGAGCTTGGTAACAACAGAGAGGATACAATGTTGACACAACCCTGCCAGTACCTTTATATACAACAAGTTGGATGATGAATAGTCTTTTGTTCTTTGTCTATCTTCCACCAGAACAAGAACCTTTGATCTACACCGCAATCTCCAACCTAGAATCATAATCAATGAGTATCCTAAGAGCATGGTAGTAGTATCAAGGTACCGGTTTGCAACATATAATTATTGTATCGGTCTTCTTCATGGCAAGCCAGTGAATCTGGGACTATCTGTACCGATCATCCCTTTTACCTGTGCTGTGCAAAATCCAAAGAGTCACTGGAGTATTATAAACATTCATTGCTGATTGTACAAGACCACTATAATAGGATTCTTACAACAAACTCCCCTATCATGGGCTTTCAAGTTTTGAACAATTGCAATTAAGAGACTCCTCCATGAGCAAAAAAACACATTGAGATCAACCTTGAAAACTGTCAACAGAAATCCCTGCTTGCCTGTATTGCTTATGATGGCATCAATAAATTGGGCCATGTATTGTTAATTCACGATGAGGGCCAATAAGATTGAATTAACATTGATCTCAGAATACAACTATCATAATCAGTGTGGAGGTGACAGAAGTTGGTAGTAAAGTTGTGACTAGCAGAGAAGATGTTAATCCATGCATTGGAGATTATGATCTGAAAAGACAACTTTCCTAGGCTACAGAGAGTGGGCAGAAGAGGGCAAATGACTCTCCTGTATAACTTTCCAGAAAACACCACTCCTATACCAATTCACAGTTGAGAGGCACTGCTTTTGTTCATGTGAAAATCTCAGCATTAAGCATATGTCAACATATTGGTAAGATAGGAAAGGAAGAATGCCAACAATAGAGATAACATTGGAGGAACTCCACATTCGCGACATTAATACTGCAGGACTGATTCGGTCATTGATGTTCTGCTAGAACGTAATGATGTCCATATAGCAATATCTGACAATGATGGCAGAATGACTGTCTCAACTTGGCCACACATACCACCTAGCGCATACCATTGAGACTACTATTGTGAGTAAAAGCCACAAATACAAACAGCCCAGATACCGGCAGCGAAACCTCTCTCATACCGGTAGCAAAGACTCAGAGCCGGAACAATCGAGTTGTAAGACTACTGCTGAACCTGGATGAGGTTAGGCTAGATGCAAGTGACGATCGCTGCAGTGTAAGTCTCTTATATGTTACTAGGAAGGAGGATAGCATGGTGTGAAGGAGGCTATTAGAAATGAGAGACACTAGCCCAGACAAGCTTGAGCCAGACAATTTTGGCCAAACACGAGGTGCATGTCATTTGAAGACACCGCAACATTCAGTGCTAACTTTATAATTCAATGAACCGGCTGTCAAATGTTCTCTTGTATTCTCGACACTTATTGAATCTTTGTTTGCTTGTTGCAGTGAAGAAATAGTTTACAGGAGGGTCAGAAAGTGAAGACGGACAGTGGGTTGGCTCAGTATGAGAGTGGAAGCTGAGGCTTAAGCCATTTAACCTTATCTGAAAGATACAGCTCATGAGCAGGAATTTGTCTGGGGGATTGTGGTATGGACCGTAATTTCCCAAACATTTATATTTGAAAAGGCATTACCGCTACATATCAAGAGAGCAGGCACGATAATTGTTGCTACAAAGGTAATACTTAGAAGATTCTTGGGTGTCACATCAGTAGAGCAGAGCTACTACAGGAAACAGGAAGCGGACTGATTCGGGAGAAAGGAAAAATAGCTCTTTGATAACATAGCAGTACAGATGTCTCTAGCTATCCAAGATCTTCACCAAGGGTATCAATAAGGATGCCGGCTTGACATGCAACAGGGTTATCACACTGCTGCGATATGCGGCTGTGTGAGAGAAAGCTAAAAACGCCTAACAGATTATTCAAGAGATTCTGATAGGGAAATTCAATCTCAGTAGAGTGTGTTGTGCATGCCATGACACACTGCTTCTCTTGATAGTAGAGAAATGGTGCATACAATTAGGGATCCTTGGGTGTTATACTCATACTTTTATCGTAGCCTAACTCTACAATTATACCACCTAGTATTGAATTATTAGGGCGAATGCACAACTTGCCATTGTGTAAACAATCATACACAACTTTCAATTCTTCTTGTTTAGTAGTCAACACTCTGCATCCAAGTCAATACAGTGTTTTCTCTCAAAATACGTAATTACACGCCTCACCCTAACAACAAACTCCACCATCAGGCCATATATATCACTCTTCCAGTAGCCTCCCCCACTATCACCCGACTCTCATCCTGGCTCAGAAAAACTGCGGATATAGTGCAGGATGTACTTCCAAATTATGACTAAGCAAGAAAGATATCACCAGAATAATAACAATTACAAATAAGTTCTGTTATCTTCTAATAAGAGAAATTGAACTGCTAGCATTTAACCTAAGGACCCAATCTTGTCTCATTCTAATCTGATTAGTGTTAATAAATTGATAACTCATGATGTTGAGATCTTATGAAATAAGATCTTTGGCAAATGTGTCAATTTATGAGTCATGAGGGTAACACTTATGAGAATTTTAGTAATAGTACTTTGTTGTTAAGATTTAATTCAAGAAGATATTGTTGTGCAGTGACACATATAAGGGATCTGATGGATTTCAAGATATGACTTGTTTATAGTCAGGAAGATTGCCGGACTCACATAGATATGTCATTAAGTTTAGAGTCTGTTGAAAATTACAGATGTTTTGCCAACCTTACACAGTTGATAGAACATTTTCGCCGTATGACCAAAGTACTTTCCTACCTAATATGTTATATCAATAAAAGACTAGTCTATATTCTTTTGCATCTTATTGGTTTTCATCTACAATGGATCTTAAGATTAATACTATTTTATTCAGGGAACCTATCACTGAAACTTCAGGATAGTGGGACAGAGTGGAAAATCATCTCATTGGGGCAAAGTGCCTATCAGCTCTATCAAAGATATCCCTATATATATTGTGAATCACCGGCACCTCCTACGCCCACATCCCTGTCAGTGCATCCCTATTAGAACATGCTAGAAGTATACCGGAAGCATGACCGATGAGCGTCTGGTATTCGGTGAAAGCTGCGAGAAGCGGGGTAGTTGCGGTGAACAAAAGAGGGGTAGTTGCGGTGAACAAAAGAGGGGAAGTTGCGGTCAGAAGAAGAGGGGGAACTGCGGGGTAGCCAGATCATACGATATCTGATGGAAATGGTCTGAGGGGATAGGGACTACTCATGGGCGTGTAGTATTAGTTTTTGGTACTTAAGGGCCATGTTCACGCACAGATGTAGAAGTCAAGTCAGCGAATAAGTTTCTGCCCCTCATACCATTTTTTGGTTCTTTGCCTCTCATACTTCTATTATACAATCCATCGTGACCCTCCATTTATAAGAGGTTATGAGCCCGGAGAGCGTCAAGATATAAGACCCCGATACGTACACCAGACTACGAGAAAGAACTATTCCCGCCAGCAGATAATACGACTTCAGCAATGTCCACGGAAGCGACTAGTAGCGATACAGGAGAGGGTAATTCCGGCAGCAAGACCAGCCATCGCAGTACCACGTCCCTCACGCAGTCAATCGAAAAATTGGAGGGATCCATGGCCACTGGCCAGAGTAACTACAACTCGTGGCGTTTTAGAATCATTCGGATTCTGAAAGAGAAAGACCTACTGGAGGCGATTGAGGACAGGAGTGTTAGTACAACGAAGGATGACCAGGTCTTTACAATTATTACACTCAATATAAAGGACTCACAGATTCCGCATATCCAGGACGCGACCATGGCACAAGCAGCATGGAAATCACTAAGAGATGTCCATCAGGGTATTGGCACCAGTGGGCGAATGGTTTTGATTCAGCGCTTGTAGGGATTAAAAATGGTCGAAGGGCAAGACATGGCAGAGCACTTGAACCAGTTCCGCGAGTTAGCAAATCAGCTTCGAGGTTTATCAACAGAGAACAAAGGTCTCGACGATAGTGAACTCGTAACAATCTTGACATTGAGATTACCTACATCGTACGAACCACTGGTGATGGCCCTGCAATCACGCACCGACTAGATTACCTTCGACGTAATGGCAGGCAGACTACTTCAGGAATCAGCAAGACGACACATCGGACAGGTGACACACAGGAGTCAAGACATTAATACTGGTGTTGGGAGTAACACTGCCTTTGCTGCCAACCGTTTACCAGCCAACCCGAGAGCCCAACCTGGACGGTCTGGATTTCACATATATGGACGGGGAAGAGGTGGTACTCGGGATACATCAAGGGGCTAAAATGGAGGTGGACAGGCGATCCGAGGAAATGGCGGGGCAGGCCGCTTACGAGTATCCGTAGGGAACAAGTGCCATTATTGTGGCAAAGAAGGACACTGGAAAAAGGACTGTCATAAACGCAGATCTGACGAAACGGCTAGCGGAACCAATAATACAGCAAGAGAATTTACCTTTTTGGCAGAGACCCATGAGGAGTCACCTAGCAAGGGGTGGATTATTGACTCTGGAGCGAGTCAACACCTTTGTGGCGATCGAAGTCAGTTCTCAACTTATAACGATATTAGCAGTGAGCAAGCAATAACAATTGCGGATGGGACCAAGATTCAGGCAAAGGGACAGGGAGAGATAGAGATACTGACCACGGGTGGAAGCATTATCCTAACTGATGTGTGGCACGTTCCGGAAATTGGAGGGAACCTGCTGTCAGTATCACGAATGGTGGATTCGCGATATAAGGTTGAGTTCGGTCCTATTGCGTGTGCAATTAGTAAAGCGGGAGTAAGAAGGGAGTTAGGCCTCCAGTACGGCAGGTTGTATTACCTCACCAACAACAAGGCCGAGTGAGAGCGAAAGGAAAGAGTTGAGGCAAACTTAGGACTTGCTTCCAACCGATCGGGGAGTACAACTATGGCGGTATGGCATCGGAGGTTTTGCCATCGGACTCTAGACGATGCATCAGCGAAATAGATTTCGGCAAAGGTACGAGATATGGACATTACTGACAAAGAGAAACAGAAGACTACCATATGTGGGATTTGTGCAGTAGGCAGGCAGCACAAAGAGTCAGCAACGGGGGTTAGAGAAATGGCGAATGAGATACTTGAAATTGTGCATTCGGACATCTGTGGTCCAATGCAAACAATCGGACTGAGTGGAGAGCGTTACTTTATAACCTTTATCGATGAGCGGAGCGGGCGAATACGCCTATCCCTTTTGCGAACCAAGGACCAAGCACTTACCGCATTTCAAGTGTACAAAGCCCGGGCAGAAAGAAGCAGCGGGAAGGAGATAAAGGTATTCCAAACTGATGGTGGAGGTGAATACATGAGCACCGAGTTCAAGAAGTATCTAGAAGGAGCTGGAATTCACTATATCGTCACCCCTCCATACTGCCCGGTACAGAACGGCCGTGCGGAACGAGCGAACCGAACCATTATGGAAAATGCGCGCTGTATTCTCGAAGAATCAAAACTAGGAAAAGAATTGTGGGGTCAGGCTGTACTCACCTCAGCGCATATTCATAATCACCTCCCCTCAAGAAGCCATCATGATATGGCCCCGCTTGAATTCTGGACGGGGAAGCCTCCCGGAGTGGGGCATTTACGTGTTTTCGGTTCGACTACATGGGTGCATATACCGCAAGAAAAGCGACACAAGCTTGACCCAAAATCAGAAAAGTGTGTCCACGTAGGTTACGAAGAAAATGCCGGTACAAGGGTATACAGGCTATATGATCTAGAAAAGAAAAGGTTCCGGTTGTCCAGGGATGTTATAATTGACGAATCATCTGTCACCAATCAGCCTCATGACCGAAGCGACACGACAATTGGCTGGGAAAACAAAACCTCAACCCATGTCCCTGCACCGCACCAAGTCGTTACAAGCGAAGATCACTTTCATCCACTAGATAGCATAACGCCTTCAGTTAGTACACCTTCCCCCAATACAGAAATGCTGGAAGCGATCACCCTTAGGCCAGACTTAGTTTCCCAGGGTCGTCCCAGTACTCGACAATCGACCCTGAACGCTAAACCCAAACCATCGGCGAAAGGTAGCCTAGAGCCACGGAGGTCGCAAAGACTTACCCGACCATATTTGCCGGGTGAGCCACATGGACATTATGCGCTCTTTGCGGGACACGAGGAGGAAGAACCTCAGACACTCACGGAGGCGCTTAGTGGTAATCTGAGAGAAGAATGGAAATCAGCCTGGGAGTCGCAACTCCGTTCACTAGCATCAAATGATACTTGGGTGATTGAGCCGTTGCCAGCCAACAGACAAGCCATAGGATGTCGGTGGTTGTTTAGAAAGAAAGATGACGGCCGGTATAAGGCTCGCCTCGTGGCCAATGGGTACAGTTAACAATTTGGAGTTGATTATCAAGAAACCTTTGCGCCCGTAGCAAAATTTACAAAAATTCGCCTACTCGGGGCACTCAGCTGTGAAAACGACTGGGAAGTAGACGGGATGGATGTAAAGACCGCATTCCTTAATGGAGAACTTGAAGAAAGTATTTATATGGAAGTGGCGGAAGGGGTAGCGATACCAGCAAATAAACGGAGCATTGACTATCAACCACGAATGGCCTGTCGCTTGGTAAAAGCAATTTACGAATTAAAACAGTCCCCGAGAGCTTGGTATGCAAGGATTTACACTTTCTTCCAAATTCACGACGTTACGAGAAGCGACTATGATCATAGCCTGTTCATTAACTACGAGAAACAGGTCATTCAGCTTCTGTATGTAGATGACCTATTAGTAGCTGCACCAAGGAAGGAATTAATTAACTGGATCCGGAGAAAGCTACATGACGAATTTGAAATGACCGACATGGGACCACTCACAACTTTCTTGGGACTTGAGATCCAAAGAAAGAGAAGCGAACGCAGTCTACACCTATGACAAAGCAGCTATATACAGAGGATCCTCCACCTGCGCAGAATGGAGCTTTGTAATCCGGCACAGACACCAGCTGATCCACATGTGCGGTTAGAGAAAAACGGACCGGAGTTTGCAGCAACCGCGGAAGAAAGGAGAAAGTATCAGTCTGCCGTTGGATCCTTGATGTATGCCATGCTGGGGTCTCGACCCGACATCTCCTACGCAGTGGCAAAGGTTAGCCAATTTAGTACGAAGCCAAATCCTACCCACAGGACCGCGGTTAAGCGAATTTTCAGATACCTCGCCGGTACAGCCAATCGTGGGTTGTGTTATGGGATAGACGGTGAGGGTAGTGGCTATACCGACGCGGATTGGGGTTCAGGGGATGACCGAAAGTCAATTCGCGGGTATACATTCTTGCTAAATGGGGCAGCTATCTGCTGGAACAGCAAGAAACAATCAACTGTAGCCCTATCATCAACGGAGGCCGAATATATGGCCTTGACACAAGCGGTGAAGGAATCCCTCTGGCTGCAGGCTGTATTAACGGATCTAAGGGCCCGAAGGCACTTAGAAGAACTACGGAACATCAATATTGATAACCAAGGTGCTATGGTATTAGCAAGAAATCCTCAGTTCCATGCACGCACTAAACACATCGATATTCAATATCATTTCATACGAGAACATATCGAGAAACAAGGAATAACACTCAGCTACTGCCCTACGGGAGAGATGACCGCGGATATTTTTACCAAGCCGCTGCCACAGCCATCCTTCCTCAAGCACAGTCTGGCCCTAGGCCTGCTCGACATCTCCGGATTCGTCCTACAACAGCCAGGGAACCAGGGACAGAGTGCACGCGGGAATAGCCACTATGATAACTCCAATGATAGGCCTGGGAGTCAAAGGAGTCCCGGTGAGGGGTGGTATTGTGAATCACCGGCACCTCCTACGCCCACATCCCTGTCCGTGCATCCCTGTTAGAACATGCTAGAAGTATACCGGAAGCATGACCGATGAGGGTCTGGTATTCGGTGAAAGCTGCGAGAAGCGGGGTAGTTGTGGTGAACAAAAGAGGTGTAGTTGCGGTAAACAAAAGAGGGGAAGTTGCGGTGAGAAGAAGAGGGGGAACTGAGGGGTAGCCAGATCATACGATATCTGATGGAAATGGTCTGAGGGTATAGGGACTACTCCTGGGCGTGTAGTATTAGTTTTTGGTACTTAAGGGCCATGTTCACGCACAGATGTAGAAGTCAAGTCAGCGAATAAGTTTCTGCCCCTCATACCATTTTTTGGTTCTTTGCCTCTCATACTTCTATTATACAATCCATTTTTTCTTCTTTTTTTTTTTCTCTCTTTTTTTTTTTATATCATATATTCGTTGTTAAGGTACAAGAAATCACATGGAGCGCTAGCTATGGCGAAAACAACACCCAAAATCCAAAACGAACAAACAAAGTAAACATCCAAGAACCTCTCTCTTCATCTGGGGTCCTTACCAGTCCCAGGCCCACATACAGGCACGAAATTAAAACAAGTAGAGCAAAGGAAACCCTCCCTCGACCAGCGGCTACCATGAAAAACAAAAACATAAACCTAGCTTTCCTGAGACGACATAAAGTACCCAAAGGAAACTACATTAGATGAGCAGGAGGAGACAGAAGAAACAGACACCACGGATGACACGCGCGAAAACATGCCGAGAGGAAAGGCTGTGGCCGTGGCCTTGATAAAGCGGGCGAGGGCGCCCAGGAGGGCGGCCGAGGACCAAACGGGGGCGTCCGGGCCAATGTCAAGGACCCCCTGAAGGTGGCGGGTCCGGGCGGGCTCCTTAGCCGAACAGTGGCGGATCGCGTGCTTGAACGTCTCGGGGGCGCTGCAACAACTGGGGCAGGTGGCGGGGACTTCGTTGTCCCAGGAAGGGTGGGCGCGGAGGTAGCTCTTCCCAGATCTCATCTCGAGGAGGCCACCCGCGGAGAACTTGTGAAGCCCCATGAACGGGTGGGGTCTCAGTGACGGTGGGTACGGGTATCTGGCCGGGTCAGGCGCGGCTTCGTCCTATTCTTTCATAAGCAGATTCCTGCACTTAAGCTTGAGCTGGGGGTATGAGCGGCCCGGGATGGGTACAGGGTAAATCTCGCAGAGTAGGTGTTGGGAGGTGACCGGGAGAGTGGCGTGGCCGTCCGGGCCAAGGAGCAACAGCATCGAGTGTGGTAGGGCATCCAAGGGAAGGTGGGCCCTATTCTGCGTGGGTGGTGTAGGCTGGAGCCACGGGAGGGGTAGACGACTGCCCGCATTCTTTGCGCTTAAGGCCCTGTGATCTGGGGAGTGTCGGTGGAGGGAGGGCGTCTGCACGGAGGGAGGTAGCCTCGCGGCCGCCGGATTGATTTCAGGGGGGGAGCATAGTAGCCTAATTGAGGCTAGGCGGCGCTTGTATCTGAGGAGGATTTCGAGTACTGGGAGACAGGCGTCGATGGCCAGGTATTAAACAATCCATCGTGACCCTCAATTTATAAGAATATATGCAAATAGTGATCATCAGGCACCTACAGATGTGTTACATCACTACTCGAGTAGTCTGAACTCTGCCTCAGGTTCTTCAAGTTTGTTCAATACTCAGGCATCTAATATGGTTCCCTCCGGTACATCTAGAAACCCTGGTCTACACTAGGCTGTGTTCTGCCATATGCAACTATATGTTCAAAATGTGAATCTGGCACAATCTGTTGTAGGTGAAAAATATTTGTCAAGTACGAGGGGGGTTGCGAGGCCTGGTAATCAAGGAGGTCAAGCAAGGATTATCAGGAGTTCCGGCTCTTAAGTATTCCCAGCAAGGTGGGCAGTTGTACACGCTTTATAGAAAGATGCGAATTCCTATGTACAAGAGAAATAATGAGAAAACAAAGCAAGAAACATAAGTGCGAACCTGGTGGACCCTGAAATCCACCGCAGCAAATCCGAAATAAGGTCGGCGATAAGAAAATCATGTGAAGTGATTATAGAAATAGGATGACAAAAAATGATGCATATGAGATGCTAAAACAAGGTAGAATCTCAAATACCAGATTGCCCAACCAATGTTAAATCAAGAAATATTATTCTGAAATAACCAATAAAACACGATAATGTATATCTTACCTGTCTTAATATCAGGTCTAGATTGACCGAGCTGGAACACAAATTAAGTCAAAGAATACACAGTAGTCTCTTGAATATATGTAGAAAATAGACTGAAAGATTTCAACTCTAAGCAATTCTGCCTCTATGTATGCTGTCACAAACCTCAACACTAGTGCATATCATGATTTACTAATACTCACGAGTCTCCTTCTACACATAGTATTCATTATGGGGCCTCCGGGGCACCGAAAACCACAGGCTCAGGAGCATCTTTTTTTGAGGGGCCCTGCTCCTATGGCTGGCCCGGCCCGTTCCCCCAATGGGTACCCGTGCAAACTGGTCGGGAGAAACGGGGCCCCGGATGGGGCGAGGCGGGCATCTCTCCCAAAATGACCCCCGCGGCCCGTTCTAAGGGCAAGGCCTAGCGAGTGGAAATCCGCCCCGCCCGGCGCCTTCACAAACTCTATCTACACAGCTTAGTGCCTCATTCAGGCCTCAGTGGTCTGTAAGGTTCATTTCTTGACAGAGAACATACTGTTTGTACTGGCAGGTGGTGAGCAAGCGATCCTACCGTTAATGTTTACATTTCTTGGAAAAGTCTGAGTTCTATTGTTACTGGTGTATTGTGAAAACATTGAGAATTTCAGCTCACTTCCATCCAAAAGTCAAGAATCGGAATCACACTCTCTAGTTAGCCATAGTTTATTCTGGTTTCACTCGACTTACTCTCAAATAACTGGTGACAGATCTTTCATCGCACTCAAATATTTCACTTTGTAATGGGACACTCACTAGATATGGAACACTTAGCAATTACACATCCCGCATACTAAAATTGGAATACCTCAACTAAAGCTATATCTATTGATCTGTAAATCTATCTATAGATAGCTAACATTTCTTTAAATATGTTCTAGCAATCTCAATCTCCCATTGGCAAAACTAGTTAAAGCAATAGTATAAAGTGTTGAGAAATAATCAGAAAGAAAAGCAATATAGTGAGTAATGTATTTTATATAAAATTGATAAAGATGTGATAAAATTATTCTAAATGCTGGAGAAGGTAGAGGCACATTTTCTCCAGACCCTGCATATTGTAGAAAGCTCATTGAATATTTATAACATCCAAGTCATTGATTTCAATCAGTTCAACCTTTGAAAATCATAATATCTTTCAGTTTTTATCATAAAACTATTAAGACCTCCATCTATGCTTAATTAAAACAGCTGAAACATGTTCCATAAATACTTGATAAGCCTATAATAATACTCTATAATGAATATTATGCCTTTATGCTTTTTTAAGATAATTGTTGCTAACACACCATGCATTACCGTTCCTTCTTGGGCAACCGGCTGTAATGGTGCCAGGATAAGATGGAACACAGCCCGCAGGGTATCCGCAGGATATCCGCATTTGTCTGCCATGGGCTCCGTTGGCTCGGGCTCATTCGCTAGTGAACTTTGGGAGTACTTGCAGCAATACCAGAAGCAGGATTGGCATCATGGGAGGGCTGTTTCTCGTTCGTGACAGGATATTGCCGATCGTCATGTATACTGGCGAGGTTTTCTTATCTCCTGAGAGATTGGTAAGGTGCGTCTGGTCAGATAATCGGATAATGGGAACTACTGTTGACCAGGTGGGCAAAGATTTCTACCAAGGAACGGAATGGGCTGTTAGCAGTAGAAACCTCTCTCCTAAGACCTGTCAGGACCTATCTCATACCTGTATATCCCACCACCAGTCTGCCGTATGAATCTCTGAATATAATCGCTCCCCACAGGAATCATATTCACGAATAGGTGCGTAAACTATATCTGCTCTATACATGACCTGGCAGATCCAGCAGCGGACACAGTCAATAATATTTCGATAATTGAAAGTTGTTCCATGTCGACCATCATCAATACTGGCTTCGGACCACACCAAGTATTCACGGAATGGGTCCTGTACGTCGAGGTCTTGTCGCAAGGAATAGGTGGACCGAATTGATCTGCTATGCATAACGCCCAAACCTTGGGCCAAGTACGTGTAGATCTGCGACTTGGCTACCTTGCTCCGGACAAACCAGCTTGCAATATTAAAGTTGTCTTCAGAGGAGAAAGGGCTCCAAGGGTCATAGGTCATTGCCTTGTTGAGCTCTGGATAGTCAGCAACTTCGACGAGAAGTCTGCCGGAACCGGGAATAGTTTCTTGACCGGAAGGGCCCGAGCGGACCGGTGGGTGGGAGACGTCTTCTGTGTCTGCATCATTGTTCATATGATTTATGTCACCACTTGCTGTATGGATATCGGCAATCGCGAGGCCGGGCTCATATTCGCAGCCTGAGTCGTTCATGTTTTCAAGTTCATCACGAACAAAAGTAGGTCGTGCCGTGGACAAGGCCGTGTCCGCAAGCGCATTGAGCGATAGAACGATGTCAAGATGCATTGTGTGCATGTGTTTTCGTATGTTGCAGATTGTTGATAACGTCGCCTGCAATACAGACACTTTGTTGTGTCAGAGGTCATCCTGTGTGGTGTTGTTTTCTCTCTCTTTCAAGTAGTCTGGCCGATGCGTGGACTGATGGGCAGACAGACTGCAGCGGACTTAGTATCTTTCAAAGTGAAAGGTATGTTTCTTTCAAGGGGTAAATCGGGAAACTTCACGTTTGTTTAGTGGGATAACGAAGAGGTCCCGACATTCAAGCTGCCGACCAGTATTCACGGTTTAACTTCTGAAACCTTTTGTTTGTTAAGAGGATCCTAACCCGATTGGGGGCAGACTGAAGAGCTCAGGAAGCATGTTGGCTCGCTGTCGCGGTTTGCATGCGGCTCCCTCGCGGCTCCCTCGAGGCTTACAACCTTATCTGAAGCCTATCTAGGGTATCTCTTTGTGCCTGGATCACATGACCTTTCAAGATATCAATATTAAAGTTTGTACACGGTACAATCCTACGAACCGCACTAAAACCGTCCTCATGCTGCCTATATAAGCTCTCTCTTTCCCCCCGCTGTATCTTCGCTCCACAACGCTTTCCCAAATCACAATGACATCTTCGATGCGCCAGCCCATCCTAACCGGACCAACGAACGTCAGCACTTCCTCTCACTCATCAGCAGCACCTCTAGTATATTCTTAGCTCCTTTCAGATTTACCTATCTGCGTTTTCCTAGGTAATAACCTTCTCATGCAGCCGTTTACCATCAGCAGAACTCCCTTTACTATCCGCTAGGCCCGCTCTATTTCTATTGTCGGCTCTTCCACAATCCTTCATCCTCAAACAGACCAGCATCTGCTAGCAGTCATCTTTCATCAGCTCAGGGACCTTTTTTGTTTAAAAAAAGCCTCTTTCCGATCCAGCATCCACCCCCCGCCCCGACCAGTATCATAATGGCGGCCTCGAAGGTTGGCCTCACTTTTGATACATTGGGGGCCTGTAAAAACCCCAGGGATGTTAACTTGTATAAGCACATTTGCGGCTTCCCCCACCCACGAACATATGGTCAGGTGTATAAAGCCTAGCGAAACGCTATGAAATGTAAGATGGAACAAGATAGGTTCCTGGGGTGGAAGCAGAGTACAGCCGCCCAATGGGCGGCCATCCAGCCATATGCTATTACCATCCAGCCTGTTAGCCGCAGGTCGGGACTCTGGCAGGCTAATAACCTCTGTGGTGAAGGTTTTACCGAATGCCTTGAGTTTTTGCTAAAGAACATAGCAAAAAAATATCTGCTTATCTTAACAGACATGTTGAAAGTGCAGCCTGTTGCCGTTATTGCTGTTGCCGATCCCGCCACTGCCAGAAATGATTCTAAGTTAGCACCAATCATCCGCTTTGATGTACAATATATGGTAATACCGCTCCTGCAGGTCTTGCCGGTCCGTGCTCTGTCCGTTTCTCCATGGATCCGCCATCCGAAGTCCGTCCAAGCCGCCCATGTCCTGCCGGGATGGACAAAATCAAGTGGCAAACACACGAACATGTTTACTGGATGGAGCTAACTCACCCCACCCTTGCGAACCTGCTTGCGGGAATAGACAGAATCTTGCATTGTTGATTGGGATATCGTAACCGCGTTGGTGCGACTTGCCAGGGTACACGTTTGCTGCGAGACAATCCTGAGGAGCCGTTGCCCCCGCTGAAATGATCCGAATCACAAATAGCAGGCATGTCCCCATATGGTGGTCCTTGAATCCGCCAAGTGAACGCATAGTTCAGCTCTTCTCTGCCCCTCGCAGCAGCAATACGCAAAATAGCACCTCTGGTCCTGGTGACCTCCGGTTTGACCCACTGGATAACCGGGGCACCCCTTCAGATGAGGAGTGGCCCAGTAGCCATGAGGAGCCAAACTCTGATGGCCACCAGCCAGAGAAGTCCACTGCCGCCGCAAAGCGACCACCTCATGAAGGACCACCAGGAGTGGTAATACCACACAAAAGACTGTGCGAACACACAGCATCAATTGGGTGGACATTAGCGAATCAGAGCCATGGTCAGAGGTCGCTGCTCATCGGGGCTGGATTTGGCAAATGGGGCGATCCCGGCCCCTGATCATGGCCGTACATTGTCTCCTGGTAAGCAAGCTTCTATCCCTTGTGCTCCCTTGGGCACTCGTGTTTTGAGTTCTTGGAGACAAAGAGGACAGGCGACTCACCTAAAGATAGCCCCTCTGAGGCCAGCAAATAACTGTGCTAAACGCACCTGCGCGGTCATGCAAGAGGCGGATGAGCCATACAGTTCGCATAAATGTCCGGAACCCCAGCTGAAGGTGGCCGTCCAGGTGGGGGCAATGGATGCGGGGATTGAGGTTGAACCGTACACACTCGATGGGGTGCTGAATCTGAGTGAGCTACCTGCTGACAGGCCTGGTCCGCCAAACAGTCCTGCCGTTGACGACCAATTCGGGCCATGGGGCGTCCCCCTTTGAGCATACAGAGGCCAGAACGTCCGCCGAGCATCTTTTCATGCTGCCCTCAGGGGGCGAGCAGCCTGTCAACCCATTGGTGACCCAAGTGGGTATGCCCGGCAGAATCCATTTCCCATCCAATGCGGGTACAAATGATGTCTCTCCAGATATTCTGACAGCCTGCAAGGCCCGACGAGAATTAAGCCCGGCCGCTGACTCCCCAACGGACCCAAGTTCATACTCTACACCTGGTAAGTTCCTGTTACGAGTACCAGGTTTTTCATCGATTCTGTTGGTAAGGTGTACCTTAGTTCCGCCGGGAGAAACGGGCGTTAGAGGCCCGCTTCAGTCTGTTTCTGTCCTTGCTCACTAGCTCTGCCAACCAAGCTCTCCTGCCCTGACCAATGTGGCTAATGTCTGCCTAGTAGAGGGAGCACGTCTATTTCAAAGAATTTACAGGTTCTAGGCCCCGATAGACCCTTCGACGTTGCTTTTTGCTGTTTTATTTTTGGTGTTTTCATTTTTGTTTCAAGTGTTTGTGTTTTTCTCGCTGTTTCTTGACTATTTCTGTATAGATTAGCCTACTATGTCTTGGCTTACCTGCTCAGTATACCTAATTTAGACCTGTCACTATCTCCTCCGCCCATTTCCTTGCGGGTTTTTCATTTGGAGTTTAGCCTTTAGAGTTTTGTGAGCTATTCTTGCATTTTTTCCAGCACATTTGTTGTTTGGATTAGCCCGCTGCGGTTGCTCAAACCCAATGTTGTCTACGGATACTGGCTGTTTTTGCTTTACCGGGTCAGCTCCTGGGACCTGCTAGGAGAATCTTCGGACAGCATTCTTGTTCTTTTCCAGCTCTTGTTCGTCTGGAATATGTTTTCTCTTCAGGCTTCAGAGATTTGCTCTTTGGATTTGTGCGGATCATTGTCATTCTTTTCTAGCTCGTTTTTCATTCCGGGTCACCACTTGCATCGCTGTTCCTATCCGAGCTTTACACCTTATATCCTATCTGTTGAGCTTTAGCGGCAGCTTTCACTTTCTGAGATTAGTGTCTGGGCTCCGAGCCCTAGCCTTAAACACATTTGTTACCCTCCACTTGGCCGCCCAACTCAAACTAGATTAGTCCGTCAATACAGATAAACATCTTTTCATCAGCCTCAAGAATATCAAGTACCAAACACTCGTGTTGCGCAAGTGAAATCCCTGCGTGGCAAAGTTGAAGCTGGACGATCCGGGTCCAAATTCCTATATCAGGTACCAAGTTGGAATTTGGACGGGTGGGTGTCTGATGACACCAGCAAACATAAAAGCGAGTGATGAACTCTGAATGTTTTTTGTTCTTAAGTAAGCCGGACGGACCATTTCTATGTTCCAAGTTCACACCCCATATCGTGCCCTCAGTTACATACTAATAGAAGCTTCCTGACACAACTTACTCCCCAACATCATACACAACACTTCTCTTCTATCACTATCCACCTGCATACTATGTCACAACAACAGCGGCGGGTTATGACCGACGGAACACGTTCATCAATGCAGGAAAGGCAAAGGCGTAGAGAGCTTCTCGGCAGAGGTTTCTGGAGATCTGGGTCCAGGGATAGATTAACTATAATATCATCACCAAGTGGTGAGTCTGTTATGGCTGGGTCCGCTGTAGGTAGGAGGAGGGATGGCATGCTGGAGCTGGCTTCTTCACAACTCGTGGGACGAGAGCCTGTTCTTAACCACAGGAAGCAGGTCTTGGAGTCGGCGAATGAGAGTCTGGACTCTAATGATGGGGAATATGAGGGCAATGATGGCCAGAGTGATGAGAGCGAGCAGAGCGAGCAGGAGAATGAGTTAAGCCAGCATGGGGATAATACCGATCATTAATCGGCTCAGGGAGTGCAGAGACCAACTGGGCGTGAGTTCCTTAGCTCGCAGCCCTCGATACTGACAATCTCCCATGGGATTACCCAGTGTTCCAGCAAGAGGATTAGTTACCCCAGACGGGGAACGCCTGCCCCAGTATGCATTAGCCAAAAGGGTTATACATCTGCAATTCTCTCTTGTTCGCCCACAGTCTTAAATCCATTTGCGACGCCGGCGATAATCCCAAGTTACCCAGATCCAACAATGCGGGAATTGGAGAGCGGAGGAGGCCAGCAGGCCAGCAGCAGGCGAAATATGGACATAGGGCCTGAGCGTAGCATTCTGGCAAGAGCCCGTAATCTGATGTGGGACTGGACGATCTTTGTCAATCCGTTTCCAGACCCAATTACCCTGACAGAAGAGGTCAGTACATGTTGAAGCGAGGCCCGGACCCAATTAGGCTTTCCCGACTTTGCTGATGCTACTCCAGTCTCAAATGACCAGGTAAGTTACCCTTAATTGATAACTGGCATCCCATCCCAGACTAAATGGAGTGGCCCCTGGTAACTGATTTGCAGATACTGCCAAAGGACCGCGGATGCCAATCGCAGTATCTGGATACAGTAAAGAAGCATATAACAGAACTCTATAAGCTCAATAGTGGGGATCCTTCAGCCTGCGCACGAAGAGTGGAATACCGACTGGAGGAGTATAGGGTCATTTGCCCACCTGGCAGGTATGAGGTATCTTTTTCACATTTGTCGGGATTGTTTCTAATGGCACTGAGACAGAATCAATCTTATGCGGTGGGCAGGCAATCTCTCTTAGATTCGGAGGACCGGAGATTCCGGGCGCGATATTTGCACACTCTTACGCCGGCCCGAGCATGAAAGACACAACCAATGAGTGTTTTCTTAGATAAGATCAATGGCCTCTTTATCTGTCTTACAGCGGCCATAGTATGTCATTCACGGAGATGTTGGTGGACTGGTATCTTCATCGATAATGTAGCTTTCACAAAGGCCAGTTCCGGGGGTACGATAAACTATGCGTACTGGCAGGTTTCAAATCCTTCCGGATCCCCAGACTGCTTGGGCATCCAGATACGTTTGAAAACCGCCTGTACTCGAATTGTGTGAAACGTCAGCTAATGGATAGATAGCCCCGCTTGACCATGAGGCACGATCGTGGCACAAAACAGGAAGAGTTTGGCATGGTCGAATAATCCAGCGGATAAGGACGACATTGGAGGCTAAAATCGCGAAGCAGCGGGGAAAGCCGGTCGAGATGACGGTGGCATATGACAATAATGAGAACTCATTGAGGCTGGAGTTTGGCAGTGATACGGAGCTGGATGCATTAGAGACGGCAGGCGGCCATGCAGATTCAGGAAGACACAGTCAGCGGGAGCCGCAGCGAGAATAGGGGGCCAATCCATGAGCACTCGTAGGTGCAGCGCAGGTCCGAAAACCTAGGGACACCGAATCGCAGGTTGAAGAAACCAATCGAGAGGATAGGGAGAATGGTTTTATCACCACTCGCTGATCATGTATAGATATATAATAAAATCAAGTTGGATTACCCGCGCTAAAAGGGTTAGCAATGATTTAACAATAGTAGTGTAGGGGCCAGGCCGGTGTGCAGGAAAGGAATGAGAAGGAACTGGGAGAATAGTTATAAGCCGTGCAAGCATGAGCAAGTCATCTAGAGGGCAATTGTATGTTTGGTAGGCATGAGAATGTGTCGGTGGATGGTTATAAACTGGGCAGGCTTGGTTAAGTAGTCTAGCGGGCAGTTGTGGGTGAAGAGGCACAGGAATGTGTCTGGAGGAGTATTAGAAGCCAGGGAAGACGGTGGGAGCCCGTGAGGGGACAGCAAGAGTCCGGGGCTGGAGGGCGAGAGGAACGGGGTGAACACGATAGGATGTGGAGAGCTGAGGAAAGAGCCTAGGGAAAGGGCAAGGGGGTGGGGGACATCCGCCGGATATGGGAGAATACAGGGGGGATCAGAGGGTAGAGGAGCAAGGGCTGAGGGCGTTGGGAGGAAATAGTGTGAAAAAATAAAGACTGGAAAACGTGCGCAGGATATGCGAGAAGACGGAGGGAATCCGGCGGTGGTGGAGAAACAGAGCTGATATTGGACGGGTTCCGCGTGAGAAATGTATTCAGCGAGAGTCTAGTTACGAAGTTAAAGGAGAGAGGGTATCATGGGAGGAAAGCTGGCAGGTGGGCGTGTCTGGGGGGGGCCGTGATGTGAGAGGTTGCGGGGGAAAGGTGTGCGCAGAACGGCAGCATGGGAACGTGGACTTGAGGCTCGGAGGGAGGAAGCGGTTGCGCGATGGAGGGAGGCTGTCGGGGGGGGGGGGGCGGCTAATGCGTCTGGAGGTCAAATGGCCGCGCCTAAGACATCCTGATGCTGCCTGTGGTATCCGGACGCATTGGGGGCGGCCCTTTCACTTCATGACAGAATAAACCCGGGCGGATGCACCACGAACTCGAGTTTACATTATGAGCGGCTGGAACGTCCGGCGCACAGGGTGAGCAGGGAGAGATGGGGCACAAGATGATTTCTTTGCTGATGTAGTCTGTTGCATCCCCGAGCACTCATCTTTGTCAATACTGGAACTTCTATGCGCCCAATTCTTCGATACCATAGTTCTACAGGCCGAGGTAGGGGTGGTGGGTGGAGTAAGAAAGAACAAGTGCTGTAGTCAACTTGGGGATCTCACGGCCAGGAAGATTGGTTGCTATCGGACTTCTTGGTAGAACGCTATGTCCTCTGTGAAGCCATCCTGCTGGTACACCTTTTTCCTACCGCCTCCGGGATATCACCTCCACCCCTGTATAATACCCCATGTGCTGTGCCCAATTGGTACTCGATTATCCCCACCCTACACTCTCCCGATTGCATACATTCTTTTTCCTCCCAGTTCTTGTTTTACAAGGTTAGTTTCCTCTTTGTTTTTCAAGTTTTGTTGGAATTCCTAACCTTTCTACTGTTCTGCCTTGCCATTGCCCCTGACCCCATATTATTAATGATCATTATAAATAAGCTCACAAAGTTCTGATTGTTGAGGAAGTTTTTTGCATTTTTCGCTTTTAAACTTTTAAGATTTGGGTGTTGTGGCGGTTTTGGTCGCTAACTTATAGGCCGCCATAGACGCACCAATGTAAAATCAAAAGACGCCGTAGCGAAGTGGTTAAGGCAATAGACAAGGAATCTGTTTAGTTTGTGAGCACAGGTTCCAATCTTGTGGATATCAATTGTTTCAATTTTCAGTTGCTCATTGCGAAACAAAAACCTAACCCTTGGGCATGGGTTACACATAATACCGAAAACAACTTGAATAATTGGACGGCGTGCTATTTTTTTGAACATTCCTCTCTTAGTCAGGTCAAGAAATCTGGGTTTTTTTTTTCCGTCCTGGTTGTGGGAAAGGGACCGTGTTTTTGCTGTGTTTTTGTCTCTTTTCCAGACAAGGGAATTCTAGACTCCATAGCACACCGTCCAATTATTCAAGTTTTCACTGTACGTTATGATAATTATAATCGCATAGATTGTTTGTTTATACACAGCGCCTCGACACAATAGGGAACTCCCCAGCAAAAAATTGATAGTGCAAAAAAACCCCTGCCTTCCCAAACCATGATAGCTGGGTGGTTTTATTTTATTTTTTCATCTAATTTGTTCGGAGTATCAAATTATTATCCAACTATGATAGAACATGGTTTCATGGGGTGGCACACCACGTTGGTCATCCATACCCGCCAATCTATTTCACATAGACACTCTATATCGATGGGCACTTCACCACCAGATTGGGTTGCGAGTATGGTTACTATCAATGAAATACTTCCTTGGATTCTGGAAAGAGCCTAGACTCATCGTAACCGAGGTAGCAGATAAAACACGAAGATCTATTTCCTAGTGGATGACATATCTACAAATTAGACTCGGATATCCATCGCCCAACTATTCATTCTATTTCTTCCGCCAGATTTGCGAGTATGGGTAGGGGAAAGGGAAATCGCAAAACATTACTAATTCTGCCATCATCCATTCCTGTAGGGAATGATGGCAGTGCTAGGTAGCCCTTGGCCACACTTATTGGCAGTATCAGATGATCTCCTCCCCGCACTATGGAGGGAGTACTCCATGTATATAACTGCTTCCTTCATAGGTGTTTTTTCCTCTATTTTCACTTTTATTTACTTCTTCATTCTTTTCCACAGTCATATTGATCACACCTTTAGTCGAGGAACTAGCTCACATGTCCACATTATATTTTGTGAGTGCCTCCAGGGAGTACTATGGCTCCAGCAATCCTAGACCCCATTATTGTAGAAAATCCACTATTGCAAACAAATAGCTCGGGAGTTCAATTGGCCCATGCAAATTCCCCAGCTGTAACGAATTGTACCAGTTAACTGACCATAATTTATAGTTACAAACAGTGTAATACGAGAAGGCAAGTTGTTATTCAGACACCTTTCGAATCCAGGTCCCAGATTCCTACGCCTGAGTGATGGCTATTTCCAACTAAGAGAAAAATGCTAGATGACAGGTGGTTGGTTAGCAAGGAGGAGCCTTCCCTTTTATGACGAGCTTAAACTTGTATTTGTCTATTAAACTAGCATCTGCCAAATCTGCTCTATGTCCTATATAGCCATAAGCCTATAATGGCATCATGGCTGTAGTATGGAGATTGAGTACATGAACTCTACTTGCTTGCTTCCTCCCTCCCTTCGTCCCTTCTTCCCAACAAATCTCCTCACCACAAACAACTCATATCCTTACCCCCCCCAGGAAACAGAATGCCAAATCGCCTTTGTGCTACATTCAAGTAACCTAAGAGTTTATGCGTAGTATTGTTTTCTTTTTTACTGAACTTCATGTTATTATCTGTGTTTCAGCCTGTAGCTCCCATGACCATATCGCACTCTTACAGGCTACACTTTTGATAGTCTGTATTCTTGTGCTTTCAAGTGAGATGCTGTGAAATCACGCTCTGCTGTCTCAATACATATATAAGCTTGCCTTTCTCAGGGCTGAGCTCTCCGATGTGAATCAGGGTATGACTGAGCTAAGCTCCATTGTGCAGGCTAGGGAGGTGGCCAACAGGAACTAGCCGTGATGGCGAGAGGGGGCTACGATAGCCCAAGATGTCACCAGAGATCTCAGAATGCTGGTGGCTGTTGTGGCTCCTGTTGAATGCTTGACTTTTGGCTGTTTTTTTCCGTTTTTTTGTCCGTTCCTGTACTCTATCAGTACTGTGAGTGAATATGTTCAGCAAGCGCCCTACGGGCATATACACCAACAATGCATTGCATGGGATCAGGTATTGTGGAGGATGACAAGGGTCTTCGATAGCTTGCAACTCTCTTCTTGGATTATCTCAATGGGAACTGGGGTACATACTGACCAAAAAAAAAGACTTTATCCTTCCATGAATCAAGCCTTCTTCCCAGTGCTACATTTTTCTGGCTCCCTATTCTTCAACTGATAATGATGGCCACAGGACCACATAACTAGCCCAATTCGCTCTATAACTACCAAAGGGCGATCCAGATGTACCCCAGCAGGTCATACAATCCTCTTCCTAACCACTCCTTTGTGAACAATAAGGTTTGAGAACAGTAGTCAGGGGGTGTGGTTTGACAATATAGTAACAAAGAAAGCAGAACTCGTAGAGAATCCTGAAAGTAGCAAAAGCGATAAGGTTCTAATAGACAAGTATGGTGAGGAAGCGAAAACAAAAACTATGCCAATAAGAAATGATGCTTTTTTCCAAGAAATCTGACCCTGGAGTACTGTATGAGCATAAGTGTTGCACTTTCCAAATGTGCGGTAGGATAGGCGGGTTGAGCAGGCCTCCCTCGGGGATGTACAATCATGGGTGCAATAACTATAAGCCTGATGGTATTCACTTACTGGTTAGTAATAAAATATGTTGAACATGAGAGTGCCTTGTCCGTTACATTACATGCCAAGTATTGTCCTGTGATATCTTATAACTCAGGCTCTCTTCTAGAAATTGTGATCGCCTAATTGCTTTGGCCCTGATTCAGCATGTGTAGTTTCCGATGTTCAATTTACCGCCCGAGTAGCGCCCTTATTTCTTCGCATGTGCGACAGAGAGCTATTAGCTACAACCTCAGAAATTCCCGGCACCACCGAGCCTCTCTCACAGGTATTCGCTCACTTTCAAAAAATGACCTTAGGGTCATTTTTCTCCAAGTCATCCTTTTATGAAAAGTATATCCTGGATATGGCTAATTCAGGTATGAACAAGACCCCGAGATCTCGAGGGGGCTTATGCTAGTTTCTTGCACTGATTGTAAATATTTTCTATGTTCCCTTAGAAATGATTGGTGCCACATGTTTCCCAACCATAATCCCAACACAAAAGAGAACCCTTCCCGCTCGCCAAAAAAAATGCCCCGACACCCCCGCTCACCTTACGCAACCAAGCAAACAAAATAAAAAAGCACAGATCACCGGTCAATTTGTGACCACTTCCCTACCAAACTTCGCACTTACCTCGCAGCCCCACCACAGCAACACTACCTTCACGCTGGAAAAAAACAAAGCGCAACAAACCCGAAAACCGCAAATATACACCTCAAAAACCCTCTTGAATTATAAATCAAGAATGGCCGTACCTTATTCTCTCGCTGGGTAGTACCCTCCCTCGAGTTCCCTCTTCTTACCGCTCTGACATAGCCAATTATTGCAGTCTCCCCACCGACTCAGACTTGGACACCGATACAGAGGGTGCTTACATCAATGGGAATCGCGTCAAGTTCAAGGCCATGTGCAAGCCGACCTGGAACTCGAAGGCGATTCCGCATGGGAAACAAGGTGGCTATTTTACGTGCGAGAAGTGCGGTGTCAAGTTTTCGAATATCTATGATGACTCTATTTTCGAAGAAAATTGCGAGGATGATCCCGGGAGGCACCTTTACTGCGGAAAATGCAGGGTTACCTTTAAGGAGAAGGGGGAGGGGAAGGGGGATATGAGGGAGAGTTCCGAGCTCCGTGTTTGTCGTGAGTACTCTCAGGAGTTTCGTATTGTTGAGCCTCTTGATCTTCATTGGAAGCCGGTCTGTTTTCAACCACTCTTCCCTTCCATTCTTGGAGCGCATTTCGCCAGCCAATACTACAGCTAGGTCCGCGAGCCGAAACCAAAAACCACTCATCAGTCTCACGCCTGCGATACCTTGTTTAACTCTATTTCTCGCATCACCCAGCATATCGAATCTGGACAGTGCAAGGGTGACCCCTCTCCCTCCCCGACTTTTACGAGCTCATAATTGGCAAACCCTTCTCTCGTGGGCTTCGATATTCGGAAATCTTGGAGTTGTGAAACTCCTACTTGAACTCGAACATGTCGGCCTCAACTTTGAAGATCATAATGGGAGATCACCACTTACTTTGGCTGCCTATTCTAGGATCAATAAAGTAGATGAGCTACTGTTGGCGCAGAGCGAGGTCAATGCTGATTCACCGGGTATTGATGGCAGAACACCGCTCTTGTGGGCTGCGGGGAGGGGACATGATGGGGTAGTAAAGCCCCCGCTGGCGCGGAAGGATATTGATACGAATATTCCGGAGAGGCATGGCGCGGCACCACTTTTCTGTGATACCTGTCGTTGTACTGACTCTACACAGAACCAAAGCTTCCCAAGGAACCCAAGGCAAAGAAAAACAGGGAAAAGCCTATGAAGCCCGATCCAAAATCAAAAGGTAGCCCTCCTGGTTCATTTTATGAAATTTATTGCTAATGTTTCTAGCCCCCGTTGATGCGGAGAAGCGGTGGGGAGTCCTACCTGCTCATGACGCCCTCTGTGCCAGTGCCCTGACCTGCAAGTCCCACTCAATGAGAACCATGCGTGCAGTCCTCGGCCGTTCCCAGCAATACGACCTTCTCGAGGCAGCCTACCAGAAAAAGAACCATGCAAAGCAACAAAGTATATCCAATCGCTTCACGCACTTTTGTACCCTGCTAACAAGCCACTAGAAGCGACAATCAATGCAGGAGCTCCGCCCCGCTGACGAAATCGAAGCTAACAACATACTTATCGACTCCGACGAAGAAACAGAACTAGTCATGGCTGCGGTAACGCTTTCTATGTCACAGCGGTTGGAACGACATATTTTTGTCCCTGTGCGGAAGAAGCACGAGTACGTCCGCAAGAAGGAGATGTTGGCCAGCGCCCGCAAGCCGCTTGGCTAGCCAATCTTTGATGGCCCTAATGTAGGGTCATTGTTCAATACCTCTATGGCGAACCCCGCCTCTTGAGCCATGCCGGGGAGGCAGTCGAACAAGGTAGCAATGAGGCTCCCGCTTGATCTATTTACTGATTTGGTTGACTTTTATAGGATGATTTCTGTTGTGGAATTCTGGAGTCCTATTACAATATACTTTCCTTGCTAGTTCTTTTCTCCCATATCTGCTTTCCTCCCACGGCCAGCTTTATTCTTGATCGTGATTGCTTAAATTTTCGGCGTTGCATCGTTACTGCCTTCGCTTTTATCTCTTCATTCTTGTGTTCTTTTGCTGTTAAATCCTCAGGTGTCTCTTTGTGTTGGCTGGCCGGTGTTTCTCAGAGAGGGGACAGAGGAGGACATCATTGAGGGGAGGTTCCGGTGCAGGAGGGATCATGAGAATGGTCGAATTGTTTGATCCTAATAGCAATGGTACCCATCGGTTCATTTCTTTCTATATTTTTGATGTAACTGTATCAGAAACATATGGCTCATTGTCTACTATCTGCAATTGGTCTCGTGATCGTGCGGATGATTTCCCAAACACATATATTTGAAGAAAAGCTGTGGACGATGCGCGAGGGAAGAGCTGTGATAATGGATGCTAAATAAAGGATGACGTACAAGTTCCCTCCCTATGAGTCAGAGTGCTAGCATTGCATCACACCGAATTAACTTGGCATCGCCAATCTAATTTTATCATATTTTTATTACAAGGAGAACATGGGTAATGTAACCCCTTGGGGCAGGGTGGAAGCGTAGGAGGGGCAAGGTCAAAATATATCCCTTTGGCGGGGAATTGAACCCCGGTCATCCGCGCTCAGAAATAACCAATAACTGCCAGGCGGATATACTAACCGCTATACTACTTCTATTCTCATCGTGTATTCGGAACACGGTTGCTCTAAAAGTACCGGAATGTGTGTCAGAATTATGTGAAATACCAAAGATTTGATGTGTTTAATACAAAGAGCACAATTTGGCCGATGTTAGTGAAAATAATGATGATGATGAAAATTGTGACGGCAATTGTGACGGTAGGAAGGTGTTCATTCACTGTTGAGGGTAGCCTTGATGCCGCTTTTCTCAAGCACCGCGCAATAAATTCTAAAGTGTGAGTTCATTCTCATACATGGGGTTTACCAGCCACTGGTGCCGTTCACAATCTTTCAAAGGATGAACACTATATTTTTTATAGATTCATGATGGCTCTTCCAAAATGGGAGACCAGTGTTCGCAGCCGTCCGGGGGCCCGGCGGGGCCCCGCGGGGTGACTTCCAAGAGCCCCAGACGGGACGGGACGGCTAGCTGTAGTCCTTCCGGGGCGCTTTAAGTGCAGGACCGCCGTCTTTAGGCAGGACGGCGGGCCCTACAGGGTGAGACATGTTGGTGCAGGGCAGGGGGATGGATGGCAGGGGATGGGTAAGGACGGCCGGGGATGAGTGAGGACGGCGGGGGATGGGTGAGGACGGCGGTGGACGGCGGGGGACAGCACGAATGATGTCTCATGATGCTATATGATTGGTTAGGAGGTGCATTATTTCAACTTGGGCTAGTACCGGAGGTCCAAGCGCTGGACTACAGTCCCCTATAGTCCGTTCGGTCCTAACCTTCCCGGGCGTAGTCCGTCCTAGCACCCCAAACAAGAGCCGTAGTCCGTCCCGTCCTACTCCGAAGACGGACGGACTGGACGACTGAGAACACTGTGGGAGACCAATTTTGGTGCGGAGACACAAGTACCCGAGTAGAGAATGTGACTTGTATGTGAACTAAAAGGTAATAAAAGAATATAAGCTGGGCTTGGTACGAGAATGGATGATGTAAGGTGTAGAAACTACTACTAGCCATGTTTGGTCATAGTATTAAGACCTGAATCTTTGATATTACCTGATTCCGAATACGCGATGAAAATGGAAGTACACACCTAGATTACTGTAAACTCTGAATAAATCGACCATCCCTGATCTCAGACAAAAGACTCCAAGAAGGAATAATCCTTTCCATACCCGGTATAGCCTAGGCGAGCTGAACTTGGAAAATATCATTAACTCCTTGCGCTAGTACAAATATCAGGCTCAATAGAAAGACTTACAGGAAGTGATAAACGGTTGACAGGAACAGAACCTATTAATCATAGAGATGATGGGCTCAATTCCGGAAGCAATAAGTCAGCACTAACTAGGCCCACTAACTCCAACAGGGATACCGCCCAATCTCCGGGAGACCATCCAGTACTCGAGTATTAGAGAACGTGCCGGGCTCCACCCCAAAACCAGAACCCCCGACAGCAATCCCGCCTACTATGAAGGGGGATTCACGCAACTCTATTACGCAATCCACCTCTAATCAATCTGCCCTTGGATCACTGCTCAATAAGATAATTCATCAGATCCATCCCGCACCGAATCTGCCAATCTTGGCCCAAGCACTATGCCGAGATCCACTCCGCTAGGCCGCCACGATACTAAAGCACCCGGGCAGCCAGGTTCCTCTAGGGGCTCAATCCCCGGCTCAGGGAAAGCAGTGACACAGGATAGCGACCCCGAAGCACTATCAATCCGGTTATCTCGCTCATCTCCACCATCGCTCAGGCCCGCCGAGTTTTACCAGACCGGCGGTGAAGACCCATTCCCGGAAAGAACCGCAAGGAATATCTCCAGTTTTCAAGCAGACTTTTCACAATCAAAAATTTATTCGGCGGCCCTCATTGCTACCCCTACTCCTAGGAATAAGTACGAACCCGACTACTTAACAAAACTTAACCAGATCGGCAATGTTCTTCTAGTCGCTGTGGATACCCCTCCTTCAGCATCGCCGAAATCCGTGTCTGCAACCGAAGTGCTTGCTCACAACCCAAGATTTTCATCCTTGGGTAGCGGGTTCGATTTTCACACAGAACCGTTGAGGTTGTCCAACTGGGACTCCTCTGATGCTTCATTAGGGTTTTCCCCTATATTACCAATCGATAGGTCTTCTAGGAGCATGGGTGATGAACTTCCGCTAAATACAGCGAATCTTACACCCTCACCCCATGTTGTTGATGGTTTTGTTGTAAGGGATAGAAAAGGGAGAGCTAGGAGTGGGAATGTTCCGGTAGATTCTGCGAAAGGATATGCCCGAGAAAAGCGCTTATTTGATCTAGGGAGGCTTGGGAGAAATGTTCCTGAGGAAACCCAGTATGTATCATTTTCTGACTAAATACCCAATGCCCATGAATGCTTATCAATTACAGTGAAAAACTGACCTTGCCACTAAGCCCAAGCGTTGCACAGCCAAACCGGAAGTGCTCGGAGGGAACATTGCCCAACCCAAAGATGAAATCGAACTTCTAAGTAAGCTCGGACTAAAACATCCACGGGTCCTACTGGACGGAGAACTGCATGCTCTCCATAATCCTGAGCCGTGGCAAGAACGGTCCACATCCCACCGATAGATGTGACAACCGCAGCATCACACCTTGTATCTCCGGGATTGGTCACCAAAATACCCTTGTTAACTTACTGCTCTTCGGGTTTCTGCTCAGAAGAATACGCAAGGACAGCTGCCACCGGTTCCTGAATAATCTGCAAGTCTCTAGCTCAGCGTTCGCAAGCGGCCAGTCCGGTCAGGTTTGGGTTTAGGGCGGCCGGCCTGGGCTTTTTTTGCGGCCGGCCGGGCCGGACTGTGGGCTACAGTCCGGCTTTCAGGGCCTATCTGACCGGGCCTGGCCGGACTGCAGATATCTGCAGGCTTTCGAGTGATAAGATGTGATTGATAAGATAAAGAGATGAAACGCCAAGAGTTACGGCCGCAAAAGAGTGGATCAACGCGCAACCGAGGAAGAAACTTTCTTTCCATTCACCCTTGCTCTCATGATCGTGCTCATGGCTAACTAACGTGAGAACAGCGCTCCCCCACCAGCCCCACTAGTGTGGAAACCAAAAAATGAATTAAAAATGTAAATACATAGAAGAATACCTAGTAGAAATTAATATCCGACTTGGGAAATTTCTCTGTGGTCTGGAAAGGGCGATTTGTATGGGGGAACGGAACGGAACCATTACTCGTGCCGAGGTTGCGGCGTGCGGCCGCAACCCCAGATGTTCGCTGGCTCACAACCTGGGCACTCCTACTGAGTGCCTGACAGCTCAACATCACATTACGGCTCAACATCACATTGTGGCTCAACATCACATTGTGGCTGGTTTTCAATATTAACAATATAATATGTATTAATATGATATATTACTTATTTAGTTAACTGAGTATAATTACATTAATCTTAAAGACTAAGTGATATCTTGGCATGCTAGATTAAAAAGAAATCTACAATTGAAGCAAGTTTGATGGTGGAAGAAAGATTTCTTTTGTCAACCCATAATCAATCTGAATTACCAATATCATGAATTATGCTGCAGGAACCAAGGCTGAGAAATATTTTGTAAAATAAAATGGTACTACTTTAAAATGTTATGCTACACTACAGGGATATCTTCAGCCACAATGTGATGTTGAGCAGTAATGTGATGTTGAGCTGTTAGGCACTTAGTAGGAGTGCCCAGGTTGTGAGCCAGCGAACATGGGGGGTTGCGGCCGGACGCCGCAACCTCGGCACGAGTACATCAAAACAGGCCCTAATTTTGTCAACGTGCTATAGCAATAAATCGAGTCATGGGAGAAAACAAACAACTAACTTACTTCTGGCTACACGGATATCTAAAACCTATCGAAATATTATTATTAGGTTCAAATCATGGGGCTCAAGCCTGACAAACGAACAGATATCTGCGGGCATTTTCAGATATCTGGAAGTATCATCAGATATCTGGCGGTATCTTCAGATATCTTCAGGTATCTGCAGATATCTTCAGGTATCATCAGATATCTGGCGGTATCTTCAGGTATCTTCAGGTATCTGCGGGTATCTTTAGATAATGACGGGATGGTACAACCAATTGCTAATAGGGCAAGTCGCACCAAACTCCGCCGGATCGGCATGACAGGAGTGTTGCCAGATCAACATAAAACCGGTTGCTGGGTAGAGTTCGTTGCGGGGCGGATGGGGCCCCGAAAAACGCGGGCCCAGGCCCGTGTCCCCGCCCCGCCCCACTCATGGGCCTGGGGCGGGGTCGCCTTTTCGGCATTCCCTGCCCCTGTGCCGTTTCAAGCCCCGACCCCACCCATATCCCAGACGGGTCCCCGTTATAAATAGCTGGTAACAAACGGGGCCCCGTCCAGGCAATGAGTGCGGGTGGACCCCGGACAGCGGCAGAGCAGGGATCACCCGATATGTACCCCCCCGGCCCCGTGTAAGGGCGGGGTCTGGCGAGTGAAAACCCGCCCCGCCCCGCCCCGTAACGACCACTATTTCGGGACCATTGCGGGGTCATAGTTGCAGGACACACGGTCAACGGACTCCCACTATGGTTTCTCTCCACTTCTCTCCTAGACGGCGGGTCTACCATCCTTCCCACATCTAGCATTCTTTTCCTCTCACATCCTTTTTTTCTTGTGTTCTCAATTCCTCGCTTTCTTCATTCAACGAACCACCAGACATCTCAGGATTGATAGCATGGCCCCAGGGCGAACATGTACACGCGGTGATACCTTCACACTAGGAAAAGGGCACAGGACACATGCCGGAGTGCAAAAGAATACGCGTAACAGACAAGCCCCAAACCACTACTGTCAACAACGTCCGGCCAGTCTGGGTACTCCAGCAACCACAGATACCTATGAGCCCTCTAGCAGCCCTAAGGAAGCAGCGCCAAGCATTCCCCAATATAGCCACTCACTTTCCAGTATTGAGCGAGTTAAGGCCACTCTCACCAGATCCCAACCACAGGCAGGCAACCCTGGTGACTCCAGGATGACCAAGTGAAGCCTATACTTCCCCCCATGCCTCTGCCTCATCAGACATACCACTAAGTCTTACCCCCATTCTTGAACTCTTACCCTCACACGAACAGGAAATTGTTGACCGCGTTGTCCAACAACTCAATACCCAGAACCAGTCCTCCCGCAGGCCAGCTCCCCGACTCCCCCAACCACCACCTCACCCAGCAATATACTAGCACCCTTCACCGCCCAACAACACCCTCCATAGGATCGCAGAGTTGCAAAGCGAGCTAGCACAACTCAGGGGAGAAAGCTAACAGGAAAGGGCAGCCATGCAGGAGTCGAGAGTACTGGGTCAGTACGACCCCTCTCAGCCTTCAATCCCACACCAGATCGAGAGGGCATCAGGCATTACAGATTCGATCGAGGTGTTATTCTCTGAGGTAGAACGTAGGACATTAGTGCAAATCGTTGAAAACCGGTTCAAACAAAGAAATATCTACTGACTCTTGGCTAGTGTGATGGAGCGAGCGGAAGTACACCAAACAATTTGCATAGGAGGGATCGAGTTCGAACCGGAAGAAGAGGATGGCAAGGAGAGTGATTACCGCATGAGCGGCTTCTTCAACGCCTGGGCAGCCTATTGTGGAATCCTCATTAAGCTCACCCCACATGCCCTGCAAGGAGATCACGCAATGGCTCTCTCTATATACACCATGAATATATACCAGTTACTGGAAAAGTACGCGTGGGAGGGAGTCAAGGCTTACCACTTCCAATTTCACAGAAAGAGAGTAGCCAGCGGTAAGAGCATATATCATGCCAGGGAATGGCGAACGCATTACAGAGAACTTCTAGCTTCCAAATGGTTTGCCCATCCCGCACCAAGCCCCACCTGGTCACCAGGCCATAAGGCGGGCCCAGCACCCATACAGAAAACGCACCAACTAGCTATCCGCGAGAATGGACCTGCTCATACTCTCACTACCACAGCACCACTACCAGTAACCCAGCAGGCCTGCCGGAATTGGAACTATCGCGAGTGCCACACTATACAGTGTCGTTACCAGAATTCCTCTATAAACTTTGTGGGCAACCACCAAGTACCACAATTCCCTGCTGGAAACACAGGCTCTTTTCGCTCCTCTTACAAGAGACTCAACTGACGTTAGCTGTCCTAGAACCCCGCTCTCCCCTGTTATTCCACCACCCCCTACTATCATTCTCTACCGCATCTCAAATTACCCCTCCTGGCTAATTCAAAGATTACCGCTATCTATGTAGCTCCTACTCATACACTAAAGAAAGGAGATTCACGCCCAAGCCCAATGCACAAATCCCCTCTGCTGAGCATTGGCAAACAACCGTCCCCCCTGAACACCAGAATTCACTATCAACTATTCACCGAGCAAAACCTACCGATGCCTACAGGTCAACTGAAGGTACCTGGCTGGAAGCAACTGAGCCTGAAGTTTGCCAACCAGGAAGTAGGCGCAACTATACTTGGCATATGCCGGTTTGGGGGGAAAATAGGTTATGAAGGGAGCCGTAGTGGAATCATGATGCACCACGATCTGGCTACAGCCAACACAGACGCGCGACTGGTCACGGCAGACATAGCATCAGAGCTCAAGAAAAACCGCTTAGAAGAATACCAGGATAGTGGAAGCTTACCTTATAAGTACACCGCATCCCCACTTGGTTTGACCGACCAATCAGAGGGAAGTCAAAGGACAATCCAACACCTCTCTTACCCGAGTTCTGAGGAGCGCTCAATCAATAGCCGGATACCAAAAGCCTACGGCGTTATACAGTACAGCGGGATTGACGACACTATCCATGCAGTGCAAACTTCTGGGAGTAACTGCATTCTCCTTAAGAGAGATTTCGAGTGAGCATTTCGGCACATACCTATGTCGCCTGAAGACTCACCTCTACTAAGATTTCATTGGCAGAACTGATACTACGCAGAGTGCGTTCTTCCTTTCGGGCTGGGAACCACACCCGATCTATTTGACCTTTTCGCCGTGGTATTTCACCCAACCCTCGCGCAGCAGCTACCGACTAGCGATACCCGCATCGATGTTATCCACTACCATGATGACTTCCTTATAGTATTACCCCAGGGAGCAAGGAGCAAGATATGGGCTGAACTTTGTGCCAATCTGTGCCACAAGGTTGGACTCACCATTAAAGTCTCCAAAAACAAGGAAGGCACAATTGTCAGCTTTGCCGGTATCGAGTTCAATACAGGTAGGATCGTAATTCGATTGCCTGAGAAGAAACTGCATCAGGCTTGGGCACTAGTAGAAAAAGCTATTATGAGAAGATGACTCTCTCTAATCGAGATACAGAGGCTGACCCGGTATCTAAATTTTGTCTCTACCCTGGTGCCACTAGGAAGAACATTGCTCCGCCGTCTCTACAATATAGAACTCTAGTTCCCCTCCGTCTTCCAGCACTACTGGAAGCGCATATCAGGCGAGGCAAAAAAGGACCTAACATGGTGGTCGAAGGCGTTATTGCTCCCCCCAGAGACGTCAATCGAAATTATGAAACGGGACGTGATTCAGGCATGGTCAGATGCAGCTGGTAGAAACGGCCTCGGGGGGTCTTATATTAGTCCAAACCAAGCCCAGCGAGAACCCGGAGCACCATTCTCGATTTCCATTCTGTACTCAATAACCCAAGGCAAGGAATATATTAATACACAACAGATGAGGGCGGTGGAGCAACTCCTCCTGCCCTGGTCGAAACATTGGAAAGGAATCAGAGTCCACATTCACAGCGACACCAAAGCTGTAGTGCATGGGGTCTTGGATCGTACAATCTGGGGAGGATCCATCCTTGTTTTGCGGAGATGTCTGCTACTTGCTTCCGAATACCACTTTGACCTAGACCCAAGATTGCTCTCATCAAAGGATAATACCTTGGCTGATACGCTCTCTCCGTTAGAATAAAAGAGGATAGCTGACCTTACTCCCCAGTTACTACGCCCCACTTGCAGTCTTCAACAGCATGGATTTCTGACATACACCAATCGGGATTGTCAGAAGTAGCTGCCTACTATCTCTGGTAGGGATTGGCACCCACAACAAGATGAAACTACACCACCCCGAGATCGTGTTTTTCGACATTCTGTGCACTGTCTGACTACCGGGACCCAAATGGCAGATGCTTTCCTGCACAAGCAAGTTGGCTAATTGAGTGGCTTTGTTCTCTTGCTGGAACAGTCAAAAACAAAACCATCAAACTGGATCCTGCCGGAATAAAGTCATACTAGCTAGATATAGGAATGAGTTGTAAGGGAATCTCAGACACTCCACCAGAATGTACTCGCCAGGGAATAAAGAGGCACAACAATGAACCAGACCGGTGGATCAGCACACTGCTCACTCGCCCGTGCTTTCTACCTTTTATATATGACCAATCACCAACAAACTACAACGATGTTGTAATAAGAACAGCATTCCCCCTAGCGTTCCCAGGATTCCTTCACGTTGGACAGTGCACATATAGGGAAACTGATCAAGAACTCGGCCAGGCATTCGGCAAGTGGTACTTGACAAAAAGGAGCATCAGGGTAGGGGAAAGGGGGCTATACATGGAGCTCACAATACCATCTTCGAAAACAGACCCATTCAGGAAGGAGATAAAACTGACAATCACTGTGAGCAACGATAGCGCATGCCCTGTATACGCAATGCAGCAATTTCGTGACCTGGATACCAACCTGCCCCAACACGCTCCCCTCTTCTGTATTGGACAACATAAGTAGCAAGAATTTACCCAAGAGTACCTGGTTCAAAAACTACAGCGCCTTGCATTTACCCCAGGCTTGGGCCACAGCACATCGAACGGACACAGCTTTCGTAGAGGGGCAGCAACAGGGGCTACAGAGATGGGCCTCTCGGAGATCGAGATTCAAACACTTGGCCGCTCAAAATCCAACGCCTATAAGACCTGCATGGAGTATTCAGATCGGGAAGGCATATTGCTTTCCAACTGGTTCCAGACCTCCCGAAATCCCAACACCTGACTCTAGACCCAAGGCTAATCCTGCCTCGACATCAGCGGGAGGTGTTACCAACCGAACGGCAGGCCTACCTAGGCTTCTCAGACATAGCCTGTCTTGATCTGGCAAACATCGGTGGTAACGATCTTCCCAGGCAAGGGCAGCGACATTCTTAGCAACCCCTGCGGCAGTGGAACTAGGTATCGGATGAGATGGATTCAGGCTCAACTGTACTCTCCTTTGGCGTTATTCTGTTTTTGGCTCTTTGGTTTTTCCTCCTCCTATGCTCTCTTAGTTACTTCTAATTCACACGTCCGACTTTGGAAAATTGGTCTGCAGATATCACCCACACATCAACCAAATATTGACTTGTCACATGGAATATACCGAAAGCCTGCCGCCGCCAGGCACCCATGAAGCATGCAGGCTTCCCCAAAGCCTGGCCTACGAAGCCCAAGTCTGTCTCACACTGGCCTGGCCTGGCCGGACTGAAAGCCGGCCGGTTATCTGCAGGCCGACCTGGCCGCTTGCGAACAGTGCTCTAGCTCTCCAGTCTTATCTGCGGCAACAAGCGCTTGCTTCTCGGTATCCAAATGGTTGGTGGCAACAGTGATCACGGAACCAGTAACCTTCCCCCCAAAATCCCGACGCGGAGCCTCTAAGCCAGATAAGGTGTCCTGTGGTGATTTCATTGTTGCTAACGGTGGAAACAGTCTTGTTCATCTGCTTGATGGAGATTGAATGATGGCACGCTATCGATGTCTATTGGGTGAGCAGAGTTATGACTATTGGTAGAACCAATCTTGGAGTACTTCTTCCGAAGGAAGTCCCGAAAGTACAATACGCTACCGTGTTCTTTGCATTCCAAACCAGATGCGATTTCCCCCGTGTTCCGCGGGGTACTCTTCCGAACCGACCCATGATAGCATTGAAGGAATTTGACGATCTAGTGTCTTCCATCAGCCTCTCATCCCATCAACATCCATTCACCCGTAACAATCCATCCTCCTTCTTCATTCGCAATAACCTTTACTTTGCCATCCTACGCGTCGTCAGTCGAGACCCCTAAAAGCAGAAAAACAAGCACAAACTGAAGTAGTAGAGGCGATAGAACTTCTAGTATTCCCGAATGCGATCCCAATAACGGTCTTTTTTCTGTCGTCATCAATCTCCGGACTCACAGGCGGCCAGCGTGAAGGATTTCCGGATATTATATGGATAAGTATATGCTATGGGCATTAGTAGTGGCAGCGGCGGCAGAAGGTGGATGGAAAGTTGTGGTCAGGTCCAAGAGAAGGAAGTCGTGGTTGTTGCCACTTATACGTTTTTTTTGAGTTTGGAGGGTTTTTTCTTCCTTTTTTCTCGCTTTAGCGCTGATAATTGGGCGGTAAAAATGCACGGAAAAGGTGTTGGAGGGTTGAATTTGCGATGTCTGCGCGTGAGAGGTTGTGATGGCAAGACAGGTATCTGTCAGCAAATATGGTAGTGTATATACAAAGCCATAATATTCCTGCGAGGTTTCCCGCGAACTTGGAAGACCAAGATAGCGGGGTCGTGTTTGGGACGAGGGGGCATCTAGGAGAAAGGTTTACTGCGTGGAACCCCGAATCTAACTGCGGTTGGGTTTTCACGGTTAGTACGAAAGCCGAGACAACCCCATGCCACTCTATGTGCTCTAAAGTATGGTTGATATCGCGTCTCTGATCAAGGCAAAAAATAGCACTCGTTCATCGGCTCCCCTGTCTCCATTTAAGGCCTTCATTACCCCTTTCGTTCGTATGAATTTCACGGAATCTTAGCACGAAAGTTAGAGGAATACCTATTATAGCTTAAGGAGGAATGGCTAAGGTGTTCTTGTTGTTATGAGGGACCGATTGCGAGAGTGAGGCCAATAAGAGAGAGAAAGAAAGTGTACGAGAGGAGGAAACGTCTGTATATTCTTCGAATGGTTGCTTGCTTATCCAGAATATCTATGGCGGAGCTGATCATTTAAATACACAGAACTTGACCACATATCCGAACTGGTGGGGATCCTTCCGCGGAGAATCACTCTCCGTGCCCGGACAATATTCCGGAGGCTACTTCGTGCTGCTCTCCGAGCATTCCCGGCCATGTCTGCGAATCCTCCCACTAGTATACAAACACCGTATACTCGCACCTCCTCCGTGCTTGATAATGACTTACAAAGGAACTAGTAACTAACTGCTAAGAAAAATAGAAAAGGTACAAAAGAAACCTTTATTCGTGTGGAATGCTCGCCGGTGATTCGCAACAGTTCTAATAGCAGCTCTGCCAGTACAAGTATTGGTTGATGAAATTGGCCGGGCATGGAAGGAACGATGCCTATCCAGAGCCGCAGCTGCTACGGCCCAGCACACCATGAGCCCCAACAACCAATACCTGTTTGCTGCGCCATCTATCTCCTATGTTACAGAGCAGCAAGATTTTAGTGTCATGCAATAGCAGTCGTTTTTACAAACGTCAGAAAATTACGTGTAGAGTGGGAGATGGCAAGACGTAGTAGGGAGCGAGTGTAAAGATGGGGATGCTGCAGAAAGGGATACAGAGTACTCGAAGAGGGGGGGAGAGCAGAGAGTTCGCTCCGGGCCCAGGAGCGCTCCCCGCTCGTTAAGAAAGGATGGACGAGAAAGGAGGGGAAGGGAGGCGCAGTACTCGTACTCGAGTACAGTATCGTAAAATTAAAATATCGAAGGAAAAGCAGCAAAAGCAACCAGTAGACTGGCGATATGGCGGACGTCCACAGGACTGGTGGATATAGGATCGCGACCGAGAAAAGCTTTGGAATACCATGTGCTTGGCGGTCAATCCTTTCGGATATCGTAGCATTGACCGGTAAATAGCATCGAGAAAGTGAAACCTTCACAGGGGCAACCCCCATTGCAATGAACAACGAGGTCTTCACACATTCAAGCATACCAGTAGCTTTAAACAATGTATCATAAAGATATTGAAAAAATGACGGGGTGGATGGAAAATTACTTCAACCCTCCTAGTATTTTTCTTCAACCTCCTTACAATTATATTTTAGCTATTTTCTAGGAAATTTTAGCTTAGAAACTATCCCACAGAAAGCCATTCTGAGGGTGGAAAAATAAATATAAGGCATTGACTGCATTTACTCCTCTTCCACTTTATTTCTCTTTCTTTGCTATTTACAGCGATTTGCAAAGGTTTTGTCCAAGGCGGAGGAGGGGAGATATTTTTTTTTGTTGAAGGCAAGTTGGGAAAACTAGAGTGCACTATATTAAGAGTGGATGTATTGGGGCATTTGGGGCGAGAGAAGTGTATGCCAGATTTTTCTCACACATAACCTACATATTCAAATCCTTGAGGCATTGGGTTGCTTGTACGAGAAAAAAATCATCTCGATTATCCAACGTTGTCCTCTATTATAATATTATAAGCACACGATCGGAGGAAGACTGATGGAAGAAGGACAAAGTAGAGTTTCACTGGGCAAAGGATATCAGGGACGGGCTTGTATTGTTATGACCTACCGAGTTACAATTGAGGCCGTTATCGACCCTTTAAATACATGAATCTTTTCCTGCTCTTCCGGAAGTCTCTAGAACCAAGTCGCCCTATTTTCCCACTTTATCACCCAATTGCTTTACCCCGCTTGGGTACCCCTCTTACCCCTCTTGCGCCTCTTTTCCTACCCCGCTTTCCCCTCACTTCGCATCCTTCACCGAATACCTGGGTCCGGTGAATCCTCCGGTGTTGTTCTCGCATCTTCTAAGACTCTAAGGATCGTGTAAGCAGGGCGCCTGTGATTAATAACAGCTCCCCTCACCGGTGCTCTCCTCCCGTGCTTCAAGAACAGCGTTTCTGACGTCACTGCCAGTGTCGTGCTCGTTAAACTGCAGCCTATGTACTGACAGATCAATAAGACCTAAGCCCAGATTATGCTTTGTGAATGCTGGTTGCGGGAGTGCCTTTGTGAAAATATCGGCAGTCATTTCGCTTGTGCGGCAGTAGGCAAGGTGAATCTTTTTGCTTTCGACATGCTGGCGAACAAAATGGTATTGTATGTCAATATGTTTTGTTCGTGCGTGGAATTCTGGGTTTCTGGCTAATGCAATCGCACCCTGGTTGTCTATATAGATATTGCTTAGTTCCGATGAGTGTCCACGTGCTCCTAGGTCTAACAGCAGAGTCTGCAGCCAAATCGATTCTTTTACGGCCTGGGTTAGGGCCATGTATTCCGCTTCAGTTCACGAGAGGGCAACTGTTGCCTGCTTCTTACTGTTCCACAAGATGGATGCTCCATTAAGCATAAACGAATATCCCCCGATGGATCTCCGGTCATCCCCCGATCCCCAATCTGCGTTGGTAAATCCCCCAGCAATTCCGCGTACTGTGTAGCACAACCCCCGATTTGGTGTACCTGCAAGGTACCGAAATATCCTTTTGACTGCGGTCCAGTGGGTGGTGTTGGGATTGGTACTGAATTGGCTAACCTTGGAGACAGCGTATGAAATGTCGGGCCGGGTTCTGAGCATTGCGTACATCAATGAACCAACCGCCGATTGGTACTTTCGTTTGTCTGTCTCGATTGCCTCAAAGTTTTGGCTACTCTTCGCAAGTCTTATATGAGGATCTGCTGGAGTACTTGTGGGGTTACAGTCGTCCATATTGTAGGTTTCGAGGATATTTTTGATGTACTTCGTCTGGGATAGGTGTAGGGTTCTGAGGGTCCGGTTTCGTTCAATCTCCAAGCCTAAAAATGTTTGCAGTTCTCCAAGGTCTGTCATTTCGAATTCCTCGTGGAGCTTGATGCGAATCCAATTAATCTGAGGAATGGTTGGTGCGGCCAGTACCAGATCATCCACATACAGTAATAGGATTATCTGCCACTCATAGTTAATAAATAGACTATGATCGGTCTCGCTGCGAATGAAATTATTAGAGCGAAAGAACTTGTCGATTCTGCCATACCAAGCACGCGGTGACTGTTTTAATCCATAGATAGATTTAAGCAGCCTGCAGGCGATTGGTGCTTGGTATTCATGTGTCACGTACTTCGCAGGAACATTGACTCCCTCCGGAATCTCCATAAAAACTGTTTCTTGTAATTCACTGTTCAGGAAAGCTGTTTTCACGTCCATTCCGCGTATTTCCCAATCGCTCTCACAACCCAAGGCCAAGAGCGTCCGTATTGTCGCAAACTTTGCCACAGGGGCGAACATTTCTTCATAATCGATTCCGGGCTTCTGGCTATACCCTTTAGCCACTAGTCGGGCCTTATAGCGCTCATCTTCCTTTTTTCGAAAAAGCCAGCAACAACCGATCGCACTTCTGTCCGCTGGCCGCGGCTCCAACACCCATGTATTATTCTTGGCTAGAGATGCCAGTTCAGATTCCCAAGCCTCCTTCCATTTATCCTTTTCGCTGCTATTTAGCGCATCGGTTAAAGTCTGTGGTTCTGGCTCTACCCCATTTGCCAGTAGCGCATAGTTGGCATGCCTGACAAACATTTCATCTCTTCTGCGATTTCTTTCTGATCTCCGCCGCTCCACCTCCTGTTGACCCCTTTCCCCCGTGGCTCACTTTCCGCAATCACTAACCGTGGGCGCACGACAATCGTGTCCTGAATATTAGGATTCGCTAAGGGTTCGCTCTCGGCTGGCGGTGGGGTAATTCTCTCTAGGCTATGATAGTCATCGGGAGGCGTTTCCCTTATTTTCAGTATCTCAGTAATCATTTTCGGTTCCCATTCCACGGTTGACTTTTGTCCTTGGGTCTCCGGCTCCACTGTGTCCGACGAGGATTCATCTATTATCACGTCTCTTGATACGAGAACTGTCTTTTTCTCCGCATTGTATAAGCGGTATACCTTTGACCCCGCATCCTCCTCATATCCAACCAGGATGCATTGTACTGATTTCGCATCTAGTTTGCGTCGTCTCTCTTTTGGTATGTGAACCCAGGCGGTAGAGCCGAATACTCTAAGATCCCCTATTCCTGCTTCCTTTCCTGTCCAGTGCGCTAATGGGGAAGTATTGTTGCGACTTCGCGAAGGCAAACGGTTATGGATATGGGCGGCTGTAAGTACAGCAAATCCCCAAAAGGTTGAGTCGAGTTTGGAGTCTTGTAGTATGCAGCGCGCATTTTCCATTAGTGTCCGGTTCATTCTTTCTGCGATGCCATTTTGGGATGGTGTATATGGCAGGCTGACTATATGCTGGATTCCAGAGTTGGCCAAATACTTCTGGAATGTCTTGTTCATGTATTCTCCGCCTCCGTCGCTTCTGAGAGATTTAACTTCCATGCCAGTAGTCTTTTCTGCTCGTGCGCGGTATGCCTGAAATGCGGCAAGTGCCCCATCCTTTGAGTGCAATAAGCAAACGCTAAGACGACCGCTCATTTCATCCGTAAAGGTAATGAAGTAGCGCTCGCGGTGCAAACCTGGTGTCTGCATTGGTCCACATAGGTCGGTGTGCACAACCATCCGGAGTTCGTTTGCCTTTTCTCGTACCTTTGTTTCTGCCTCTTTATGCTGCCTTCTCAAGGCACATATCCCACATATCTTCGCCAGGATTCCTTTTTCGGGGCGAACATCTATTCCACAGACCTTGGAAGCTAGATATTGAATTGTTGAGCGATCCAGTGTTCGGTGGCAGAGTCTCCGGTGCCATTTTTCCAGGGTGGCGCTAGAGGATTGATTTGTACTTAGTCCGAGGTTTCCGCTATTTGCTGGATTGGATTCAGTGGTTGAGGGGGCAGTATTTCGGATCAGGTGATACAAGCTTCCACTTCGGTATCCGACTTCAATCTTCGCTTGCCCATTGTTTATAAAACAGATACTACTTTCAAACTCTACAGCGTATCCTGCATCCACCATCCGAGCGACAGAAATGAGGCTGGCCGCCATGTTGGGCACATGCCACATCTCCGTCAATCGTATTACACCAACCTCCGTCGTAAGCTCAATATCACCTATTCCATGTTCTTGGATCTTGGTACCATCTGCGATAGTAATTTCCCACGATTGGCTTACTGTTCTATAGGTACAGAACTCGGTTCGGTAGCGCGCGAGATGTTGACCTGCGCCAGAGTCAATAATCCAATTGCTGCCGGGGAGACATTGTGGATCTTCGGCCAGAAAGGTAAATTCCTTGGTTCTTGTTCCGGTTCCAGAAGCTTCTTCCGCCTTACGCTTAAAACAATCCTTTTTCCAGTGGCCACTTTTCCCGCAGTGGTAACACTTTGTTGTATTTGGGCGTTGCTGTCCCATGCTTCTTCTTTTGTGTGGGACGATATTGCTAACACTTTCACGGAACCTAGGACGAAATCCTCCTCTTCCTCTCCCATTAAAGGTAGTTCGTCCGCGGCCCCTAAAACTCGTCGATCCCATTGGTGGTCGCTGTGCTGTGAATGCCGATTGTGATGTTTCTCTTCCGCCATTATTCGTATTCGGAAATTGGTTGATCTGTCGTCTGCCAGATTCCTGCAGGAGTCTGCCTGCCATCGTGTCAAACGTAATGGGCTCACTCCGTGATTGTAAGGCCATTACCAATGGCTCATAGGATTCGGGTAGACTTAGTGTCAAAATTGTCACTAGCTCGGTATCGTTCATTCTTTTCCCATCCTCTGAAAGGCTTCTTAGCTGATTAGGTAATTCTCTAAAAGCATTTAGATGTTGTGCCATATCGTCACCCTCAGACATTCTGAGGCCCCAGAGCCGTTGCATCAACACCATCCGCCCATTCATTCCTATTCCTTGATGTACTTCTTTGTGTGCCGTCCAAGCCTCCTTCTTTGTGGTTGCATCCTGAATGTATTGGATCTGCGAGTCCTTTATGTTTAGGGTAATAATAGTGAATGCCTGGTCGTCCTTACTTGCGCTATCTGTACTCGCAGGGTCTTCGATTGCCCCCAATAGGTCCTTCTCCTTCCGGATACGAATGATCCTGAACCGCCAGGCATTATAATTGCTCTGGCCCGTTGCCATAGCTCCGTCAAGCTTCTCAATCGATTGCGTGAGCGAGGTCGTACTCCCACTGGGATTTTTGTCACTAGGACTCGTGCTGGCCGAGGCGCTCTCTGCTGATCCACTGGGTGAGGCAGACATCCCAAAGGTAATGTGTAGTTATTCCGTATTGAGCAAACGGTTGATATGTGTTGCTGATAGACTTTGACCAGGTACGCTCACCGGGCTCATAACCTAATATTATAAGCACACGATCGGAGGAAGACTGATGGAAGAAGGACAAAGTAGAGTTTCACTGGGCAAAGGATATCAGGGACGGGCTTGTATTGTTATGACCTACCGAGTTACCATTGAGGCCGTTATCGACCCTTTAAATACATGAATCTTTTCCTGCTCTTCCGGAAGTCTCTAGAACCAAGTCGCCCTATTTTCCCACTTTATCACCCAATTGCTTTACCCCGCTTGGGTACCCCTCTTACCCCTCTTGCGCCTCTTTTCCTACCCCGCTTTCCCCTCACTTCGCATCCTTCACCGAATACCTGGGTCCGGTGAATCCTCCGGTGTTGTTCTCGCATCTTCTAAGACTCTAAGGATCGTGTAAGCAGGGCGCCGGTGATTAATAACATATTACGCCCCTGCTCTCGCCCCGCACCCCACTTATGACCTCAATATTCTCTTCTCTCTCGCCCCAATTTTCCCAACACATATGCTCTAACTACAGTTTGTGTAGTACCTGATAGCGTATTCCACTAATATTCGGCGAAAAAAGCAGAAACTTTCCATCTTGTTGGGCGAAACATTTGCAAATCGCTGTAATGGTGGCCGAAGAGAGTCACTTTTGAGATGGTATATTTCCCGGTTGATGGGTATTCTAACCACCCGCTGCCAGCCGAGTTCTGAGGGAGAGGGGAAGGAGAGAGTACATGTCTTGGCACAGCGCCTTTAGAGCATGCTTGGTTACAACGGTTCCATACAAAAGGACCTTTTCCGCCCGCTTCAAAACGGAAAGAACACTCTTTTTACAGTGGAAACGGTCGCCGAACGGAACGGAACCATCGTAACCAAACAGGCTCTTAGTGTTGTTGTTGTTTGCCTCCTTTGCTTCAACGAGCACAATACCTTCCTTATCTCAACCTTCAAATCCGCTCTTCCTTCTTTTAACATCAGCACTACTCCGCCCGCTCCTCGTCCTTCTTCTTTTCTCTATCCTTCTCATCTCTGTTCAGTGTACAGTGTTACACTACGTCTTTATCCATCAGGAGCCTCTTCTCCCCCCCTACTCTTTCAACCTCCAATCCATCGTCATCGCTGTGTCTGCGAGCCTTTCTTTCCCTCTTTGCTTTTTTCCTCTCATTAAGCTTTTCGCTCCCAGCACCATAAAGGACACTTGAAACCTGCCTGCAGATTATGAACGGAAATCAGCCTGTCAGCCCAAGATAGGATCTCGTTTCACAGTCAATAGAACAGCAAATACCAGCAAACGTGGTCCAACCCGTCTAGTGGGCCGACCCCATACTGCGTTGTGAAAGCAGCAATCCTTCTCAGGAGCTTTCGACTCAAAACTAGGCGATTTTACGGCTGCCAGAGATACTGGATTTGAAGAGCTCTCACCGTGTTCTAGATTACGATTATTGAGGGTATGGTTAAAAGACACGCTTGCTTTGATCCTGTACTTATGCTTTGGATAACGAGTTCCAGCAAAAGCCCACCACATCCAGTTTTACACCTTGGCTAGTGGATTCAGGGCTATGGCCACCAAGTTTGACCTACACCACCTAGTTGCTCTTATGAACTACGCATTTGAGGATAAGCAAGATGGCTCTCCCCACCACTTGAATCCTTCACTGCATACTTTCAAGGCCGTCATTGTCGATAACGAGGAGACAAACATTCACACCTTTCCCATCCTGGATGCACTTGCCAATATATCTATTTCTGAGGAGGAATCCCAGGTCGTTGCGATCGGTCTACAATTGGACTATCGGAGAAAGAAAATTCGCCTAATCGTCGCTGAGAATAAAGGTGTTATGAATGGCCTAGTTAATCATCACTCAAAGATATGGAGAAATTTGCAAGCCCTATCGAGCAAGTATGAAAACCATAAGGGCGGGAAATGGGACAAGGCCCAGCTGGGGTCATCAGATATGCCTTCAGACGTGGGCCACTCATTGAAGTTAGAGATATTTCGCGAGATATACCAGTACTCTCTAAAAAAGCAGATGAAGAGAATCGAGAAGTGGTCGGAACGCCTTGGCCGTTTCATGAAAAAGTTGCTTGAACACCGTGTGTCCGTCGACTTACAAGGGTTTGAACTGAGCCTGAACAATACTGTGCTCGCATTGTCAATGGCTGTGAGGGTAGTTTCCAGGCTTCGCGGTAACCCCAATGTCCAACTCATAATAGCAGAATGGGAATTCGTATATTTCCAGAGCATGCAAGCCAACCAGTATGTAAAGATTGTGCTGGCCGATAGCAATAGGTTCCGCTGCGAGGCCTTGGCTGTGGAGTTTTTTCCAGGTATGCTTCTTCTGCTTCCCATTACCATACTCGCGTGCCATGGTTGAACACTTAAAGACTATGATAGGACAATGTCGAGGACAGGATAATGTCGTATATTGCAAATCTGCTTGTAACAATGAAGAGTAAATCCTGTGGACTTACTAATACCCTTAGAGATGCGACATTGTCCTGTCCTCAACATTTGTCATGTCGGCGACATTGTCCTGTCATACTCATTATATACAGACCCTGTCCAAATGCACACTCACTACTGATTTGTCCAATCTTGATAATAGTGGCCTGTTCCACAAACAAATCTGTGGGGACTGTGTGTTTGAGCAGGTCGTGTATTTGGGTGTTCCGCAATTGTATGTTTTCAGCTCTTGCCTTTGACCTATCTTTGCTTCTGTGATAGATTATCTTTCTGATCACCCCTTCCCGCTTAGACGTGCTCTTGAGAAACTGACTTCCCTACCCCGTCATATTGAAACTCTATTTGTATTGTCCCATTCTCCCCGCTTCCGGCCCACCCTCAGATACCGCCTGTTCATTTCCGCTATCCCAACGGGAACTCATACCTTAAAATTACCAGCATCGCCGGAGGAGTGGATGTCCTTCTTGGAGGTTGCATGTCAGACGCGCTACGATTTCCAGAAGCGATATGCCGTGGAGCTTGCGAAAACATTTGGGTCTAAGGAATGGGTGTGCCCGGTCCACTGCGAATGTGGGGTTATCCTCTACCTCCAAACTAAGAGGCATGATGAATGGGACCATGTCCAACCATTTGGCTACATCGGGGTCTCTAAGCTCAGTTGCAGTTCCTGTCGGATCTGGATAGAAGCCTTCAATGAACGGAGCATGCAGAAGTTTTATACAAGAGGTTCGCAGGAGAGGTGGTACTGGCCCTGGGGGATACCCATAGCGGAGGGGCCCTTGGTAGGGCTTATGGCGCAGAAGATTTTGGATAAATACCTTGATCTGGCGGTTCAGAATCTTGAGAGGTCAGGGTCCAAAAGCAGTGGTGCGTGCTCATATGGGGCAGAGCATGGTTTGAGCGATGATCAGCGAAAGAGTGCTGAGGCTCAACAGACTGCGATACTGCAAGGCTATGGAGGTAGCAGGTTAGCGTTTTTGGAATCCATGTATCCAGACGCCTGAGGACAATGATATGGTAATGAGGGCGGTAAAGTTGTCAAGTGTGTTTGGTCTGAGAGCTATTTGAGCGGTGCTGGAATGTACTGTGTGGATAATGTAGGAGAGGGAGTTTTATATTGTTTGGCCTATTCCCTGTCCTTCACTGTTTGTTGATCCCCCTCCTTATCTGGGCAGGTAGGGAAATGCTAAAGATTTTCATTTTCTCTACTATTATTTTCTTCTTCTCCTTTCTTCCTCTTGAATGCCGAATTTGAGCTTGTTGGTTGTGGTAGAGGATATCTTGGGATTTTGTTTCTCAAGAAAGAGGGTCCTCACAGCATGTATAAGCGCATTTGCAATAATTCCTACAATGTTATTCCGTTCCGTACTATACTGTAGGCAATCTCTTCGCGCTTCACCCATTTTATTTTGATGCGAAATCTTGGCTACTTTCCGTCCGCCGCCCCCGTCCCCCTTGAACCTAATCAAATATGTTCATAGTTTTATTCGTACTCGCTTGCTCACCGTTTCTGTGTTCTTATTTTCTTTGCTTTATTATCTCTCCATGGGAACACCTACCACAAGTATATTTGTTAATGATATATATCATCGGCACAGGGTATAAAAGGGTTGGGAACAATTACCCGGAACAAGCAGGGCTGCCTTTGGCGGGTTAACCTTCAATACCTGTTTCATAACTTCTTGCTGGACCTTGCTATCTATCTACGCTACCGTCGCTTATGCTAGACAGATCCTACCTTTGAGTAGTATAAGCAATTGTGCAATGATTCCTGTGCTGCTTCCTTTTTTCTGCTGCCGACTCATATCCCGTGATCGACAACATTTCCCACCTGCCTGGCTGACTGACATGCTTGCTACGAATCCACCCCGCAGAGCCCGCAATAAATCGTGCCAGAGCAATACGCCTGTAGAGTGTGCGACTCGTTTATCATAATCGTGAGAGTAGAAAATTCAAGCTTTGCTGTCTCTACAACCCTGACTTTCAACCCACATTGAAACCTAAAGGAACATCGTGGCGCAACGGAAGAGTGGGTCCTCATTCATAATCTAAAGCCCGTCCTACTATAGAGCAAGGTCCCCTCATCACTCCAAAGTAAGTCCTTCAGTATTTATTCCTTCCTTTTTATCAATCCCCTCCATCGGACAATGTTGGCCTTGAACTCAGGCTCAAGATTGACAGCAGGTTGAATATTAAACCAGTGTCTTGATTACCTAATCTAAGCGCTAACTAAGGATAGATAACGGACCGCTGGATGAGTACCTGTGTCGTAAACCATTGTGCGGTTATCTAATCCGGGCGATAACCTAAAGTGGACGAAGGAATGTTAGGTGAGTATATTAAACCACTATAGTGAAACCTCCGATCGTTCCAGCGGGTAGGGAGTAGCACAAGGCTGGAAATAAACGGGAGATGGAAAGAGGAGAGGGGTCTTGGCACAGGACGACCAGACATGACAAGTTTTCGCGTGATATCTGGTGATGGCGAAGAGAACAGGAAATTTTGCATCCAACTTGGATATGATTTACACAGAACTGAGTAGAGAGTATGGATTCGAATAGGAGAGTGCGGCCAAGGCAGACGTAACTAAAGACTATTTTCCGCTGTGAAGTCTGGTAAAACACTACTTTTGCTTGAATTTAGGTCCGTGGAATGTCCTGGAATTGGAAACTATAAGAGGTATAGAATTTTCGGAGGGATTTCCCATACGTCACATGTGGAATTACTAGAGGGTTAGAATTTTTGGAGGTGGGAAATATCGGAGGTTTCACTGTAGTACCATGCTCACCCGACAAACGCCAAGATGTCAACAGAAACCTGGTTTCTTATCCCCCCATCACCGCTATACTCGGGCAAAAAAGAAAACTAAATGAAAAAATTCAGTCCGCCAGACAGTCCCCGGAATGGTTGATTCGAGGCAGGATAAGAATGTGTGTTCCCTTCTCCCTTCCTTTTCCCTTCTCCAGCTTGTCCATCAGGCCTTGCCCAAAACAGCTTCTTCCGTATGTTCTGGGAGTTCGCGCGTACTGGGGAGCAGCCGTCCCGAACGTTGATATTTGCTGTGTGATTAGGGCTGTGAGTGGATTGAGTCCTGTTTTGCTGAGTGAATGGAGATGGGTGAATGGGACTTATTGGGAGGGGGGATGGTGGTTCTAGGTTGTTACTTTTGTTTCTTAAGAGTGCGAGCAAGATTATTTGCTTTTGTGAAATAAATAGGATACGGGGCGCGCTACAGCATTCATGGGGGTTTCTTTTGGCGTTTTGATTCAACGAGTGAAGAGGGCACTACTAGAATTATCCGTGTGCTAGTTCTGAATAATTACGGTTGAGGGTTGGAAGATAGGAAAGGGAGCCTAAGACTCGTGAATCTAGTTCTACTTGGGTGGATTATTCAACACTTGGCCAAGAGTCCCAACTTGTAGGAGCTCCCGACCAACAGCACTCTATTATCAGGTTACAATATTATATACAGCGCTTTTAAATATCCATCACACAATCACTGTGACCCGTCAAACAAACTCAAGCGTGTCACCTATATCCGTACACCCGTACACATAACCCTCTTGCTACCAACGACCCTCTCCAGCTTATAGCATCCAAGTTGGAGAATATCACACACACCTTCGGCTGCTCATTAACCCTCCCCTCGCCAATGCTCAGCCCAGTAAAGCCGCTGGCGATCTCGCGGTAGAAAAGAGACTTATCTGGCAGCACGTAGAATTCCACGCTCGTGACTGCGCAGATGTCGTAGCGGTGGAAGTGGTGCGCTCGCGCACTGTAAAGATGAACCGAGTGACGGCCTGTGAAGAAATGTGACAGTGCGCGCGCGATGGAGGAGACCGGTCTTTCTTCCGAGATGGTACCAAACGGAGATAGGGGTGTTGTGGAGGTGGTTCCGCATTCGGATGAGGTCAAAGTAACTCGGTATGAAGATTAATGTACTGGTGGAGGTGCTTCGGGGGAGTGAGGGTAGAACTCCTTTTGTGAAATAGTTGAAGTGGGTGTCTGGCTCTGCGGCTGAGGTTGGGGGATCTATTCTTGTGAATATCTGTAACATGATAGTAAGAGGAACTGTTGGGTTATGAGTGGGAGGAGACATTGCCTGTCGAACTTGAACCCCCAAATCAATCATGGACCCTGCATACTCTGCTTGAGTCTCCACTTTCCCGGCAGCATTTAGCATACTCTGATTAAACAACTTCATCATCTCCGGTGTCACGAACCCGCCGAGCACCAACGTCTGTCTGAAGTATTTTGCATTAGTGTCTAAATACCAGTTCCGCACACGCCCAAAGTCACAAGCATGCGGATCCTTGGGTATCAATTGAGGTGTCTGAAGCTATGCTCTAGGTGGTTCCAATTTTGCATAAGCAATGCGTCGGCTTGATCCACCACCATCAACTGGAGAGGAAATCGTAGTCGCGCTCTTTTGTTGGACTCATCACCAATAGTCATACGCAACCCAAGCGGTGAAGCGAGGATTATATCGGCGTTGTAGAATTGACTAAAGTACTTGAGGGTTTTCCGAGTTAATTTTAAGCCTAACCTGAAGAGGTCGTCGTGGTTTCCGCCAAAGAGAGCACGTAAGTCTTGGGGATTGTTGGGGCTGATCCGCTAGGCATCCGGGGGTGTGTAGTATGTATCTTGAAAGCGTTTTTTGTTTTCCTAGAATAATTGGCAACGTGTTAAGTATTTGAGGGAGGATGAACTTGTTACTCTGGTTGTAGTATGTCGGCTAGTGCATTTATTACCCCCAAGCAAGCTTTTCGTTTGGTAGTATGATCCCAGCCTCTTCGGTTTGTTTGTGATCAGGTTTTCGGCGTTTAGGATTACTTTGGTTAGACTCATTGCTCGTTACCAAAGATTGGAATAGGAGGTTGTAAGGTTTTGCTGCTACTATGTCATCTTCCGGTTGCGATTCGGGGTAGTCGCTACCTAAGTCTTCCCCAGAGTCTTCGCAATCGTGCAGTGCAGGATCATCTGAAGTTTGGGGATTAGAATCTGGATCTTCAGCTTCCGGAATTCAATTGCACAATTGTCAGGGCGGTCCCCAATGGCAAAGAGGGGTCGTGCGATCATATATTAGAGCTCATCGATAGGAAAAACGTACTTCTTTGGTCGATTTTTCAGTGCTAATCGAGGTTCTTCCTTGACTTGTCCCTCACTCCTACCCTAAGGGCAGGAGGCATACGGTGACTCAAGCCACATATGCATTAACTCTATCCAACATTTCCAGAAACTCCGCAAGTGCCTTCTCAAGTGCGTGGATGAACACCGAAAGCGGACGATATATAAGTCCTAATAGCGATGTCCTGACCGGGGAGGGTAGACATGGGAATATGAACGGCGGGGTGGGGGAAGGTTCCAACACCATTAGCGGCATAAAGATTCTGGATAAGAACGCTGAAAGGATTGGGCTCTGGTGAGGTCGCATACCTGAGTATATTAATTAGCTATATGGAAAAGCACCTAACACCTAGGAGCCTCTATCCTGCTCGAACATACCATCCAATGAGAACCTCCTTAGGATTCGCCTTCACATGGACCCCTAACATGGTCTTGTAGTAGTCCATATCTACTTCAGCCTCCACCACATCATCAATCAGTGTAATTTCCATAAAATGGCGATTTCTGGAGTCCTACATGTTCTTGACTCTCGTTATGCCCGACCGTAAAAATGATGGAAAAAACAATTTCTAATCTCATCTTCAGCCTCATCCTCATTCCTCACCCCAAAAAGCGTTCCAATAACCCTCTCCTGATCGACGTTCCTCCTTAACGAATGGTCCAAGATAGAGAACGGGGCCTGAGCATCAATAACAACACTCAACGGCGAGGTAGTGGCCTGGGCCGGTGGAACACTGACGACAGGAAGCGGTCGAGCAAGATGGACGTATGAATCATTGTCGGCTATGCGGGGCAACGCGGATTAGTGGGTAGCGATTATGGAGGGGGGGTGGCTGCGGGTTAGGTTGGCTGGCTTCCACGAAATTGACTGATGGTGGGGCAATTTTCAGAGCCTCAACTCTTTTTTCTTCCCCGTGGGGAAGCTGGGTTGGCTTGGCAGGGCGGGCCCTACTCCCCCATTACCCGCTCTTACGACCCTTACGAGAACTTGACTTTTGATATTAGAGACCTACTGAACTTACTCCTTGTTCGATTCCTACAAGGTTGCTGACAAACGATCCCGTAACAAAATCAACAGGATTTTTACATGCCGCCAGGATCCAGAAGGCACCACAGAGGCAGAGGGGGGTTTCAAAGAAGAGGAGGGAGCCATAGGGGCACAGGCGGTAGAGGTGGTCGAGGAGGGAGAGATCAAGGAAGGACCTCGATTAGAACTGAAAATCGACCAAAGAAGTACGTTTTTCCTATCAATCAGCTCTAATAGATGATCGCACGACCCCTCTTTGCCATTGGGGACCGCCCTGACAATTGTGCAATTGAATTCCCAAAGCAGAAGCTCCAGATTCTAATCCTGAAACTTCAGATGATCCTGCACTGCACGATTGCGAAGACTCCGGGGAAGACTTAGGTAGCGACTACCCCGAATCGCAATCGAAAGATGGCATAGTAGCCGCAAAACCTTACAGACTCCTACTCCAATCTCTGGTAACGAGCAATGAGTCTAACCAAAGTAATCCTAAAGGCTGAAAACTTGATCACACACAATTCGAAGAGGATGGGATCATCTTGGAAGTATTGTGAATCACCGGCGCTCGCCTCGAATTCCTCACCGCCAACAACCCCCACACTAGAAGTAAGAAGATGCTAGAAGAATCACGGTGAATTGTCCGTTGAGTCTGGAACTCGGTGAAGGGAGCGAAAAGAGGGGTAAGACGGGTAGCAAAGCGGGGAAGCAAAGAGGGGAATGAGGGGTAACTGGATGGCGTGAGAAGAGGCAGAAATCGTATGCTGATCATGCAAGAGGGGTCAATATTTTTTGTACTAAAGAAGCTTGGTTCACTCTCGATTGTTGGAATAGAAGTCACCGAACAGTCACTGTCTATCATACACTCCATTCTTCTTGAACTAGCATTCACGAATACGATCGGTATATATCCACAAGAAAAGATAAGAGGAAGCCAGTGAAGATTTAGCAAACGAGCGTGAGGAAGAGGAAGAGTTCGAAGAAGAGGTCATAGACTTAGGCTCAGAAAACGAGGATCCATCCGACCCATTTCAATCACATTTTGCGAGTCCCTCACTTTCGGGATTGGTTTCCATCTCCTCCTCTTCACAAGGTGAATGGAAGGATACTAAGCTGACTAAATCTAGACTACTTGGGAATGCCTACTTATCCATTCCCCGAGGCTCGGAGCAAACCACAGGCGCAAGAAGGATTGAAGACTGAAAAGACCTGAATTTGAAGAAGAAGCTGGTCGCTGAAGAGCTGACGCCGCTACAGAAGTCATTCGGGCAGCTTGTCTTCAATTATGTGGATGTTTTATATGGCGGACAAACTCTGGGCATTGCTAAAGAGTTACGGAGGATGTGTTCCTTGCATGCGCTAAATCATGTCCTGTTCCCACCCAAGTACGAGATCATCTTCATACCAATCAAAACTCGGGACCCGAGACCGAGTCCTAAAGAACAATGCCCGCCTAGCAAAGGCTACGGACGAGGAAATAGAGCTTAGAGATCAAGGCTTCACATGGCCCAAAATCCTCTCACCTACTAACAGGAAACGCTTTGCGTGGAAGAGATAAATGCACTAGTCGACATACCCCAACCAGAGTAACAAGTTCACCCCCCCTCAAATATCTAGCACGTTGCCAACTATTCTAGGAAAGCAAAAAACGCTTTCAAGATACATACTACACACCCCCGGATGCCGAGCGGATTAGCCAGAACAAGCCCTAAGACTTCCGTGATCGCTTTTGCGCAAACCGCAACGACCTCTTCAGGCTAGGCTTAAAATTAACACGGAAAACTCTCAAGTACTTTATTCAATTCTACGAGTAGTTCTCATATATTGAGTAGTTCATATCCGAATTATCCGTAACCTCTCTTAAGGGGAAATGAGGATTGGCAGGGGCTGCTCTTTCCACTTGTTGAATATGCGTTCTTTTTCCGGGCCGGGGAGGATCTTTAATTGAGTCCCGTATATAGTTGTTGATACTTTTGTTCCCGCCACCCGCTGGAGTACTTTTTGATCAGCGAGAGCTTATTGGACGGGGGGTGTAATGCGATGCCTTGGTTAACTTTCTGTATTTGTCATAGCCTGATTGCTTACTGGTTCCGAATTCCATTTGTTACTCCAAGATCTCTACCGGCAGTGTTGACCCCACCCCGGTAGCTATCAGAAGAAAGTTAAGCGACTCCAAGCGCGGCTAAGTATTCACAGAACCATGTTAAGTGTAGCGCATACCAACCCCTGGCGCTGACCTATAATGGATGACAGAGTGTTGGGTGAGTATATGGGACCACTGTTCACGAATCACACAAAATCACGTTCTCCGCAAGGCTTACACAAGCATCTCATATACGGAATATACCGGGACCGTAACCGAAATTGTAAAAGGAATTTATTCCACAAAACCTGAGAAGGCAACATGAGCAACCAATCGACACGGAATTTTAGCATGAGTGAGAATCAAGAATGAGGTGGGAAAGTAATTCACTTTCTCTAATTCTCAAAGAGAGAGAAAAAAAAGGAAATGCACGCCCATTATACTACAGCCATGAACGTACGAGACGATAAGAATAAAATGAGGTAAAGTAAAGTAAAGGAAAAAACAAAAGTAAAAAGAGGTTGCAAACAAGTGGCCTAGGTTCGGTATTTTCATTTCCCCTTTTTTTTCTTTTTTCTTTGAGTTTGTCACCATCATCAATCATTTCCACCACTTTTGTCTTTCAAGCACTCACTCCCGCTCCCTCATTTCATGGCTGGAATGCGCACCCCCCTGTTCTGTAACCTCTGCATTCAAGACACAACGCAAAGTACAATGTAAGCGGGTTACAGGAAAATGAGCTAGGAAGAGAAACAAAATGACAAGTAAAACTGATACGGCTCAATGTCGAAGGAAGAAAAAATTCAGGATTATCCGTTTCTCCATTTCCCTCTTTGCGAACCTAAAGGGCCAAGGAGAAGAGAACCCGAACAGCAATATACCAAACTAGGAAAAGGAGGAAACCGACCCTATTCGCCGGTGGCTGCACACCTTTCAAGAGACAAGAAAATGCAAAGTATAACAGAGAAACTAAGATCAGCCCGGAAAACAAGCGGCAGACACTACAGCCTTTATGCTCAGCGGCCCTATCCTAGGAGGCTCTACTTCGCAGTTGTTAGACTTTCCTTTCTGGTCAGTCGATTCCAGGTTTGTCCCTCCGGTCTTGGAAGATATATCAATCTCCTTGTGCTCTTTTTCCTTTTCCGGTTTAGACTCAGCTTTCCTTTTCTCACCCTCATCCCTGTTCTCAGTTGCAGCAATTCGTTCTAACGCCTCGTCATCATTTTCTTCCTCCTTGCCCGGCTCCTCATCGTCAAACTCCTCATCGTCAGACTCCTCATCGTCAGACTCCTCCCCGTCCTCTGAGTCGGTCGAAACCTCGGATCCGTCGTTGGGCGTAATGGTATGGCCGGCTCCACCGGTAGAACGTACAGAGCTCCTGGTAACGCTAATATCAAACTCATCCGGGCTATCGTCAAACCAGGTGGGATAAACACCAGGCCGGCGGAATTTAGCTACCCACCATATGTTAAACCAAATTATACTTTCACGATAAGTTTAGGCAGCACTTTTGCTTACCATATTTTGGAGGGGCGCATCGGCTATCACCATCAGCAACCCGCTTTGCAATCAAATCATACCATTCCTCCTTAGTCATCATATTCCTAAGGAGAGCGACAACAATCATAGTCATATTGTCACAACCAGGTTCACCAGCTCCACCAGTCTCAGTCGATGGGGCAAGGCAGTCGTCCATCATGTTTTCACATATAGTATGTAGTTCTTGCTTAGCAGCAATACCGCGACGGACAAACTCAATAACTGCCTGAGACGATTTGCAATCCCAGATTCCTGATATGGCCGTCAGCATTAACAACCATATGTCGGCCGTATTTCCCGGGGAACCGCACCATCACAAGCAATGACAAGGAATTCGTCATCATCAGAAACCTCGTGAATGACCACATCGGGGAAAGCAGTGACCATCTGCTCTTCTGGCGGAAGGTCGGCGTTCCCCTTGTACCCGAAATCCCCGATCGCTCTAGACAATGCTAGCCTGCCATTAACTCGCCCAGAGTCGACAGACCCACCAGCGGCACATATTCTGGCCTTCTCTCCTAAGATTTTGGAAATTTTTGGAAAATCAGTCATCCGTCTCAAAAGTGTTTGCAAGAGATAGCCAAACCAACCCTTATTCTCTGGCTTATGATCAAAAGACAAGGGCTTCGCTCTGCCCTTTACGCTTAAAACCGTCCGGGAATCCCCGGCATTCGCCTTTTCTACCATTAGCATTCATAAGGTGTAGTTCTTAAGCGATACTTACAGCATAAATTTTGGTATCGGTAATAAGAGCTGTAGAAGCTGTACACCCGGAAACGTCATCAAAAAACTCGCGATCTAATCAATCAAATGGCAACCGTCAGTTAGGTTCCAACCCCAACGAGCCAACAAAAGGCCGGCCGGCGCATAAGCACCACCCATGAATCACCTTCCAAAATAGTTCTATCGGTAGATAAAAATCCATCCTTTAACGCCTGTTCGTAATTGGAGTCCTTGAACGCAGATTGTTTTGCCAATATCTTGTGAACATTTTCTCCGCAGAAATTCGCAACCCTGTCTCCAGTGTGACCATCGTATACGCCAAAGAAACTTATTCTGCCCTCGGAGCTAGCCTTGGTCGGGTCGTCTGGGTTCTGGAGGTCAAGAACTGCTGCATGAGCATCTTCCATAGTGACGCGCCATCCTTGCATAGACGATACGCCATAGGCCAAACGGTTGTCTTCACCACTCTCTGAGGTCTATCCCATTTGACAAGAACACAAACTTTGCGTCAGAAACTAAGGCTTTCTTTCATCCTTTCATCGTCATGAACCACAATGGGTAGCAGCGTCCCCATTCCATGCAGCACGTACCTTTTCCACTATAGGTTGTGAAAGGAGCACACCCATGATCACGTTCTGTCAGATCTGCCGTGGGAAAAATAGTCTACTTCGAAAGTTATTAGTAAATAAGCAAATTGTGGGAACTTGGAGAGGATTAAGCCTCAATAGGCCAAGCTGTAGGTTTTATCGGAGAAGCAAAATCACGAAACAAAGCAGGAGATTATGCCAAGTGGACAAAACAAGAAGAAAAAAAAAGGAAGAAAAAATGTAATCACAGGAAATGGGGGGAATGGGAGCACAAACAGTGTTGAGTATTTCTAAACCGGGTGGCGCACCTGTGTTGACGTTGGTAATTGGAAGGTTTGAAAGGTGGGTTGAGAAGGGGGTGGGGGGGATAAATGGTGGGGGAGGGGAAGAGAGAAGAAAGGGCTTTGGGTACTCGTGGCAAGTTTGTGACTGGGCATCACAATACCCGAACCCTCGCTTGCTCCCCCCATCACTTGTGACTCAGTGAAGATCTTGGCTTAGGACAGAGTTACTCTGTCACAGGCTGCTGCTGTCCGAGTACCGGTGTGGATGAGGGTATCTGTTAGGGTAGTTTAGAAGGGTTGCACGCCTATTTTTGGCTGCCCTATTGAGTGATCTTGGTACAGTTGATTAGCCCACAAGAGGCTCGCTCTTTTGTAACTAGACTGGACAACACACACAGACAAGACAACTACACCCACATAGTTAACCAATACACGCTTTTCCTTTCCATCCCAATTGGGCCCAGCGCCAACCTCTTTCTATCTTTCCTGTCCGACCAATTAGATATTTCATCGTCAGGTCAACTCTCAAGCGGTATATTATTCGGTTTAGCAAGAGGTCACGACCAAAAGCAGGGACCGGATACAACAG